>JADMIO011385314.1_pt1 | contig 76690 bp, 51 predicted proteins | sample 8958161 | NCBI WGS metagenome assembly JADMIO01 (sample SAMN16585339, study PRJNA669376) | soil metagenome | isolation source: Crop rotation soil | place: USA: Cullars Rotation, Alabama | collected 2011
TCCTCACTAATATAAGAGAGCTCCTCACTAATATAAGAGAGCTCCTCACTAATATGAGACAGCTCCTCACTAATATGAGACAGCTCCTCTCTAATATAAGAGAGCTCCTCACTAATATAAGATAGCTCCCCACTAATATGAGACAGCTCCTCTCTTATATAAGAGAGTATCAATTATAATTATAATGAAGATGAAGAAATTTAACACAATTCCTCTTGTGCATAAGAAAGAACAAAAGAAAGACATACCATCCCGACCTTCATCGGGATAAACTTCACCAACCGAAAGCTTGCCCTTTATGCACAAACCCACCTTGGGGGAGCTCCCCTGCAAGCTGGCTAAAAAAGTCCACGGGACTTTTTTTTAACGCTCGTCCCTGCCCACTTTTTCAGTTGCCATTAAGATTTTCTTAACGTTCGCGAAGAAAAAAATTGCTCCTGAGATCAGGTGGTATTTTTCAGGAACCCGAATAATTATTACAATCAGTCACATCTGATATTGCATTTATTTATATTTGTAGTACTAAATTCATTTACTTTAAGACAGTTTTCTAAACCCTTAGAAAATTAAAGAGAATATGAAACTTTCTTTACAAGCGGTATTATTCCTTACGGCTTTTTTTCTATGTACGGTAAGTTATGCCCAAACGGCTAAGGAATTTTATAAAACCGGTGTAAAGCTTAAAGAAGAATCAAGGTTTAATGATGCGGTCACCAATTTCACAAGGTCCATTAACCTCGATTCGACCAATTATGAAGCATATGCTGAAAGGGCTGCCTGTTATGATGAATTGAAAAAATTTGATGCTGCAGCAGATGATTATCTTAAGGTCGTTAGTTTGAAGCCGGGTAAATTGGAATACTATATAAAAGCGGGGGAAGATTACCTGCAATTGGAGAATTATAAGCAGGCGCTTGATGTGTTTATAAAGTCAAAATCAGAAGAGGTAACACCACAGATTGCTTTATCAAAAATTAAATTAAAAGATTTCGAAGGTGCTTTATTCGATTGTAATAATGCGATTAATAAGAACAGGACAAATGATAAGCTCCATTTTTATAAAGCTATGGCATGCGATAGTATTGCCAATCATAACTTAGTGGCAGTGGAAAGCTATAAAAAAGCCATTGAAATTATCACTAACAGTCCGGAATATCGAAAAACAGGCAGGGTTAACGCTCAGTATATGCCCTACTTCCGCAACCTCGCAAACGCCCAGGTAAGAGTCAGCCAGCTCACTGAAGCATTATACAATTATAATACGGCTATTACGCTTGATCCGGCTAACCCGGAGTTGTTTTGCCTGCGGGGAGTAGCTTATTCTTTAAATTCCAATTTTCCTGAAGCAATGAATGATTTTAATAAGGCCATTGCAATGGATAATTTGAATTATAATACCTTTTATCAAAGGGGCCTGGTGTACGAAAAGATTGAACAGTATCAGAATGCAGTGAATGATTTCAGTAAAGCAATTGCAATAAACCAAAACAGCCCGGCATTATTACAGGCAAGAGGAGATGCTTATGAAGGCATCAGCAAATTTGATGAAGCAATTAAAGATTACCGGGCTGCAATTTCGATAAACGGTGATAAAAAATATTTAGACATTCTTATTGCTGAAGCCCAAAAAAAACTTTTTGAAAAAAACAGGGAATCAAATAAACCGGTTATTACTTTCAGTGCTGATGTATATGATGGAAAATTTATCCGGATCCCATATAATAAACCCGACTTTGAACTGAAGGGAAAAATCAGGGATGAAAGTAAAATTGAAGAAATAAAAATTGATAGCGGAGATGCTGTATTTAAGCTGCAGGAACTGAATCCCGAATTTAAGAGCACGATTAACAACGTAAATAACAAACAGCAAATTACGGTGACAGCTAAGGATATTTACGGCAATGTTACTTCTGAAACATACAATATTATACGCATTGAAAGCGATCCGCCATTGGTTTCACTGTCACTGCCGGAAGTAGGTCCCGACCGTGTTATTTATCCGGAGGATACTGCTGCATACAAATTATATATTGAAGGAAAGATTTCTGATGAGAGTAAAATTTCATCTGTAATTGTCAATGGAAAATTTGCATCGTTTTCACAAACTGATCTTAACCCGACATTTTCTGCAACTATTGATATTGCGAATACGGATTCCTTAAAAATAATTGCTGCAGATTCATACGGTAATGAATCTGTTAATTCCTATTTTATTAATTGGAAAGGTGCCGCTGAAGAAAAGAGCAACCCGATGGGGCGCACATGGGTGGTATTTGTTGAAAATGCCAACTATGAAAACTTTCTTTCTCTTGAAGGACCTACTAATGATGTAAGCCTGATGAAGTCAGCGCTTGCGAATTATAAAATTGATAAGGTAATTACAAAAAGAGATATGAACAAGGAGCGGCTGGAGCGTTATTTTTCTATTGAGCTTCGTGATGAAGTAAAGAAAAACAGGGTTGGCACACTCATCATCTGGTATGCCGGTCATGGAATTTTGTATAAAGAGAATGGTTTCTGGATACCCGTAGATGCAAAAAAAGATGATGAATATTCTTACTTTCTCATTAATAACCTCAAAGGATATCTTGCAACCTATTCGCAGTTAGTCCACCTGCTTGTGATCTCCGATGCATGTGAAACAGGCCCTGCTTTTTATCTTGCGATGCGTGATGCCGATAAGCCGAGGCGCTGTGGAGATTGGGAGCTTACTAAATTCAAGTCAGCGCAAGTACTTGCTTCAGCAAATTCAGAAAAGGCAAGCGATAATTCCATCCTGGCAAAAACATTTGCGAGTGAATTAAAAAATAACCCGGACAATTGTATTTCTCTTAATGCAGTAGCATCTAAGGTAATTTCTGCGATCAAAGTAAATCAAAAGCAAAACCCTGTATTCGGCAATATAAATGGATTAGAAAACCAGGACGGCTCTTTCTTCTTTATTCGTCATTGAAATATAGTCTTTGTCAAGTTTAATTTAATTTTTTGTATGGATCGTTTCTTACATAAAATACTTTTTGTTTTATGGCTGACGATTTATTTGCCGGGCTTTTCTCAAACCTTCGATTTTGAAAATTTCTCGGTTAAGGAAGGCCTTGTTCAATCAAACGTAAATGATATTTTGCAGGACCGTAAGGGATACCTCTGGTTTGCAACTGATGGCGGAGTATCACGCTTTGACGGTAAATCTTTTCACAACTACTCCACACAGGACAGCCTTGCGGAAACGAAAGTAACCTGCATGCTGCAATTGCCTTCCGGTGAAATATGGATGGGACATTCAAATGGAGAGATCAGTATCTATGATCATGAAAAGTTCAGCCATTTCAGGTTATTGGACAGTACCCCCGCAGCCACCATTTTCTCTTTTTATTATACTAAAGACGGGCATCTGTGGATTTGCACTATAGGAGCAGGAGCAATACAACTTAACCCCGGAAAGAAAACGCTGCAAAATAAATATAAAATTTATTCAGCAGAGAAGGGACTGAGTCAAAATGTGTATAGAATTTACGAGGACAAAAAGGGTGAGCTATTTGCGATCACCGATCTCGGAATTAAAGTATCAGGTAAGAATAAAGTGGAGTTTGTTTCTTTCAAAGCACTGGGGTTTCCGCTCTATGAATTTACATACATCACCGAAGATAATAAAGGCCAGTTATGGTTTGGAACCCATTTTAACGGAATTGTATCTTATAACCAGTCAACGGGGAAAGTGACTAATTACACTTCAGCAAACGGGCTGCCATCCGATTTTATTTCCTGTCTTTACACGGATATTTCAGGAAATGCCTGGGCAGGAACCTGGGGTGGGGGAGTGTGCGAATGGACGGGCAGTACTTTTAAAACCTTTAATGAAAGTTCGGGCCTGGCAGGAAATAAAGTCCGTTGTATCACAGAAGACCGTGAAAATAATATTTGGATAGGGTTGAATGATCGCGGAGCTGCCTGTTATAAAGGCGAACGTTTTATTACCTATAGTACAAAGGATGGGTTGGGAAATGATATTGTTAATTCGATTGTTCAGGATGATGCCGGGCGTTATTGGATGGGCAACAACTCCGGGATAACTGTTTATGACATTTATAAAAGAGAAAATTGTTTCGCAAATATTTTACCGGGAGGCAAGGGAGCTAAACAAGTCACTGCTTTAAAAAAATTTAAAGAGCATATTGCCGCTTCAACAATCAGCGGTGATATTTTTTATTTCAACTCAGCAGATCAGAAAATAATAAATCAATTTAAAACAAATTTAGTTATCAATACTATTGAATTTGATCAAAATGAAGGGTTATGGATCGGATCGGCTACCGGATTAATGCTGTACAATTCAATTACTAAAGTTTTAGAACCGGTGAAAGATCCTGCAGTAACAGAAGGGGATATTGCCTGTCTTTTACGAGATTCGAAAAACAGGATGTGGATCGGTATGCGTGACAAAGGCCTTGTAGTATATGATGGTAAAAAATATAAAAGGTTTTCTGCTGCTGACGGGTTAACACATAACAGCTCTACTTCAATTTGCGAAGATAAAAATGGAACTATCTGGATTGGGTCAGAAGGTGGGGGTATTTTTAAATATGATGGCGGCAAGTTTAAGAATATCAATTCAACGGCAGGGCTTCTTTCCGATTATGTAACACTGCTTGTTTCACCAGGCAGGGATATATGGATTGGGACGAATCTCGGATTATGCAGGTTTAATCCGGCAGAGCAAAAATTTACTACCTACGGCAGACAGGATGGATTCAGGGCCATTGAAACAAGATCGAATGCAGGATACTGCGATACGAAAGGCCATCTTTGGTTCGGAACTAACAGCGGAGTTACCTGTTATAATCCTTTTGCAGATCAGCATAACAAAATTGAGCCATTGACTTACATTACCAGTTTCGAAGTATCATCCGTAAAGCAACCGCTTTTACCCGATGTGAAACTGAACTATATGCAAAATGACATACGGCTGAATTTTATAGCCATTACCTTTTCCGCACCGCATAAAACCCGTTACCAGTATATGCTGGATGGATTTGATGATGCATGGCAAACCACTGAACAAAGCTTTGCCGATTATCCCAACCTGCCACCGGGTGAGTATACATTCAACGTAAAGGCGGTGAACCCGGAAGCTTCATGGAACAGCAAAGCGCAGGTATTTTCGTTTGTAATTGCCCCGCCCATTATTAAAACATGGTGGTTCAGAACGCTTGCAATACTGTTCATTATGACCATCATTTACATCTATTACCAAACACGCCTTAATGGCTTGCGTGCGGAAAAACAAAGAGAGCTGGCTGAGCAGGCAAAATATTACGAAGAGCAATTTCTTGCAAACATGAGTCATGAAATACGGACTCCCTTGAATGCTACTATCGGGATGACCAATCTCCTGCTTGATAAAAACCCGCGCCCCGATCAGCTTGGCTATTTAAAAGCGATGAAACAATCTTCGCAGAACCTGCTGGTCATCATCAATGATATTCTCGACTTATCAAAAATACAGGCGGGAAAAATCGAGTTGGAGACTATCCCTTTTAAACTTCATGATGCTATAGACAATGTACGCAGTACGTTATCTTTTAAAGCTGAGGAGAAGGGATTGGAATTAAAAACATGCATTGATGATAACGTTCCGGCAATAATAATCGGTGACCCTGTAAGGCTCAGCCAGGTCATATTGAACCTGTCTGGCAATGCTATAAAATTTACAGGAAAGGGAAGTGTTACCATTTCCTGCCGTTTGTTGAATATAGAAAATGACACTTCACAAATTGAATTTAAAATAGCTGATACCGGGATTGGAATTGCAGGAGATAAGCTCGACCGTGTATTCGATAGCTTTTCACAGGCGACTACAGATACCACGCGCAAATACGGTGGAACGGGTTTGGGATTATCCATTTCAAAAAATCTCGTTGAGCTGCAGGGCGGAAAAATTTCTGTTACGAGTACATTGAATGAAGGCACTGTATTCAGCTTTGCTCTTCCTTTTAAAATCTCTACGGAACCGGAAATAACAGGCATAAAGGTAAAATCCGGGGAAGAAGCCCGGAGGCAGTTAACCGGGTTAAGAATACTTCTTGCAGAAGATAATGTCTTCAACCAAATGGTAGCAGTTGATACTTTACAATCGCTTATTCCGGGTGCTGAAGTGGATGTAGCTGAGAATGGAAAAGAAGCAATTGAAAAAATACAGCAAAAAATGTATGATGTGGTGATGATGGATATTCAAATGCCGGTAATGGATGGAATTGAAGCGACACAATATATTCGTAAAAAAATGTTATCTCCTAATAAAGATATAAAAATTATTGCCCTGAGCGCAGGTGCTACTAAAGCAGAGGTAGCATTCTGTTTTGATGCAGGAGTTAATGATTATATCGCAAAGCCTTTTAATCCGGAAGAGCTTCTTTCGAGGCTTTCCACCCTGTTTGTGGATACTGCTTCCGCGAAGGTATGAGAACATTAAACACATTATAAATGTCAATGATAAAAAAAATCCTCTGTCCTCGTCTTCAGACGAGGATGCATTATCTTCATTATTCCCTGACCACAGGTTTTTGTTAAGTCAATTGAGGTATAAAAATGGTTTAGTACCTCAAATATAAATTAAATTATTTGAAAATCAGAATATTTTGATAAAGCTATCATAGGGTTAAGGAGAAATAGTGGCAATTTTTGCAATTATCATTTGATCTTGATAATCTTGTGCATGCTCAGGCTTCCCTCCAGTTGTACTTTAATAAAATAAACACCTGCCGGGAAATTCGCTGCCGGTAGTTCTATTTGCTGCCTGCCGCTGGGTTGCGCAGGAAGAACAATGTGCCTGATGGCCTGCTGCATGGCATTATACAACTCCACCTGCACCGTGCCCGGTTTTTTCAGCAGATAAGTGATGGTAACCGTTTCTGTAAACGGAACGGGTGAAATACTCACGGATGAGTTGAAGGAATAGTGTTCGTTGGCACCGGTGGCCACTCCGCAACTGTAACAGGCAGTATCGGGAATAAACATCCATACATCATTATGCCTGCTGTTATTCAATCCCGATCCCGGGCGTGAAAATCCGCTGAAAATAAAAAAGCGATTCAGCGTATCCATCCATGCAACAGCGCCTAACCGTGAAGGCGGTTCATTAGCAGGGTCAGGCACTCCCTTTATTCCGTAATGCCCTGCCGATTGTACTGCCCCTCCCCATATTAATTTGTATTGATTGAGCGCCATGCTGTATATCCATAAATCATTGTAGCAGGTAAAGCCATTAGGATTGTTAATTCCTCCGCCAAACATCCACACATTGCCGCACGTGTCTGTTGCGCATCCCTTATTTTCAAACCGCGCATGAGGATAACCATTGGAGGTGAACATGCACGGAGGCGGGTAAATACCCGGGTTGTTCTCCAGGTTCGAACCGTTAATCCATGTAAAATTGTTAGACGCCTTATTATACCGCCACACATCATTGTAAGTAGAATCAAGGAGCTGCGTGGCTCCGCCAAAAATATAAAAGTTGCCTGCCGCATCTTTGCTTTTGCTCCATGCCATATGGGCAGGAGGCATGTTCAGGCTATCCTCGACATTAAGCGTTCCGTAATGGCCGGGGCTGTTTATTCCATTAAACCCTTTCATCCAGGTCCATTCGTTGGTGCTGATGTTATAGCGCCATAAATCGTTGTATTCATCAAACTGTGCGGCTGAATAAAGCCCGCCAAACAACCATAAATTATTGTCTTCATCCACCCAGTTTGCAGTGCATTCGCCCCGGCCCCCGGGGGTGTTAGCCGGAGAAGGAACCCCCTGTGTTCCGTAAACAGGGCCGGAAAAGGCAGTGCATAAGCCGTCAAACCAGGTCCACATATTGGTAGCAGGATCATAGTTCCATAGGTCAGGCCTTGAATTGGAATACACCCAGAAAATACCGCTCGTATCTACCCATGTTGCTGCGGCATAGCCCCTTTCGCCCGGGGAATTAGTGGAATCGTACTCCTGTTGGGTGCCACAAATATGGTAAGGTGGCCAATCGCCAACAAGCCTCCACTGATTTATATAAGGATTGTATTGCCATAACACGGAGTCCTGGTAAGTGCTGAAAGGTAAGTGCGTGGATACGCAACCGTATATCCAAAGGCAACCGGTTTTATCTATCCAGCTAGCGGGCTCATAACATCCTCCCGGCTTATTTAACGGGTCATAGGTCCCGATGCCGGTATAATAGGACGGCACATTGACCGTGCTGTCACCGTTGACCCAAACCCAGGTGCCGCCTTGCGATAATAAAACAACGGGAAAAAGAAGGAACGAAATGCACAGGAAGAGAAGGTAAGTTTTTATGCTCATGTTTTAACAAATAATTTTATTTTCACAGGAAGCAAAGTTAGCAGCAATGTTTTCATGAAATATAAGATTATGTATTTGTGTAAATGGATGAGTTAAAAAGGGCTATTATTCTCTTGCTAAGGAAGTAAAAGTAGGGAAATTCTAAAGAATAACTGTTCAAAGGAGCACCATGACGGGTTCTTTTTTTTCTATATAAAAATAATGTACTGTTTAAATTTTTAGTGGTAGGACAGTTATGAAGAAAGTTTTTTTAAACTTTTTATGAAAGACTAAGTCTTATTTTCAATTCAGGCATTGTTAACGATTTCTTAACCTTTTCTTTACATTTGTGAAAAAAACAGGGCTGTTGCGCACCCCACTGACTTTATTAAATTCAAATAATAATTGTAACCATCTGATGAAAAAAACGATACCGGTTATTTTTATCGCAGCCGTTGCACTTGCATCTTGTAAAAAGGGACCCGGTGAAGGAGGAAATTCCTCGATAAAGGGATTGGTGTTTGTGCAGGAGTGGAATTCTTCCTTCACTTATCATGATTCAACAATGGATCATGTGGGCATGGACGAAGATGTGTATATTATCTACGGTGATGATGCTACTTATGGTGACAGGATTAAATCAGGACCGGATGGTGTTTTTGAATTTAAATACTTGCGGACAGGAAAATACTCCGTGTATGTTTACACGAAGGATACGGTAGCAGGCGGACAGTCAGCGGTGCAAAAGATTGTGGAGATTACTTCAAAGGATCAAACTGTGGATGCAGGCACTTTTACCATTAAAAATTAAAACAGGAAATCTATTTAGTATTGATTAAACACAGTTAAATGAATAACCTGAAGTTGCTTTTTATCTTAATTCTTGTGATAGCTTGCCCTGCTGTTTACGGACAAAGTAAAAAAGATGTAAAAAAATACAATATCAAATCAGTGACTGTCACGGCAACATTGCCTGCCGGGGCAGACGGCAAGGAAAAATCTTTTGTTGATTCTTACCAGAAATTCGACAAGGAAGGTAATATGACGGAAGAGGTTGAGTATGATAAAACCGGTGTGTTCCGAAAAAAAACAACTCGCAAGTACAACAGGAATAATGATGAAACGGAAAAGGTGGAGTACGATGAGAAAGGGGCTATTTTAAAAAAGACCACAACAGAATATAATTCAGACAATGAGAAAGCTTCAGAAATAGTTTTTGAAGCATCCACCAATACAAATGAAAAAACGGTTTTTCAATACAACCCGGATGGCGAACGCGTAGGAGAAATTACAACGGATATAAAAGGGATGCTCCTTCGGAAAGTGGTTAATTCTTATAATAACATCGGCTTGAAAACCGAGAAGAAAACCTATAATGCTGCAGGCGGTTTAATTTCCACAAAAAAATATACTTATGAATACTAAAATATGCCGGATAACATAAAGGGCATATTAAGTGATTTTACTGCTGTGACGCTGGAGGAGATGGATAACTTGAAATTAATGGACCGGACGGACACAAAATTTATTTTCAAAAAATCGCAGCTTCCTGCCGTCTTAAAGGAATTAATAAATGAGTACAAAGTGCTGGAAGTAAATAATCATCGCTGCAGCAAATATGAATCGCTGTACTTTGATACCGAAAATTTTGATTTATACCATAAACATCACCGCGGAAAAACAAACCGGTATAAGGTGAGGTATAGAAAATATGTTGAGTCAGACCTTATTTTTTTTGAGCTGAAATATAAGAATAACCGTGACCGTACTGTAAAAAGCAGGGTCAGCCAGAAAAAAATTGACGAAGTGATCAATGGCTCTGCTGAAGCATTATTAAATCAAAAAACAATGATGGAGCCGGGTTCATTACAACCAAAGTTGTGGATTAATTATTCCCGAGTAACATTAGTAAACAAAAATTCTCCCGAACGGGTGACCATAGATATTGATCTTCTTTTTAAAAGAGACGGGCATCATAAGCATTTTGATGATTTAATTATTGCCGAGGTAAAACAGGATAAAGCAGTTGCTTCTCCTTTTATCAGGCTGATGAAAAAAATGCACATCCGTGAAGGGGCGCTCAGCAAATATTGCCTGGGGGTTATTAACTTATTTCACCCGATAAAGCATAATAATTTTAAACCTAATTTAATTTCTTTAAACCGATTACTCCATGATATTGCTGCAAGCGCTTAATGAGACTGCCACACCAGATTCTTTTGTTTTGTTCGATAAGCTTTCGCCTAAATTTTTTATACGACTGGGTATTGATATCGTTTCCGTATTTATTCTTGTACGGTTAATTTATTTTCCCAATTATAAAAACAGGGAATTCTTTTTCACTTTCTTTATTTTTAATATCGTCATTTTTCTTATCACTTATTTGCTTAATAAAGTAGAGCTGAGCATGGGCGCTGCGTTTGGTTTGTTTGCTGTTTTTTCCATGCTGCGTTACCGCACCGAAGGCCTTTCCATGAAAGATATGACCTATCTTTTTCTTGTTATTGCTATTGGGTTGCTTTCGGCAGTAAGCAAAGGAAATTGGGATGAGCTGACACTTCTGAATATTATTATACTCGGCTTTACTTATTTACTTGAAAGCAACATATTGCTGAAAAAAGAATTTTCAAAAATCATTCAATATGAAAATATTGAAATGATTAAACCGGAAAATTATAATGAATTAAAAAAAGACCTGGAAGCCCGCACGGGGATATCCATAAACCGCATCAGCATTGAAAGAATTGATTTTTTACGGGATACTGCCCTCATCCATATTTATTATTATGGCTAATTACAGATGAAAAAAGCGCTTGCGTTCATCCTGTTGACTTATGGTTTTGTACAACAAGCGTCAGCACAGGCAGAAGAGGATGCGGGGCTATGGACAACCATTAATGTAGAAAAAAAACTCAGCAGCAAAACATCATTATTACTTACGGAAGAATTTCGTTTAAGAGAAAATTTTTCCCGCATCAATCTTTTTTATACGGATGTGGGTGTAAATTACCGCCCGTACAAGTTTCTGAAAGTTGAGTTTTCGTACCGTTTTATCCAGAAATATTTAATTACTGATTTTTTTAGTTACAGACATCGTTTAATGCTCGATATTACATTGCGCGATAAGTTTGGCAATTTCGCAGTTTCTTATCGCCAGCGTTTGCAATCTGAAGTGCGAAACGTTTACAGCAGCGAAAGTGGTGCGGTTCCTGAATGGTATTCCCGGAATAAGTTTGAAGTGAAATACGATCTTCAAAAAAAATATACTCCATATGTTGCAACTGAATTTCGTTATCAAATTCATAATCCCCGCATTATTGAAACGGATGGATTATGGCATCGTGCACGCTATATTCTTGGAGTTGATTACGACCTGGACAAAAGAAATACTTTTGGATTATACTACCTCATCCAAAGGGAATGGAATGTTACTTCACCTCAGGACTTATATATAATAGGCGTAGAATACACGCTTTCATTATAAGCTCAATGATTTAATTCTTTCTTGGTAATCATAGTCATCTGAGCCTGTGTATAACAGAGAAAATGAGCATATTTCAATTCATAATCGTAAATTTGAGCGCAAAATTTCGGATCATTTTTCATTCGTTATCTCATTAAAATAAAAAATTGCCGGTTATGGAAACATTGACAACAAATCACACAAAACAAACCTATGAATCGCAGCTAACTGATTGGATTAAACAGGAAAAAGCTGCAATAGACCTCATTCATTTAATTGGTACACTGTGGTTTGATAAATCTGTCGAGTTAATTGTATTCCGCAACCAATTAGTTGATCGAAGTGCCAGTGAAATACTTAATCTTCACCAATATGCTAAAGAAATAGTTAAAAAGCCCATCACCATTTTTGACAGCCAATTACTTGCTAAAGAATTATGCAAAATGGATCTTGCCCCTTCCCGTATTGATATCGGGAAGCTTGCATACGAATGGATTACTGAAAAAGAGAAATACAATAATAACATAAGTGATTTTGCAGGTGATAAGCTGAAAGCTTTTATCGGAAAAGAAAAGCGCCCATTAGTTCCCAAGGATATTGTTTTGTATGGTTTTGGTCGAATAGGCCGGTTAATTGCCCGCGAAATTATTTCCCAGGCAGGCAAAGGTGAGCAATTAAGATTAAGAGCGATTGTAACCCGCGATAAGTCGGATGAGGATATTATTAAACGTGCTGAGCTTTTACGTTCCGATTCTGTTCATGGCCCATTCCCGGGAACAGTAATCGAAGACCTTGAAAATCGTGCTTTGATCATCAATGGCCATACCGTCCATATGATTTCTGCTAAAAATCCTGAAGACATAGATTATACACGATACGGGATTAATGATGCATTGATTATTGATAATACCGGGATTGCCCGTGACCGCGAAGGCTTGGGAAAACATCTGCTGGCAAAGGGGGTAAGCAAAGTGCTTTTGACTGCTCCGGGCAAAGGGGATATTCCGAATGTTGTGTACGGAGTGAATCAGAATGATTGTATGGAAGATGAAAAAATATTCTCTGCAGCTTCCTGTACGACCAATGCTATTGTGCCTGTTTTATCAGTTATAGAAAAAACGCTTGGAATCGATCGCGGACATATTGAAACCATACATTCCTATACAAACGATCAGAACCTGCTTGATAATTATCATAAAAAATACCGCAGGGGAAGAGCAGCCGCTCTAAATATGGTGATCACTGAGACGGGTGCAGATAAAGCTGTTTCAAAGGCTTTGCCACAACTTGCAGGAAAAATTACCGGGAATGCGGTCAGAGTTCCAACACCTAATGTTTCACTGGCAATTTTAAATTTAACTGTAGGCAAACCTACCGGTAAAGAAGAGGTGAATGAAATATTAAAGGATGCCGCTTTAAAAGGCAGCCTGATTGAGCAAATTCAGTACTCTTATTCAAATGAATTGGTTTCTTCTGATTTAGTAGGTAATCCTTGTGCATCTATTGTTGACAGCCCTGCAACAATTGTTTCAAAGGACAAAAAGAATGTTGTTCTGTATGTATGGTATGATAACGAGTATGGATACAGCCGGCAGGTAATTCGTTTTTCAAAATACCTCTCCAACGTAATAAGGCTTACTTATTATTAAACCAGCAATATTGCTCTTAAAAACGGAACCCGACCGTTAATAAAAACCGGTGATCTTTTATTTTAGTGTATGCACCCGGCACTTCTCCCTTTAACGGATCTTCTAAAAAATATGGACGATAAAATTCATTGCCTGAAGTATACGCATATCCTAAGTCAACAAAGTAATTTTCTTCACGCATGCCTACACCGCCTGTGTACATCACTTTATGCTGATCGGTAGAGCTATTGCTGACACTGTTTTTCAATACTCCACCGTAATATCCTGCGCCAAACCTGAAAGCAAAAATGTTGTATTTCCATTCTGCACCGGCTCTTATGTTATTTCCCTGAGTATATGAACTGCTGATAATGCTGTTGGCATCTAAAAAGGCAGCGGTGGGGCTGAGCTTTGCCGAAGTATAATCTACAAATTCATAATCCACATCAAAAACTCCTGATTGCTTGTAAAGGAAGGCTAAGCTACCGACCAAACGAAAAGGAGTTGTTAAATCATAATCATAAAATCCCTGGGGAGAATCGAATGAGTGCGCATCTCCATTTTCAAAACGGGAACTCATCGTAGTGTAATAAGCATCATGCATGGAATAATAAGTAGGGGTATGAATAGCAGCACCTACTCTTATCCAGTCGCTGGGGCGAACGATCACTCCGAATTTGCCGGTGAAACCATTGCCTGTAGTTTCTAAATATTGTGTTTGGTTGAAGGATTTAAAATTGTATGCAGCAGCATATGCGCTGCCAACTAAATTTGTATCAAACTGCACAGTTTGGTTTTCATCAATCTCGTCATACAATACATCTTCATGATAGTGTAAAAACGGAAAGCCAAGTGTGACACCCCAGAAAATTTTATCATTGTAATTGCCCCCGAAAGAAATGACAACCTCTCCGTTTGAACCATGCGTTTCTTTTATCCTCCTTTGCAATTCGCCTCCATTTGGAATCACCGAAAAATATTGATTGGAATCATTGGAATAGTAATCCAGCAAATAGGATTCATAGGCAAGCCCTGAACTATAAGGATAGGTATTGTAAATGTCACTCGGATTATTATTATCGGCATTCGCTTCTTCTACATAAGAATCCAGCAAGGAATTTTTCATATTTACTCCCTGGTATATGCTCCGGCTGTGATAACTGGCTAACCGGTTGTAACCGATTCCAAATGCCCATCCTTTCCATCCTGATTTTTTATTTTCCTTCGGATAAGCCCATACCACCCCTAAATTGCCAAGATTGAAATTATATTTATTATCACTTGATGTTCTTCCTAAATAAGTAGTGGAATGAACGGTGTTTTCCAATGCAGGAGTTATTGTGAATTCTGACCTCCTGTACAGGGCAATGCCGGCAGGATTAGTACTTAACGTGGAGAAATCAGCTCCCAAAGCTCCGAAAGCACCTCCCATGGAGAGAGAGCGGGCGGTTCCGCTGATACTCAACTGGCTGTATCGAATTGCATCTACATCAGTTTGTGCTAAAGTCATTTTTATTAAGCAAAAGCACATTACAAAAAGAAAGCTCTTTTTCATATTGTTAAAGAATAAAAGTTATATAAAAATTATCTGCGCCTGCCGCTTTCTGAATTGCTGTTAGAGCTATTGCTTCGTGGTTCCTGATGATGGGGAGTTGAGTAAGAAGGTGCAGAATGGGAATCATTATTCCTCGGCTGTTGTTTAATTTGTTGATGCTCCTCAGAAGAATTGTCATTATTAAACAAATTGAGATGGTATTTGGTGCTGTGATGCCTTGGAGTCACCGCATTTGCCGGGGAAGAATCTGAGCTGTTCCCATTAATGGTAGTATGTTCCTGTTTTACAGGTGTAGTTCCATCCTCATCTCTTACCGGTTGCGTATTTCTCGGAGTATTACTTATGCTATGAGGATTAGACGTATTCCTTGGTGTATTTTCAATTATATTATTTATATTATCATTTCTGACTTCGTTGCTTGCCTGGGTTGTCATGACATTTTTTATACGCGGAGGTGCAGTATAAATTTCTGAAGAAGTATTATTTCGAACCGGCTTAATGGAATTTTCTTTTATCGCACTTGTCGTATAGAGCTGTGACACAGATTGTGGTGCAACGCTGCCATGATTACTTCCTGACGATCTTCGTGGACCGTAATATCCCGCACCTGATCCGTTATTGTAGCTGCAATTGTCATAGCTATTAAAATAGCATGGATTAGAGCAACTATTATAACAGCTGTTATAACAACCGCTGTTACACCCATTGTTACAGCCACCACAGCCGCCATAACCATAACCATAATAAGGATAAGGATTATAATAACCGCTATATCCATAAGCCGGATACCCATAACTGATACTGAATCCCCATGTGAAAGGACTATAATAATAAGCAGGAGGAGCCCACCAGTTATATCCTAAATATATACTGGTACCCCACGAATACGGATTACAATCATACATGTAGGAATTGGTGTAATAGGAATCATAATAACTCCAGCCATAAGGATGGTAAAACCTTCTTATCCTGGATGAATAAGCATAGTCATAATAATCATCACTATTATAATAATTATTGGTGACATAAGTGTTACCTTTATCGTCAGTTGTTTGTGAGTTTGTTCTTTCAGGAGTTGTGCCGGCACTTCCGTAATCAAATCTTGAATCTGAATTATTTGTATTTGCCGGTTGCTCATGAGTCGTTGCCGGGGTATAATCAGCAGAAGGATGATTGTTGTCAGAAGAACTGTAATAAACATCGTCATTACTTCTTCCGGTACTTGCCTGCTGGGTTGAAGAGCAGGAGCTGAATGCAATTACCATTGCAGCCAGAATAATGTTAAACACTTTCATTTTTCCTGTCATTGTCATTTTTGTATTTGACTTCATATTTTTGTTTAGGTTTAAACTTGAATTGTGATTGTTACTTTTGTCTCAATGATCTTCAACCTTTCAACTCAAACATAATACCATTTAGTATTTTATCAATGAATTTTTAGTGAATCGTTTAATCATACTATAAATAATCTCACCTGTAAAATTAATTAATGGCTAAAGAAATCACAAGTAGAAAAGATAATTATTCAGAGTGGTATAATGATATTGTTGTGAAGGCTGATCTTGCAGAGACATCCGCTGTCAGGGGTTGCATGGTAATCAAACCTTATGGATTTGCCATTTGGGAAAAGATGCAGCAGCAGCTGGATAAGATGTTTAAAGAAACCGGGCATGTTAACGCCTATTTTCCATTGTTTATTCCTAAATCATTTTTCAGTAAAGAAGCAGCGCATATAGAAGGTTTTGCCAAAGAATGTGCTGTTGTAACCCATTACCGTTTAAAAAATTCTCCTGATGGAAAGGGGTTAATAGTTGACGAAGATGCAAAACTCGAAGAAGAATATATAGTTCGCCCTACGTCAGAAACTATAATCTGGAATACATATCGTAATTGGATTCAATCTTATCGTGATCTGCCCTTATTAATTAATCAATGGGCGAATGTGGTAAGATGGGAAATGAGAACGCGCTTATTCTTGCGCACTACTGAATTTCTCTGGCAGGAAGGGCATACGGCTCATGCCACACAGGAAGAAGCAGTGGAAGAAACTATAAAAATGCTCGGTGTATATGCTGAATTTGCAGAAAAATTTATGGCGGTTCCTGTAATTAAGGGAGTAAAAACAGCCAATGAGCGGTTTGCCGGTGCCATAGATACCTATTGTATTGAAGCATTGATGCAAGATGGAAAAGCACTGCAGGCAGGAACGTCCCATTTTCTCGGTCAGAATTTTGCAAAAGCGTTTGATGTGAAATTCACTACTAAAGAGGGTGTTCAGGATTTTGTTTGGGCCACTTCATGGGGAGTATCTACGCGACTGATGGGGGCTTTAGTGATGGCACATTCTGATGATGAAGGTTTGGTTTTACCTCCTATGCTGGCACCTATCCAAGTGGTGATAGTTCCTATTTATAAAAGTTTGGAACAACTGGATACCATTTCACAGTATGCATTAAAAATTAAAAAGGCCCTGGAATCAAAAGGCATTTCTGTAAAGTTTGATAATCGTGATACCCACAAGCCGGGCTGGAAATTTGCCGAATACGAGCTAAAAGGTGTTCCTGTGCGCATTGCCATTGGACCGCGCGACATGGAAAACAATACGGTTGAGGTTGCACGAAGGGATACAAAAGAAAAATCTATCTACCAGGCAGTCGACCTTGAGTTAAAAATTGAACACCTGCTGAATCAAATACAGGATAATATTTATAAAAAGGCTCTTGATTTTAAAGATAGCTCTACCTATCAAGCCGATACGATGGATGAGCTTGTACGTATTCTTGATGATAAAGGCGGTTTCGTGTATGCGCATTGGGACGGAACTACGGAAACAGAACTGGCAATTAAGGAAAAGACCAAAGCTACTATACGTTGCATACCATTAAATAATCACCCGGAGACCGGAAAATGTGTATTAACGGGTAACCCATCTGCGCAACGAGTCATTTTTGCCCGTGCGTATTAAGATAATGACAAACGAAGAACGGATTTTACAACTCATCAGGAATAAAGGAATTACTGCCATAGAAGTTTTTGACAGGAGTAAAGAAGCGTTTGACAGCATCAAAGTGATTCTTCAGCAATTGGAGCGTGATCTGAAATCGAAAATACCGGCAATTGATCCGCGAATACCTGTTGAGTATGAAGATAAAAGACGTCTTGAAGTCCATTTTAAGGTTGCGACAGATGTGCTTGTTTTTATTATGCATCCGACTGTTTTTACTTTCGACAGCAGTCATTTAATGTACAAATCCTCTTACGTAAAGGATGATCCGTTAAGAGCTTTTTGCGGGATGATATATATTTATAATTTTCTTGCAGATTCGCTTAAATATAACCGCGGGGATGACATTGGAACACTTGTTGCACGACTGTTTATAAATAAGGAAAATCATTTTTTTGTAGATGGAAAAAAACAGGCAGGATTTCTTTTTAATGATTTTGCAAATGATGTATTAGATAATGAAAAGCTGCAAAAATTCATTCAAACACTCATATTGTCCGTGCTTGAAGCGGATGTAAATGTTCCCCTCTTTGATACTATTGAGCAAACTACTCTTCAGCAATTGACTGATAACAGCTCACAGATTGCATTCATAACCGGTAAACATTTCGGATTTACTATTCCAGGTTCAACTAATTCAGAATGAAAGCATTCTCTTTTTAGTATTTTGTTTGACAGACAAAAAAATTCTATTACCTTTGCGCCTCTTTTGCAAAAAGCAAATAAGGCCCGTTCGTCTAGGGGTTAGGACATCTCCCTTTCACGGAGGAAACACGAGTTCGATTCTCGTACGGGCTACATAGAAGGTTAAAAATCAATACAAAGAATGGCAAATCACAAATCATCAGAAAAAAGAATCAGGAACAGCGAAACTAAGCGCGAAACTAACCGTTACCAGGCTAAAACTGCCCGAAACGCTATAAAGGAATTGCGTGGCTCTAAGGATAAAACAGAAGCAAAGAAACTCTTCCCTCAAGTAGCATCCATGCTGGATAAGCTTGCAAAGAAAAATGTTATTCATAAAAAGAAGGCTTCCAATTTGAAATCAAGCCTTGCAAAGCATGTAGGCGGCTTAAAATAATTTAATTCCAAAGATTTACAGGCGTTTTCCGAAAGGGAAATGCCTTTTTTATTATTTTTCCATTTCTAAACTTTCTTTTATGGAAACAACCGGGATTAAAGCATGGGCAGAGGCTGATCGCCCCCGTGAAAAACTGTTAAAACAAGGCAGGCAAAACTTAACCGACTCAGAATTGCTTGCTATCCTGATCCGCACCGGAACAAAAGATCATACTGCTGTGGATGTGGCAAAAAAAATACTTGCTTCCTGCAACAATGACCTTGCTGAATTATCCAGGCTTTCTGTGAACGACCTTAAAAAGAAATCAAGTGGCATGGGAGAAGTAAAAGCCATTACTATTATTGCTGCGCTTGAGCTGGGAAGAAGGAGACGGGAAGCCGAAGGGTTAAAAAGAAACAAAATCAGCTCCAGCAAAGATGCTGCAGATATTTTACAGCCTCATATGGCTGACCTCGTCCATGAAGAATTTGCTGTGCTGATGCTAAACCGTGCTCATGAAGTGATTGGCAAATATGAATTGAGCAAAGGAGGAATAGCGGGAACGGTCGTTGATCCAAAGCTTATATTTAAATCTGCATTGGAGCATCTTGCTTCAGGAATTATTTTATGCCACAACCATCCCAGCGGTAATACCAAACCCAGCCAAGAAGATATTAAGCTTACAAAAAAATTAAAAGAAGCCGGCACTTTAATGGAAATTAATGTGCTTGATCATATTATTATTGCAGGCGATTCCTATTACAGCTTTGCTGATGAGGGAATGATTTAATACATTTGTCAAACCTTAACTTTCAATTAATCTTTAAAACAAATCAATATGTCAGAAGATCTTAACTATACCGTTCACAGTAAAGAAAAAATTTATTTTGCCTTAAAAGTAATCTTTGCAATGCTTGGCTATGCAATTATATTTTGGGCTTTATTCAATTCACTGAGTTCTGTTAACCCTGTATTAGCTCCTATAAAATTCGTATTTTACTTCTACGGTTCTATGATCATTCTTTTTTTAATATTCAGGCTGGGCATAATGATTGGTTATTTAAAAGGAAATGCCGTTAAAGTACGAGACAATCAATTTCCCGATGTTTATGACATTGTCAATAAGCAATCAGAGAAACTGGGGTTAAAACGAGTTCCTGATACTTATATTTTACAATCAGGCGGAATGCTTAATGCCTTTGCAACAAGATTTTTGGGCACAAATTATATTGTATTGTATTCGGATGTGCTGGAAACGGCTTATGAAAAAAATGCTGAAGCAGTTGAATTTATTATTGGTCATGAATTGGGGCATATCAAAAGAAATCACCTTGTAAAAAGATTATGGCTTTTTCCATCAGCTATTATTCCTTTTCTGGGTGCTGCTTATTCCCGTGCTTGTGAATATACCTGTGACAGCATTGGTCATAGCCTCAGCCCGGCAGGAGTAAAAACCGGTTTGCTAATCCTTGCCGCAGGAAAAAAGCTGCACAGTAAGATAAATGTTACTGAATACATGCAGCAGGATTTACGCGAAGATGGTTTTTGGATGTGGTTTGCAGAAAAAACCGCTTCTCATCCGCATCTTACGAAACGCCTGCGTGTTTTTAAAAATGAAATAAAGATTAGGAATGAAGCGGAACCGAATCTCGTCATGGATGCTGCTGTTGAAATAAATCACTCTAAATACATGCCGGTTGGGTAAAAGCTATAGGTAAAGCTTTCGCTGGCAACAGGTATATTAAAATTTATTTCACCGCAGAGTTTTACCTTTAGCAAGACTTTACCCTTATTTTGCTATGGTTTTTCATGTTAAACTTTTGCTTAATTTTAATATCAATAATTGAACGAATGCACGTTTCTTATGGCAGTTAACAGGTACAAAATCATTTTTCTTTTTATGGTTCTGTATATGTGGTTTTCTTTAACGGGCTACTCTCAAACTTTTCCAGGATACAATCTCACCGTATATGATTCCTCCTTATCTGGTTATTACTTCCTTTCAACAAGTAAGTTAGGAGTAATACAATTTAATTATATTCCCAAACAGCTTGTTTTAGATGCGAAAGGCGAAGTAGTTTATTACCGCCCATTTTTAACCCCGGCAGGGTCGCTTGATTTTAAAGTGCAACCCAATGGGAAAATATCCTATTATAAAGCCGGCAGTTTTTATATTTTAGATAGTACATTTACTGTTGTTGATACCATTAACTGTTCAGGATATTATACTGATCCCCATGATTTACAAATAATCAATAACAACCATTACCTTTTATTAGGCGAGGAAGCTATTATGATGAACCTTAGTTCCTACCATTACTTTAATCATAATGGCAGCGCAGGAAGCCCGAATGCTACTGTAACCGGGAGCATTATCCAGGAATTGGATTCAGCAAAAAATATTTTATTTGAATGGCATACCTTATCTCATTTCCAGTTTGATGATGTGGATGAATTTTGGCTCAATAGTCCTGTCAATGTTGACTGGACACACTGCAATGCGGTCGAACTGGACACAGATGGAAATATTTTACTTTCCACAAGGCATTTCAATGAGGTTACGAAAATAGATCGCTCTACAGGCAATATAATCTGGAGGATGGGAGGGAAAGAAAACGAGTTTACGTTCTATAATGATTCCCTGATATTCCGTGGTCAGCATGATATAAGAAGAATTGCTAACGGAAACCTTACTTTATATGATGATGGCAATTATACTGTTCCGCATGGAGCACGCGGTGTGGAATATGCCGTTGATGAACTAAATAAAACTGCAACGCTGGTATGGAGCTATACTCACGACCCTAATCTTGTCAGCTATGCTACCGGGAACAATCAAAGGGTTATCGGTTCGCGAAAACTGATTAATTACGGGAACCGGAGTTATGGAGATTTAGGCTTTAGCTTTATTGATTCTTTGAATAATCCTATTTCAGAAATGACATTTTCTGACAGTTCGGCATCTTATCGTGTCTTCTTTTATCCCACCTTGCCGTGGAGTTTTCACCGTCCGCAGTTGAGCTGCTATCTGCAAGGTTCAAACTATTACCTTGCTACTTCCTCTCCATATAATTCCTATTCATGGTCAACAGGTGAGACAACAGCATCTATACAAATCACTGCACCCGGCACTTATTATGTTTTTGTTCCTTACGGAGAAGGCTTTATTAGCTCAGAAAGCTTCGAAATAGTTAATATAAATAATCCGTGTTCCGCAACTTCAATAAATGAACAAGTTGTACATGGCAGCACTATTTCATTATATCCCAATCCGGCCGGTTCATTTGTTGTAATCAATTACAGCCTTCCAAATGAGCAAAGCTATGAGTTGAAAATAACTGATCTGACAGGCAAAGAAGTTTTTAAAACTCTCCTGCAATCTGTCGGTACTTATACTTTGGATACGCGAAATTTTGAAAATGGAATTTATTTTATACGCATAGGAAATTACAGTAAAAAGTTTATTAAATCCGATTTTTAGCCGAACGGAAGTTGCGTGTTATTGAACCAACACTAACTTTAAGCTCTTTGGTTGATCAGCCATTCTTATAATATACAAACTATTGCTGAATGAATGAATGTCCAGCTGCTTTTTGTAACCTTTAAATAACATTTTTCCGGAGAGGTCAAATAAATAAATGCGGTCGTTGTCACTGATCAAATTCCAATTAATTGTTGATTGAACAGGTTCGTTCATGCCCGTGTTTACCACATACTCATAAGCACCTGCATCAGGAGCCGGGCCCTGCGGACGTGTAATGCCCTCGAGGTCGGATGCAGGAGCAGAAACTGAATAATATCCGGTTACCCCAATATCTTTTGCAAGGCTATTTGATAAGAGATGATAATCATGAGCCACAGGGTTAATAAACAGCGAAGCAGGTGCCGCAATGACAGAATTACTGTCGAGTTGTGTAGATTGTTTCCATTGGCTGAGTGTAATGACCGTATTTCCACCGTCATCTGACATGCGATTCGTTTGTATATTGTGGTCGCTTTTAAAACCTGCCATGCTTGCAACATCAATGCTGATGCTTCCGCGGAAAACATGATAACTGTAGAGGATATTATTAAAAACAATATTATCCGTGCTTCCATCGCTGATGTTGAGCGCCCATCGCCCGTCTGAAGGCTGCAGAATGGTATTGTTAACAACCACATTGCCGGATGATCCTCCACCCCCATCAATGCGGAAAAGAGAAATGCCACTTGCATGGTTATTAAAGGCAAGATTATTTTGAATGCGTGAATTTTGAACTCCGTCACAGTTAATGGCTGAACCGCCTCCATAGCCGTTATCATAAAGAATATTGTTCTCTACCAGAGCATTACTTATAATACCATCTCCGCCAAGGCTTGCATCACCGTTCATATGAATGCCGCAATCATTATTACCCCAGCAAACATTGTATCGGATAACAGGATTATCAGCACTGTTGCCGAAATAAATTCCATGCTGCTGAACAGCGCGGCTGCATTCGTTATACTCAATTGTAATATGCTCACTGAACCCTGTAAGTATGCCCCATACTCCACAACTATCTGCTATATTGTTTCGAATAATAATGTGATCATTAGTCACCGATCTTATTCCAGTTCTAGGTACTCCATATACTTTAAATCCTTCAATCACGATATAGCTTGCTCCTTCCAGGTTAATTCCGTCATTGGTAGTGCTGTTCGGAGCATTAATCACTGCACCGGCCTGTGCATAAAAAACAATCGGCAGCAAAGCTGTACCGCTCGTAGTATGATAGAAACCGGAATAAATACCCGGAAAGACAATTACAGAGTCGCCAGGTGCAACTGTGTTGGAAGCATGTTGCAGCGTGAGGAATGCTGATGCTACGGAAAGACCATTGTTGTTATTGTTGCCAGAGGGTGAAACATAATAGGTTAGTGCGCAGCAAAATTTTACGCATCCGCTTACTACTATAAAAACCAGGAGGAATACTTTTTTCATGAACAATAAGATTTTATTTATTAGATCTATTACAAATTTAAGGGTTAACGATAACTGATTTTAGCAGGATATTGATTTTGCTTACATAAACCCTGAAATCTTTTCTTTTCCTGCTAATATCATGCAACATACTTACACAAATTAACCCGAATTTTTTAACGAGATTTGAAGGCATGAAACAGTACATTTTAGGTTTATGTTTAACAGTATACAGTTTAGCGACATTCAGCCAACAGAAAAACTTTATACAATATGTGGATCCTTTTATAGGTACCGGTGGGCATGGGCATACCTTCCCGGGCGCTGTCACACCTTTCGGAATGGTGCAATTGTCACCAGACACGCGTATTGATGGAAGCTGGGACGGCTGCAGCGGTTATCACAATTCTGATTCTGTTATTTACGGATTTTCCCATACGCACCTGAGCGGAACAGGCTGCAGCGACTGGGGCGACATCCTGCTGATGCCGATGATGGGCACACATTCCTTCGATAATAAAATTTACTCTTCAGCATTTTCACATAAAAATGAAAAGGCAAGTGCAGGATATTATTCTGTGAAACTGGACGATAATGCAATTGATGTGGAGTTAACAGCTACTACCCGGGTGGGTATGCACCGATATACATTCAATAAAGAAGGTGAAGCGAATATTATCCTTGATCTTACACACCGTGATAAATTACTGGAGGGGGAACTTATTAAGCTGAATGATTCCACGGTGGAGGTGTTCCGCAAAAGCGAGGCATGGGCACGTGACCAACGGGTGTACGCATACATTTGTTTTTCAAAACCGTTTAGCGGCCTAACTTCTCAAACCAAAAAGGATAAAGTTGAAGACCAAACTCCCAAAAACGCCAAAGAAGTGAAGCTTCAGGGAGATTATTTGAAGGCAGCGTTTACCTTCCATGTAAAAAAAAGTGAAACGATCCTTGTAAAAGTTGCCCTTTCAGCAGTGGATTATGCAGGAGCAAAGAAAAATATGGAGACAGAGCTTCCATTGTGGAATTTTGAAAAAGTGAAAAAAGATGCAGAAGCACTATGGAATAAGGAGCTTTCAAAAATTGAAGTATCAGGCAGTAATGCGGATGAGATAATAACTTTTTATACTGCTTTATACCATTGCATGATTCATCCCTCCATTTACAGCGATGTGGATCACCGTTACCGGGGGCGTGACAATCAAATCCATACTGCAGAAGGTTTTGATTATTATACCGTATTTTCTCTTTGGGACACTTTTCGCGCCCTCCATCCCTTGCTGACAATCATTGATAAAAAAAGAACGGCTGATTTCATCAATACTTTCATTAAACAATATGAACAGGGCGGACGGCTGCCTGTATGGGAGCTTTCATCTAATGAAACAGAATGCATGATTGGCTATCATTCAGTAAGTGTGATTGCTGATGCCATTACGAAAGGGGTAAAAGGTTTTGATTATGAAAAAGCATTTGAAGCCTGCAAGCATAGCGCCTTGCTTGACCACTTCGGGCTGAAAGCATATAAAGAAAAAGGGTTTATTGAAACGGAAGACGAAGCGGAAAATGTTTCAAGAACGCTTGAGTACGGGTATGATGACTGGTGCATTGCACAGATCGCGAAAGTGCTGAATAAAAAAGAAGACTATGATTATTTCATGGCACGCTCACAGGGATGGAAAAATGTATTTAACCCCGAAACAGGGTTTATGCAGCCGCGCAGAAATGGTAATTGGGTGAAAAATTTTGATGCAAAGGAGGTAAACAATAATTTCACGGAAGGAAATAGCTGGCAGTACAGTTTCTTTACCCCGCAGGATGTGTATGGTTTGATCCGTGCGATGGGCGGACCTGAACAGTTCGAGAAGAAATTGGATGAGCTTTTTACTACAGAAAGCAAAACTTCCGGGCGCGAACAGGTAGATATCTCCGGGCTGATCGGGCAATATGCACACGGAAATGAGCCCAGCCATCACATGGCTTATTTGTACAATTATGTCGGCAAGCCATGGAAAACACAGGAACGTGTTTACCAGGTTTTAACTGATTTTTACAAACCTGCTCCCGATGGTTTAATTGGAAACGAAGATTGCGGGCAAATGAGTGCGTGGTATGTTCTGAGCGCCATGGGATTTTACCCCGTATGTCCGGGCAATACTGACTATACCATCGGCTCACCACTTTTTGATAAAGTAAAAATAAATATGGAGAATCATGCGCCCCTTTATATTATCAGGGAAGGACACGGCAACGAAAAATTTGCTCCTGTTTCATTGAAGCAAAACGCGTTGTTCTTCACGATAAATCCTGGTTTTGATTTTGTTATTCCGGGAAATAAAAATATAACTTCTGATACTCTTTATTTTAAAACTCCTGAAAACCCCTCGGAAAGAATGGCTATTGATCTGCCTGCAAATAATTCTTTTCAAGGAAGCATTATTCCATGCCCTGTTATTTCTACATCTTCAAAAGTTTTTGATGACAGTTTAAGAGTGGAAATAAATCCGCTCGAACAGGGCGAAGTTTATTATGCAATGACTGCTTCTGCACAACCGGACATGATTTTTAAAAAATATGAGCATCCTTTTTATATCAGCAATAGCAATTCGGTGTATGCTTATGCAAAGGAGGATTCCTTGAAAAGCAAAACCATTGCAGCGCATTATTTTAAACGCCCAAATAACTGGTCCATTCAAATCAATTCAAAATACAACCCCCAATACACGGCTGATGGTGATGAGGGGATAATTGACGGGCTGCGTGGCAATGTAAAATGGCGTAAAGGCGGATGGCAGGGCTACCAGGGACAGGACTTTGAATGCATCATAGATTTGAAAACGGAGAAAAGCATTTCAAAAATTTCCGCAGGTTTCCTCCAGGATCAGGGCTCGTGGATTCTGATGCCGAAAGAAGCAGCGTATTATATTTCAGCTGACGGAAAGAATTTTATTTTGGCGGCAACGGTGGAAAATACCGTTGAGGATAAGGATGAAAAGGTACAGGTAAAAGATTTTTCCGCTTCACTGCAAAATGCAATGAAAGGCAGGTATGTAAAGGTAAAGGCAACGAATTACGGCAAACTTCCCCCCTGGCATGACGGAGCAGGAGATGATGCCTTTATTTTTATTGATGAAATTATGATAGAATAATTATTTTAGTTCCTTTTTTCGCAGTAACTTTTATTAAATGCCCTCTTTATGAATAAAAACCCCACGCAAACTTCTTCTCTTATTACACTGATCTCCGTTTTTTTCTTTTGGGGGTTTGTTGCTGCAAGTAACTCGGTGCTCATTCCTATGTTTAAGCGCGACTTTAACCTACTACAATGGCAAAGCCAGCTGGTGGATTTTGCATTTTATATTGCTTACACCGTGGGAGCGCTTGTGTATTTTTTAATCTCTGCTTCAAAAGGTGACCCACTGAACAAAATCGGGTATAAAAAGGGACTTGTTATCGGTTTGTGCATTTCTGCAGCGGGGGCTCTGGGATTTGTTCCTGCAGCCTCGTTGGGAAGCTATGGGCTCATGCTTACCTCGCTTTTTATTGTAGGGCTGGGCTTTGCATTACAACAAATTGTTGCTAACCCGTATGTGATTTCTCTTGGCCCTCCTTCCACGGGAGCGTACCGTGCAAGCCTTGCACAGGGGGTTAACTCTTTCGGCACTGCCATCGGGCCGCTGCTGCTCAGCTTTGCCATTTACGGCAATATCACAGAGAGCGGCAATACAGGTGTAAGCTCTGTGAAAGTTCCGTACATGATCTTATGCGCAGCCTTCCTGTTGTTTGCCCTTATATTAGGCATTTCAAAGCTGCCCCCCATTACCAATGCAGAAAAAATAGAACACCACCTTGGCGCACTGAAATACCCGCAGCTCATCCTCGGTATGATTGCCATTTTTATTTATGTGGGAGTGGAAGTAACTATACAAAGCAATATGCCCGAGCTGATGCGGAAAAAAGAAATACTCGGGCTGGAGCATGAGCAAACTGTTCATTTCATTTCACTTTTCTGGGGCAGCCTCATGATCGGCAGATGGACGGGCGCTATTACCATATTCAACTTGTCAGCAGGGAGAAAACGCCTTATGAATGTGTTGGTTCCTCTCTTTGCCTTTGCTGTGCTCATCGGTGTGAACTATATAAAGCTGAATGCAGCAGGGCAACCCGAAAAGATTTATGACCTCACAGCCTATTTGCCTTTTGTCATCCTGCTGATCATTGGTTTTTTTATTGGCGGGGAAAAACCGGCACGCACCATGATGCTCTTCGGCACCCTGGCGGCCATTATGATGCTGATCGGTATTTTTTCTACAGGAAAGTTCGCACTTTATTCCTTCATCAGCGGGGGATTGTTCTGCTCTGTCATGTGGCCGTGTATTTTTTCTCTTTCTATTGCCGGGCTTGGAAAATACACTAACCAGGGCTCTGCTTTATTGGTCATGATGATATTCGGAGGAGCGCTTATTCCACCGCTGCAGGGCTGGCTATGCGATTTAGATAAATTCCGCTCCGATTCCATCTTTGGGATGACATGGACACACTTTTCGTATATCATCCCTGTAATTTGCTTTACTTACTTGGCTTTTTACGGGTGGAAAGTAAAGCGGGTATTGCTTGCGCAGGGAATTAATTATGATGAAATCGCAGGGAGCGCAGATTGATTATTTGCCAGGATGCAAGTGACCGGGTTTAGCGTTTAAAGCCTCCGTTATTTTTCAATAACCAGCTTTTTAGTTTGCATGCCGGCCTTTACAAAATAAATTCCGGAAGGAATATTGGAGAGGTCAATCGTTTTTTCCCGTTGATGATGAATTGAAAACGAAAGTATATTCCTGCCGGATGCATCTATTATATTCCCCTGGAGATCCTCCACTTCGTCAGAAAAGCTGATGGTTGCAACAACATCAGCAGGATTTGGATTTACAGTGAAATTCAAAATCTTTTTAATGTTATTGTAAGAAGAAATTCCTGTAGTCGTTTCGTTATATAAACACGTCCAGATGCTGCTGTAATTCAAATCAATTCTTGTCCAGATAGGCCTTACGATCCCGTTGTGTGCCGAAATATCAATGTAATCTCCGTCAAATGAACTGCCGTCACTGAAGAAACCGGTATTGCTTATTTTATAATCGGTCCATGACGCACCTCCATTTACCGATTTTGACATATACACATCCGTTGAATCATTGTTATAGTTTCTCCGGTCATAATATACAATATAGATGTAGCCGTTTGTTTCATCCACAGCCATTGCATTCCGGTATTGATGATGATTGCTGTTGTCGGTATTCACTTTGACAGCAGGTGACCATGAAGCTCCTCCATCAGAAGATTTAACAAAAAACACATCCGTGTTATTGATCCCGTTTCGCTGATCGGTCCAGCTTACATACAAGTTCCCATGCCAGGCACTGTTGCTCCTGTCGCAGGCTGCATAAGGCATAGAACGAATGCGCTGCACACCCGGTACATTGTAATAGCGATATACTCCACCGGCATCAATCAAAGGCTGGGCAGGAAGCCATGTATTTCCATAATCAAGCGACTTATTTAAGCGGATACCTGCCGAATCCATGAATGTTACATACACTTCACCATTCGTGCCCACAAAAGGATGGGGATCGGTAATATCGAGGTAAAGGCAATCTCCCGCAAACTGGTTAATGCGCATTCCATTGGTAAAGCCCGTTCCACCATTTGTTGATTTTGAAAAATAAATTCTCGAGCTATCCTGGGGTCCGGGGTTCCAGCCGTTGTCATACTGCGACCATGTGAGGTAAATATTGCCATTTTGCGGATCGGTACATGCCCAGCTTTTATCTTGTAACAATGCATTGTTGTTCCATGCAAATGAACCATTATTATACGATACTCCACCGTCAGATGATTTTTGGCAAACCACCCTGTCTAAACTACCGGCTAAATGAACATAAAATAAATTTCCGCTTGAATCTGCAACCAGGCAGGGATCGCCCTGCTGGCCAAAAGTAGAGCTGAGCAACCCTGTTGTCCAGGTAGCTCCCGCATCGGTGGAATAATAATAATTTTCGAAGTTGGAACCCGCAGCCATTACGCTTGTGTTTAAAGGGTTGATCGTAATGGAAGGTTCATTGGGGCCAAAACTATTATCAATCATCACATTCGTAAATTGAGCAGATAAACAGTTGACGGCAAATAATAACAGAATGGTAAAGCTTTTCTTCATGGGAGTATCTAAACAGAGGTGTAAATATAAATATATTAGAACCAACCGTTGCAAGCTAGCCACCCGTGTCAATAACTATTCTCTGCGGGTTAACTTAATTCCTCTATCTTTTATTAATTACCACCTTTTCAGCGGCTGTTTTATTTCCTGCAGCTATTCTCATTAAATATGTTCCGGTAGTGATTTTTTCTGTTAGATGACCTAAAATATCTTTTCCATAAAATAAGTTTGTTACCCCCCATTAATTCATTCAAAATTGAATAATTTGTTTTGGTGTAAGTCTATTGATACGGGAGTGATGTCAATATACTGAGGTAAATCAAGACGGAAATTACTCAGATGGTTTTAATTTAAATCCTCTTGGCATAAATACTGCTAATGGCAGTGTTTCCGATTTCAACATTTAGCCCAACCCAGGTCATTCAGGATTATTTAAGATAAACTTTAATTCATCCCTGAATGAAACGATGCGAATTAATGTAAAAGATGTATTGGGAAATATATTAACCGGAAAGCTGGTTGAATTAACTAATGGGGCTTATACAACTGAATTTAATTTCCCGGCATTTCAAAAGGAATTTACTTTTTTGAATTGCAATCATCAACCAGAAGAATAAATAAAAAGGTAATTGTACTTTAAGCAGAAACTTTTTTGGGTTTAATTAGAAAGCTTCTGTACCTATAAACTAAAAAAGCCGTCTCTTCAGGAGACAGCCTCTTCAGCGAAATCTTTTTCAGTGTTGTTAGCCCCGGTTGTGCATGTTTTTGGAATGCACTTTTCCGTATGCGGGACATTTTTCTTTTGGCTTACAAGAACCCATAGCACCGATAATACAGGCAATAAGGAGTAAGGACGCGAGTTTTTTCATTTCGTATTTTTTGGAATTATGGATTTTGTATAATGTATATCTGCAAATAAACGAAATCCCAACATAAATTGTTGCATTTCAACCGGATTTTCTTTTTAACAGACTTGTACACATTTCATTCTGATAACGATAGTAATAGAGTACTAACCAGGGCTGAGAGGCTGCAAAACTATGCTAAAAAGAATCTTTGGTTTTAATAATTTCGCAAAATCATACAAAAAACAGATTCAAATACCGGTTTTACTATTCCCGGAAAATAGACCTCAAACCTTAAACCCTAAACCCCAATCCCTCCCATGTCCCGCTCCGTAAATATTGAAGAAAGCTGGAAGGCAAAAATGGATGAAGAATTCAATAAGCCGTATTTTGATGAGCTGAAGAATTTTTTAGTTGAAGAAAAAAACAAGGGAAATGTGGTGTATCCTACCGGCCAACAGATATTCAGCGCTTTTAACCATACACCGTTTGAAAAAGTTAAAGTGGTTATTGTCGGACAGGATCCTTACCATGGAGCAGGGCAGGCAAACGGTTTGTGTTTTTCGGTGAGCCCGGGCATTAAAGCGCCTCCTTCTTTAATAAATATCTTTAAAGAACTGGAGGATGATCTTGGAATTCCTGTTCCTGCTCATGGAAACCTGGAAAAATGGGCGGAGCAGGGAGTGTTGTTATTAAATGCTTCACTTACTGTAAGAGCCAATACACCTAATTCGCACCAGGGAAAAGGATGGGAGAACTTTACGGATGCTGTTATCCGGAAATTATCGGATGAGCGAAAAGGATTGGTTTTTTTATTGTGGGGAAGGTATGCACAGGCTAAAGATGTGCTGATAGATAAAACAAATCATTATATTTTAAAGGCTGCTCATCCTTCACCTTTTTCCGCAGCGAATGGTTTTTTTGGCTGCAGGCATTTTTCAAAGGCAAATGAATTATTGAAGCAGCAAGGCATCGAGCCAATAGACTGGAAACTGTAAATTGGTTTTAGTTATTCTCTAAGCTTTAATTTACAGCACTCACAATCTGCCTGTGCGGAAATGAAATCCTGATATTATTTTTCTTCAATTCTTCCACAAGCATAAACCGCAGGTCGCTTTTAACCGTTTCAACAAAAAACATATTTGACGTCCAGAATAACAGGTCAAATACATAGCCGGATTCATTGAAATCATACAAACGGACTTTGGCTGCAGGAGAAGGAGCAATATCTTTATGCCGCTTTGAAATATCAAGTAAAATTTCTTTTACTGTTTGAACATTTGCCTCAAACTCCACTGCAAAGCGGATGACAAATCGTGTTCGGTCGACATGCTGGTGGCTCCAATTAACCACATTGTCAGCAACGAGCTTTGAGTTGGGAACAATAATGGTGACTCCATCGCGTGTTTCAATTTTCGAAGTGCGCAAGCCAATGTGTTTTACCCTTCCAACAATGTTCTGTATTTCCACGATATTGCCCACTTGCAACGTGCTTTCAAAAAGAAGGATGATGCCGCTCACAAAATCGTTAAATGTATGCTGCAGCCCGAAACCCAGCCCTACGAGCAATGCAGCAGAACCTGCTTTGAACATCGTCATATTCACCCCGAGAAATTCAAGAATGACGATGAGTGCAACTACATAAATAAAGTACTTGAGCAATTGTGCGAGCGAATAGTAACGCCCGGCATTGCTTTTGGTTTTTTGTTCAGCACGCTTATATAGCAGCTTCCTCGAAGTTACTGAAAGCAATACGGCAATTGATAATATTAACCCGATTATCAAAAGGTCGGATACCGTAAGCGTAAACGGTTTTGTATCAATCAACGTATAGTCTAATAAGTCGCGCATAATTAAAAGATTTATTCTGAGTTTATCGCACCAAAGTTACGGTTCCTCTCTTTTTTATTTCATTCCCTGTATTGTCCGTATAACTGATGTAAAATACATACATGCCTTGTGAAACAGGTTTCCCTTTGAAGTTACCGTTCCAGCCGTCCTTTGGATTAGAACTTTCAAACACCTGTGCTCCCCAGCGGTTAAATACACGAAAGGAATAGCTGCTCATGTCCACAAATACATTCACGGGATAAAAAACAGGATTAATCCCGAAAGGGTGGAAAGCATTCGGAGTGAAAGTCAGGGGAATTTGCCAATTGCACGTTTCATTTGATAGGGAGGAATCAATAAAACTATAAGGGCTGAAGGATTTTTCTACGGCACGGATGCTGTAGCAAAATTGCCCCTGCTCTTTATAATATTCTGTAATATCATCGCAATAAGCATGCACATCAGCAGGCACAGAAGCAAGATATATTGAAGGAGCAGTGGGGGAAAGCTTCCGGAATATGATAAAATACTCGATTCCATCTGCCCATCCCTCATAATCATTCCAGGTAATGGTATTGATAAAATTATTTTCAGCCATGGATTTAACAAAAATTGTTTTTGCCACATTGCTTTTTGAAAGTGAATTTCCGCAGGAGTCCTCGGATTCGATTTGGTAGTAATAGCTTTTATCGGTTATTGCAGCATTATCAATAAAAGAAAATTGAGCAGCTCCATTGTAATTAATGGTAGTAACAGATTCAAACGAACCTTCTGCCGATTCCGATCTTAATAAGGTGAAAGATTCAATTTCGGCTGTCGAATCCACATAGCACAATATGTTTATTGAGTTACCGGCAACAGAAGCGCTTCGGATATAAGTAAAGGCAGGTTCTTTGAAGACAGATGCTACTACACAAATTGAATTGGAAGAAGCTGTACGGTTTGAAACATTTCCCACTGCCTGCACATAAAAACAATAAGTTGAATCAGCATTCAGCGAAACATAACTAAAGGTTGAGGTTCCATAGTCAACCGTCCCAACTGCTTGATAAGGCTCTGAGTTCTTACTTACAAATATTTTATAGCTTTTCACGCCTGCGGTCATATTGAAATAAGGAGTCCAGTTCAGATCAATTGCTCGGGCACATTTATTAATTACAGCCTTCAAAAAAATAGTCGAATGATCAATGCTGAACCCGGTAGAATTATTGCAACTGTCAATAGTGGCAAGTGTATAGCGTTCAGAAGCATTGCCCGCTGATGCCCCGGTGTATAAATAACTGTTATTGTTATATCCGTAAACCGTACTGATAGAATCCCATGATATTCCGTTAAAGCGATAAACGATATATCCTTTTGTATCTTTTGTAGCATTTGTCAGCCAACTGATACTGACATCTCCGGTAAACGGATCAACACTGACGGTATCAATCACCGTAAGTGGGGGAGGTATAAGGTCACGAAAAACATCTCCATCAGGGGAAGAAACGGAAACAGATCCTGAATTATCACTTTGCTCAATACGGTAATTTACCTGTTCAGTACAGGCAACAGTAGTATCTAAATAACCAGACTGTTGAGCAGAATCGAGTAATTTCCATCCTTCAGTCGGGTACTGACAAAAGATGCGATATTGTGCAGAAGCAGTTGGCAGCAAGGGAGTATGAACGGCATTCCATGACAGGTAAGCAATGCCGTTCCCGCTGTTTACTACATTCAGCTTCATCGTGTTTAAAGTATCAGAAGGAACGGATTCAATAATACAGCAATCTGATTTAGTTGTTAAATAATAGTAATAGACCGATAGGGTTGCATTAATTGAATTGTCAATAAACGAAGTTTGAAAATAATTTCCAACAGAAGTAACTGCTGTATAAGGCCCTGCAATAGTTGAGCTGCGGTATAAAGTATAATTATAGAACGAAGTGCCTGTATCAACAGGAGAAATCCAATAAACTGCAACACCTCCGCCTGTGGCAACAGCAACTGATCTTATGGAAGGCGGAATAGGTGAAGAAAAAGCATTCATTGTTAAGAAAAAGAACAGGATAAAAGGGATTTGCTTTTTGAAACACATAAATGAGAAGTCCCCTGTTAACCGTTAAATAAACAGCCGGGATATACTTTAATTATATACAAAATTAAGTAATGCAATGCAATGACATTGCATGATAGGTTTTAAAAAAACTGGATGTTTAAGATTATCTCACCAAAGTGACAGATCCGGTATATTCGTACTGCTTACCGGTAAGGGTAGAAACTTTGATTGCATACACATAAACGCCTTCAGGCATTGCTTTTCCGTTTTTATCTAAGCCTTTCCAAAAGGCGTGATAATTATCGTTGGTAAACACTTTTTCACCCCAGCGGTTAAATATGCTCATGTTATAAGCTGCCACATTCATTACATAACCAGCGTTAAAGAATTCATCATTCATGCCGTCACCATTAGGCGAAAATGCGTTGGGTACATAGAATGGAGTAATAAGGACATTATCACTGAATTCAGAAACACAACCGGCAATGCTTGTAATGATCAGCTTCACTTTAAACTGGCCAATTTCATCATAATAGTGTTGCGGATTTTGCACTGTTGTCTTTGATCCGTCACCAAAATCCCATGCCCATGTTATTGCATTTTGAGATTGATCTACGAAATTCACCTGGGAGTTAAATACACTTGCAGCTTTTGGATCCAGCCTGAATTGAGCCACCGGAAGAGGATAGAAGGTAATATTTATATCCTGTTTCAGGGTATCGGAACATCCCGCCTGCGTAGTAATAATTAATGAAATCGGGTAAGAACCGGGAGTTGTAAAAATATGCGAAGGATTTTCCAAATCAGACGTACTGCCATCTCCGAAATCCCATGCGAAATTTGAATTTGGAGGGAAACTTGAACCATTGAAGAAATTAATCTTTGGTACGTCACAAGTCAGGCTGGAATCATTGCTGAACGCAACAACGGGAGTTTGATTAACAATAAGTGTTTGTGAAGTTGAATTCACGCAGGTATTCATATCTGTTACAGTTACCGTATAAACACCTGCTGTACCATTTGTAATAGTTTGTGTAATTGCACCGGTTGACCATAAGTAAGAAATATAACCATTGCCGGCATCAAACGTTGCAAAATCGCCATCACACACAATATTATTTCCGCTGATTACGGGAGTCGGTAACGGATTAACAATTACGCTTGCCGCAGTTCCGGTAATATTTCCGGGGCAGTACGCATCATTAATGCTTGTCAGTGTATAAGTGTGTATCCCTGTAGCAGGAGTCACAGTGATTACCTGGGGATTATTACTTGTTGTAAATGGCCCGAAAGTTTGTGCTCCGTTTGAGTATGAATAAGTAAACGGAACTGTTCCGACAAATGAAACATTCATATTAGCCGGGGCCCCGATACAGATAGTTGAATTATTGCTGATACTTGCTTCCGGCAAATTGTGAACGGTAATAATGGCAGCGCTTCCCAAAATATTCCCCGTACAATTAGCATCGCTCACAGCCGTCACAGAATAAGTTGTATTAAGCAAGGGTTGAACTTGTATTGTCTGAGGGTTGTTACTGGTAGTAAACGGGCCAAAGGTGGTTGTGCCATCACTATAAGTATAAGTATAAGGGGCAGATCCGGTAAACGCGATACTTAAATTAGTAGAGTTATTACGACATATTGCTGTTGTTCCCGTGATTGCAGCAGTAGGCAGAGGATGGACCGTAACCAAAGCTGAGCCAGTATAACTGCCAGTGCAATTATTATCAACAATAGAATTTACAGTATATGTGGTAGTTGCGGTGGGAGAAACAGCGATAGAAACAGCATTATTGTTTGTATTAAAGGGACCGAAAGTATTTGTTCCATTGCTGTATGAATAAGTAAACGGAGGAGCACCAGTGAAAGCAATATTGAAAGATGTGGATTCACCATTGCATATTACCGGGAGACCTGAAGCAGTAGCAGTCGGCAGCGGATGCACAACAACAGAAGCTGTGCCTGATGTTGTTCCTGTACAACCGGCACCGGTAACGGTAGCAGTCAGGTTATAAGTGGTATTTGAAGTTGGTGAAACTGCAATAGTAGTTGGATTTAAAGAAGTGGTGAAAGGTCCGAATGTATTAGTTCCGTTAGAATAACTATAAACAAAAGGCGCAGTACCCGTAAAGCTAACCGAAATGCTGGTACTTTGACCATTGCAAATTACAGGGTTGCCTGTTAAGGTAGCTGTTGGTAATTGATTTACTGTTACAATTGCAGCTCCTGAAAAAGTCCCTGTGCAATTATTGTCGCTCACTGCTGTAACAGAATAAGTGGTAGAATTAGCAGGAGAAACAGGAATTGATACGCTTAGGTTATTAGTATTAAATGGTCCAAATGTGCTGGTGCCATTACTGTATTCATAAGTAAACGGAGCCGTTCCTGTAAAATTAATCGTCAGGTTAGTTGCGTCACCATTACAGATTGCAGTAGTACCTGATATCTGCGCTGTTGGCAAAGGATTTACCGTTACCAATGATGAGCCTGCTGTAGTTCCTGTGCAGTTGTTATCCGTAATACTTGTAACGGTAAATGTCCGCGTTGTTGCGGGGTTAACAGTAATAATTTCCGGGTTATCACTTGTACTGAAAGGACCAAAAGTTGTCGTTCCATCAGAATAGCGATAAGTATATGGAGCTGTCCCTGTAAATGCAATTGATAAAGTTGTTTGATCACCGCTGCAAATAGTCGGAGCCCCTGAAATTGTAGCAGTTGGCAGAGGATTGACTGTTATGAGGGCACTGCCCGAAGTAGTCCCTGTGCAACCATTTCCGGTTACCGTTCCTGTCAGGGTATAGGTAGAAGTTGAACCAGGAGTTACGCTTATTATAACCGGGTTGGTGCTTGTCGTGAACGGGCCAAATATCGTTGCGCCCTGCTTATAGCTATATGTGTAAGGAGCTTGTCCTGTAAATGTGACCGTAAGGTTTGTAGATTGGCCGTTGCAAATGGCTGTTGTACCTGTAATTGTTGCTGTCGGAATGGGTGTAACTGTGACAACAGCAGAGTTCCCTGTAACAGTTCCCGGGCAATTTGAATTGCTTATGGAAGAAATAATATATGTTGTATTCGCGCTTGGGGATACCGGTATAATGGCAGGGTTGCTGTTCGTAATAAACGGCCCGAAAGGAGTTCCATTCGCTGTATAAGAATAAGTATATGGACCCGAAGCACCTGCAAAAGCTACAGATAAGTTAGTTGCTGAACCATTACAAATAGTTGCCGTTCCTGTTATGGAAGCAGTCGGTAATTGGTTAACAGTTATGGTAGCTGATCCCGCAGTATTTCCTATGCATCCTGCTCCGGTAAGAGTTGGAGTCATGGTATAAACAGTAGTAGGATTCGGAGTAACAGGGATATTAACATTGTTATTATTTGTATTAAAGGGACCAAATACTGTTGTTCCATCCGTGTAGCTATAAACAAACGGTGCAACTCCTGTAAAATTAATTGTCAGGTTAGTGGCTGTTCCTGCGCATATGGTGGCGTTACCACTGATTTGTGCAGTGGGCAACGGTTTAACAGTTACAGTAGCGCTGCCTGAAGTAACAGTACCAGTACAATAAGCATCAGTAACTGATAAGGGTAATGTGTATGTTGAAGTTGCGGCAGGGTTCACAGTTATAACTGCCGGGCTTACATTTGTATTGAAAGGTCCAACTGGATTTCCATTGGCAAGATAACTATAAGTCCATGGTCCTGTTCCTGTAAAGTTAACATTAAGATTAGCCGGTTGCCCTGCACAGATTGCCTGCGTACCTGTAATTTGGGCTGTTGGCAGGGGATGAACGGTTACGGTAGCAGAACCGAGAACTGATCCGGGACAATTAACATTGCTTACACTCACCAATGTATAATTAGTGGTGGAGGAAGGAGTAACATTAATTATGGAAGGATTGTTGGCATTATTTACCACAACGTTTCCGGGGTTATAAGTATAAGTATATGGACCGGGCGCACCCGCAAAATTCACTGTGAATGAAGTTTGTTGCCCGTTACAAATTGAAGGATTGCCTGAAATGGTTGCAGTTGGTCTTGTATTTACAGTAACAACTGCAGGAACACCAATTATAGTTCCGGGGCAATTAGCATTGCTGACGCTTGTTAAAACATAATTTGTAGTTACTCCGGGAGTGACATTTATAACAGCAGGAGAACTATTAGCAACTAAAGGGCCTGAAGAAACTCCGTTTGCAGTATAGCTGTAAGTATAAGGAGCCCCTCCCGTAAATGCAATTGAAATATTTGTATTTCCCCCAGTGCATATTGCTGCAGTCCCGGTAACGGATGCTGTGGGCAGGGCATTTACTGTTACAGTCGCAGGAGTACCAGTTATTGTTCCGGGGCAATTACCATTACTAATGCTTGTAATTACGTAATTGGAAGTTACGGCAGGGCTTACATTGAACACGTATGGATTAGCATTTGTTACAATCGGAGCAGCAGCTACTCCATTAATCGTATAATTCACTGTATATGGTGCAGGACCATTGGCAAAAGTAATGGTCAGGTTGGTATTGCTGCCTGAGCAAATAGCAGCAGTCCCGGTAATGGTTGCAGAAGGAATTGTATTGACAGTAATATTTGCATTGCCTGAAACAGTTCCGGGGCAACTGACATTATTTACTCCGATCAACGTGTAATTAAAAGTGGAAGCCGGAGATACGGCAATATTTACAGGGCTTACAGCGGTATTTAACAATGCTGAAGGACCGAAGGGTGTGTTATAAGAGTAAGTCCAGGGACCCGTCCCGGTGAAGCTAAATGTAATATTGGTATTCGACCCTGCACATATACTTGCTGTTCCGGCTACACTTGCAGTAGGAACTGTATTTACAGTAACGTTGGTAGAAGTAGTCGAAGTACAGCCACCGGGCTGGTAGGTAATAGTAACGGTGTATGTTCCCGCTGTAGAGACCGTAATAGCCTGAGTGGTCTGCCCGCTTGACCATGAATAAGTGGAACCTCCGGCATTTGCTGTCAAATTCACATTTAGCCCGGCACAGAACGATGGATTAAGAGGGGTGATTGTCGCTACCGGTGCAGCATTAATCACATGAATACCTGCAAAGGCTGACCAAGAATCGCATCCTGCACCCGGAGTATAATCTTTCGTCAGGATCCGGTAAGTTATAGAATCATTACAAATTGTTCTTGTTGTTGTATCCCTGTAAGATAATGTAGGATGGGTAGTAGAGTCGAGTAATGCCCAAGTACCAATTGGAAACTCTTTCCAAATATAATATTTGAGACCTGAAGTGGCAAGTAGTGGACTATGTACAGCATTCCATGATACATCCACAGAGCCTGTAGGCCCCGGTACAGCATTGGGTTTAATTGATCGTGCTGTATTGGATGCAATAGAAAGGCTGTCACTGTCGCATCCGCAACGGGTAAACATTTGAAAATAAATAGAACTGTTTTGCACATTTGTTCCTAAGACAGCCTGTTGCTTGGCAGCAGGAATGGATAAGCTCGTCTGTAAATATCTATTCAAGCCTCCGTAAACACTGTCCAATTTTACATAAGAGCCCATAGCACCGGTTAAAGAAGCCCAGATTTCATATTGAGCAAATGTTGCATGTGTATCCCGCGGTGCAGGGGGTGTCCATGTTAAATCCAAATCCCCGAATTTATTTGCTACAGAAACGCATTTAATGGTTGGAGGAAGAAGTTTGGGAGGCCTTTGAATGGTTACCTCAATAGTGGCAACACTGATTCCGTTTGCAGGGCAGAAATTATCCTGTACTTTTATCACGAAATTAAATTTTCCCGCAATACGAACACAATTCAGATTAAGTCCTTTTACGTGTGCACAAGAAGTACGCCAGTTAAAACCCACCTGTGTTCCGAAAACTGCAACTACCGGTGGAGCAGGAGATAAAGTAGCGCATGGCGCAATAATGCAGCCTGCATTCGGATTTGTATAACCAGCTCCGAATTCATTTCCAGATGCAGTAAAAGTTATTGTTTGAACACCCAATACCGGGTGAGGATCATTATCTATTGCAGGAAGGGTGAAATTAATTGTATCCCCTGCAAACACAGTGGTCTGGTAGCTGCTTTGAGGAGCGCCAGAAATTGGATCCGGAAATGGTGGGGTAATAATTGGAGGGTGATTTGTATTATTTGGTGGAGGGACTCCCGGAATAGTACATCCGGTAACAAGCACTACATTAATTTCTCTCCATACTTCTGCATCTTTAACTCCGCATTTATAAGCTGTAACTTTAATTACTGTTGCGAAATATCCCTGGGTAAAAGAAGTATAATGTACTTCTCCATTATTAGGATTTATCGTAGCAGCCACATTGTTTGGGTTTTGTGCGGGACCTGGCAAAGGGCTTGTAGCGCTATAGCCAGCAGAGTATGGGCATGAGGCTTGAGGATATCCGCCCCAATCTAATGCAGCATCCCATGAATAAACTAAAGAATCGAGTTCCGGATCAACAGCATTGTGGTTGTAAGTGAAAGGATAACCTGTGCAAATAATGGTGCTGGGCTTTTCTGCGAAATAAGGTGATGCATCCATGCAAACACCCGCAATAGAACTGGGATGCGTATACATTTTAGCACGCAAAGTATAACCATAGCTTCCTCCACCGGGAATATTTGTTAGTGCACCGCTCCTGCAGCAGTCGTCATACCAAAATGCCCATCCTGCAGCGGGAGGATTCCCCGAAAGGGTCACCGGGGCTGACTGAAACACAAACTCTTCTACAGCACCATTACCCCCTGTAGCGCAGGTTGGGCAATTTGTCACGCCAGAGGTATTTGATCCGGTCGGGCTAATATCAATTTGTGAAAGAAGGGGCATATTAATCCCCGTACCGGAATAATTTGGCTGATTTGTTTCAAGTATTACGGAAGAAGGACCGGGAATCCCATTGCAATCCCTGTAAAATTTCAATTTAAAAACATAGGCATTCCCAGAACATGTCCATGTAATTTCCCCTCCCATGCCATGGGAGGCAAAAAGCTGAGCAATGCTGACGGAGAATAAAAAAACAGTAAAAAGGAGTTTTTTAATGTTCATAGGTGTATCGGCTAATAGGCAACAAATATATTAAAAAAAGCTGAAATTCTGACAGGAATCGGTTTATTTTTCAACAAAATAAGAGAAAGTAATACTTTAGTATTACATGAGACGGAGATTGTTATTAAATGGTTGCTTTTTTCGTTTAAAATTGTCAACCTACTGTGACTTCAATAAAGGATCCGGGATTAAGATACTTTTCAGCTAATATTTGAATTTCTTCTGAGGAAATTGAGTTGACCTTATGCAAGTACTCATAAAAATAATCGTAGGTTAAATTATAAGATATAATACTTTTAAGGCGGTCAGCAAGGGCAAAGGGACCATCAATACTACGCTGAAATGCTCCGACAAGGTAGTTTTTTACTAAATCTAACTCTTCTTTCGAAACAGTTTCATTTATTAATTTATTAATTTCCAGGTATATTTCCTTCAAAGCAGCATCACGAACCTCTGTACCGGTTTCGGTGGTAATAATAAAATACCCTGTATCCTGTAACGATACCATTCCCGAACCAATACCATATGTGTATCCTTTATCTTCCCTTATATTTGACATTAAGCGTGAACCGAAATAGCCCCCAAGTATAGTATTTAAAATGGTCATTCCTTTATAATCAGGATGCCTTTTGTTGAAAAGTAATTTTCCAATTCTCAATCCTGATTGAACAGCGTCTTTTTTTTCCTCGTGAAACTTTTCCGCATGGGATTGAAACGAAATATTTTTGGAAGTAATTCCTTCAGCAAGGTTAAAACCTTTTCCAAAATAATTATTCAATGTTGTAATTGCAGATTCAGGAATTTTTCCGGAGATAATTATTGCAAACATTGAACCCCTATAATATTTTTTATGAAATGCAGTTAATGCATTTCTTTCAATTTTATCATAATCATTAGTTTCCTGGTAATACCCATAAGCGGAATTTTGCCCGAAAAGCCGCTGGTTAAATAATTTTCTTGCCACATAGTTTACTTTATTATTATTTACCTGTAAACGCTGCTTGTTGCGCATCTTAAATGTCTGAAGTTCATTTTCAGGAAAAACAGGTTCAGTCAATATCTCATGATAAAGCGGCAATACCTCGTTGAAAAATTTGCTCAGGGTGTACAAACTCACCGAAGACCAATCTGCAGATGAATCGGATTCTACATGAGCTCCGTAAAATTCAAATGTTTCAGCAATTTCAATAGCTGTATGACGAATTGTTCCGGCATCGAGCAGGTTATTCGTAGCCCCCGAAACTAAAAATGTAAAATGCTGAAGCGGATTGTCAATTATTTCCGGTTTAGTTTTAAATATCGCTTCTATTTTGATCACTTCTGTTTCCCCTGTATTAATTATGTAGACTGGAATAAGGTTATCAAGCAAAATTTTTTCAGCTTCCGGAATATTTATTTCTGCCGTACTGTTTATTCCGGGCGCATGCTTTCTGTCAATCATAATTGAAATTAAAAAGAATAAATAAAAATTCTTCGGTTATTTTCCTGTGAGATAATATAAAACAGAGGAATTAAATTCTGTTAAAGTTGAGTTTGCAATATCCTGAATTTGCTCTGCAGTTGTAGCATTATAATGTTCAGGTTGTCGATTTACCTGAGCAACATCTCCCAATAATTCAAAAAATGCAAGGTTTAGTGCTTTATTACCAATGTTCATTTCACTGAAAACAATTCCTGCTTCAACCTGCTGCTTTATCTTGGTTAATTCACGTTCACTTATTTTTTCTTTTTTTACCTTTTCAATTTCTGCTTCAATGGCATTTTCAGCTTTTTCCATTTCTATACCGTCAGCCAGCTTGCCTTCAAAAACAAATAAGCTTTTATCGAGTTCCCCCATCATATATGCCTGCACTTCCGTGAACAATTTCTGTTCTTTCACCAGCGAATTAAACAAGCGTGAAGACTTTCCCCTGGAAAAAACATCCGACAAAAGATCGGTTGCATAAAACTCCTTATCCGTTCTTGAACAGCAGTGATAAGTTTTATAAATCCTGTTTGCAGGAACATTTTTTTCTATTGTCAATACTCTTTTTTCTCTTTGAGTAGGTTCCTGAGGGATTGTTTTGAGTTTATTTAACCCTGTTTTCGTGCTTTTCTTTTTACCGCCAATTGGCTCAAACCATTTTTCTGCCAGTTTCCTTACCTCTTCCTTCTTTATATTTCCCGAAATCGTTAATACAGCATTATCCGGATTGTAATATTTGTTGAAAAATGCTTTTACATCCTCCATTTTTGCATTCTCAATATGAGAAATGTCCTTTCCTATTGTACACCATTTGTAAGGATGTACTTTATACGCAAGCGGCCGAAGCTGTAACCATACGTCTCCATAAGGCTGGTTCAAATACCGCTGCTTAAATTCTTCTATTACTACATTGCGCTGAACCTCTAAACTTTTTTCAGAGAATGCAAGGCTCAGCATTCTGTCAGATTCCAGCCAAAAAGCCGTTTCCACATTTTGACTGGGTATGGTCAAATAATAATTGGTGAAATCATTATTAGTAAAAGCATTGTTTTCACCACCTGCCCGCTGCAGCGGTTCATCATAGCTTGGGATATTTACAGAACCACCAAACATGAGATGTTCAAATAAATGTGCAAACCCAGTTTTGCTCTCATCTTCATCACGCGCTCCGACATTATATAAAATATTCATTGCCACCAGGGGTGTACTTGTATCTTCGTTTACAATTACTGATAAACCGTTTTTTAATTGGAATTTTTCAAAAGAGATCATATCGCAAAAGTAACAGTTTAAAAAGGATAGATATTCTATAGAGTTTTTAATATTTTTTTCAGGAAGAACACAATTTTGGAAATTGACCAATTAAGAGAGCGTGTACTTTTAAAAGAAAAATTTCTGACTTATGAACACTGAAAAGGCAAAAAGTAATTAACTTGTAACATAAACGTTATACACCTAATCAATACCTTTGCATGAGTTAAAAAGAATTGTAAAAACAGCAATGAAATTAAGAATAGGAGTGATCTTCGGAGGCGCATCACGTGAACGGGAAATATCTTTTGCAGGCGGTCGAACAGTATACGACAACCTCGACAAGAGTCTTTTTGAACCTATACCTATTTTCGTGGACAGTTTCGGCAACTTTGTCCTGTTAAAATGGGAATTTATATATAAAGGCAGCATTCGCGATTTCTATCCCCCGGTTGATAGCCTGCCTTCCTCAACCAATGAGTTCCAGATTTACGCGGAAAGCTTCGGTGAAATTAATGTTCAGGATCAGAATAAACTAATTAATAAAATCGGAACTCGCATTGATCCGTCAGCATTAGGTGAGCAAATTGATTTTGCTTTTTTATGCCTTCATGGCAATGATGGTGAGGATGGAAGACTGCAAGGCATGTTGGAATACTACCGCATTCCTTACAGCGGTTCGGGTATCCTGTCCTCGGCCATTGGCATGAACAAGGCGATTCAAAAGCAGTTGATGATTAAGTCGGGCTTTAGTGTTCCAAAATACATGAGCATTGAGCGAGATCAATGGGTCAACAATTCTGATAAAGGGAAATTCTATGAAAACATAAAAAAGGAAGTTCATTTGCCTTTTGTAGTAAAATCGGCAAACCAGGGTTCTTCCATAGGAGTAAGTGTAGTGCATGAGGATGACGTGGAAGTTTTTGTTCATGCCATAAACAAAAGCCTTTTTATATACCAGTTAAAAAAAAGAGACTGGAGCGCATGGAGTGATGAGCAACAGGTTGAATTCATAAGAAGGCTTTGCGATATTCGGGAAGGTATCGGAATACCTGTGATTATCGGGAATAAAATTATGGCACATCCTGAAGAATTATATTCAGTGGTTCGTCAATTATTTTCAGAGAACGAGGAAGAAATTATTATTCAAAGTGCCGAAGGAGAGAGCGAAGTGCTTGTTGAAGAATTTATAGAAGGAAAAGAATTCTCATGTATTGTAATTGAAAATGCGGATGGAACTCCGGTAGCGCTTCCACCAACAGAGATCAGGAAAGGAAAGGAACTGTTTGATTACCGATCAAAATATCTTCCCGGGTTATCGCGAAAGATTACTCCAATTCATCTTCCGGATGAGGAGATAGAAAAAATCAGGACACAATGTGAGCAATTGTTTTGCAGCTTGTTCTTCAATGTATACGCACGGATTGACGGCTTTATAACTAAAAACGGAAAGGTCTTATTGAATGACCCAAATACTACTTCAGGCATGATGCCTTCGTCATTTTTCTTTCACCAGGCTGCTGAGATAGGTTTAAATCCTTCACAGTTTATTACCTATATCATTCGTACTTCATTAAGGGCAAGAATAAAAGATCTTAAAACGTACAAGCATCTGCCATATCTTTTAAGAAGGCTTGATAAGCAGATGAATGAGAATAAAAAAGCAGCAAAGATGAAGACAAAAGTAGCAGTTATTATGGGCGGCTATTCATCAGAGCGCCATATCTCAGTTGAAAGCGGCAGAAATATTTATGAAAAACTTTCATCTTCGGAAAAATATGAACCTGTGCCGGTCTTTCTTACAGGCGATGGTAATTCGCATACATTATACCAGATTCCGGTAACTATTTTATTAAAAGATAACGCTGATGATATTAAAGAAAAGATTGATCATTATGAACGTCATCCTGTTATACAGAAAATAATTAATGAATGCGTTGATGTTACAAACATATATGCTTCAGCGGCCAATATTGCTGCGCCTGAAAAATTAAGCTATGTAGAATTGTCAAAAAGAGTAAATGAAGTGTTTATTGCCCTGCATGGCCGACCGGGAGAAGATGGAGTCGTTCAAAACGAATTGTTAAAAGTTGGGTTACCTTTTAATGGTTCAGGAGTGGAATCTTCACAGGTTACCATTGATAAATTCCGTACGACCGAACTATTAATGAAAAATGGTTTGCATGCGGCCAGTCATCTCATAATAACTGAAGATGAATGGAGTCGCAATCCATCAGCACTTGAAGAAAAAATACATAATAATTTCCGGTTTCCCTTTATTGCAAAACCGGTTGATGATGGTTGTAGCTCTGCTGTAAAGCTAATTCGAAATGAAAATGAGTTTCATGCTTTTGCAACATTAATATTCCGAAGGACTACAGACCTTATAACTGAGGCAGCTTCATTATTGAAAATAAAACCGAAAGAAGAGTTTCCGCAAAAAAGTTGTTTTCTTATTGAAGAATTAATTTCAAAAAATAATGCCGGCCACTTCCTTGAAATAACCGGTGGCTTATTGACATATTATGATGACCATGGTAAAATTCAATATGAAGTATTTGAAGCATCAGAAGCCTTGTCAGAAGGTGATGTGTTATCCCTTGAGGAAAAATTTTTAGCAGGACAGGGACAAAATATCACTCCTGCACGCTATCATAAAGACCCGAATAAAAACAGGTATATTTCCAATAAGATCAAAGCAGAGCTTGAAAAAGCAGCGCGAATATTAAAAATTGAAGGGTATTCACGCATTGATGCTTTTGTCAGAATTTATGATGAAGAAAAGATAGAAGTAATTTTTATAGAAGTAAATTCCTTACCAGGCATGACACCCGCAACTTGTATTTTTCACCAGGCTGCCATTGCCCAGTATAAACCTTATGAGTTTATTGACAAAATTCTTGATTATGGGCTCAAGCGCAACCAGAAAAATAAAGAATCGTCAAAGAGTAATTAAGGCAAATGAAAAATTTCTTTAATTTCTTTATTTCAAAAATATTTCTACTTAACCTGCTAATTGCAGTAACTATTTTGTTTTTGTTTTTCGGATTTACTTATAAATGGCTTGACTCTTATACGAACCATGGCAATACGGTAACAATACCAGATCTGAGGGGATTAAAAATTACGGATGTCAATAATTTTTTAAAAGACAAAGCATTAAAATTTAAAATTGCTGATTCTTCAGTATTTGATCTGGACAAGCCACTTGGTACTGTAATTGAACAGGACCCACCGGCTGCTTCAAAGGCGAAGGAGAATCGTACTATTTACCTGACCATAACTAAAACCGTTCCACCAAAAATTAAAATGCCCAACCTGATTGATGTGTCTTACAGGCAGGCTGAAGCTATTCTTCTTTCTTATGGATTAAAAGTGGGGAATACTATTTACAAGCCCGACCTTTGTAAAAATTGTGTGTTAAATTATTCAATGAAGAATAAACCACTTAAAGCGGGGGATGAACTTGTAAAAGGGAGTGTAATTGATTTGCAGCTTGGTGATGGATTTGGGAATTCAAAGGTTGTTGTGCCACAGCTTTATGGTTTATCTTTAGATGAAGCCTTATTTGTACTCAAGGGGTCTTCGTTAAATGTCGGCTCAATGATTTTTGACAAAACAGTAAGGGATTCATCAAAAGCTGTTGTGTATAAACAAATTCCTGTGTTCGGTGGAGAAACGCAGGTAAGCCAGGGAGAGGCGATTGATATTTTTCTAACTCAATCGCAGGCAGTTTTGAAGGCGAATAACTCTAAAAACAATGAATAGATTTTACCTCGTCATTGTATGCCTTCTTTTATCAAACATTGTTATCGGACAAGGTGAAAAACTTGTTCCACTAAAAAATAACCCGGTTTTAAAAGAGGAATGGGTAAGAATAATAAATAACCCTTCACTTTTAAAAGTATCGTCAGCTTTAAATGATACTTTATTGCTTCCGTTTTTGGATGATTTTTCAAAACCGGGAATGTTTCCCCGAAATGATTTGTGGATTGACAGTTCCGCTTTTATTAATACTGATTTTCCAAAAAATCCTCCGACTATCGGAGTGGCTACCTTTGATGGATTAAATAAGTTTGGTAATCCGTACAATAATACAAATGCAAGTGCAACCGGCTTTGCTGATGCCCTGACATCCAAACCCATTAACACTTATGATGATGGACAGGGAAATATTTACACTCCGACAAATGGATTATTTTTCAGCTTTTTTTATGAGCAAAAGGGATTTGGTGACCGGCCTGAGACAAGCGATCAGTTAAGGCTGGAGTTTTATAATGTGGTTACAGGATCGTGGGGCGTTGCATGGTCAGTTAACGGTATTACTGCTGTGGCTGCAGATACTACTTTCACAAGAGTGCAAATCACCATAACAGATCCTGCTTATTTTCAAAAGGGTTTTCAATTCCGTTTCCGCAACTACGGCTCTCTTACGGGGAATGTTGATCATTGGCACATTGATTATGTGACTTTAAAGCCGCCACCAAATTTTTCGGATATTAATGATGTAGCATATGCCACACCTCCGCATTCTCTATTGATGGATTTATCTTCAATGCCATATACTCATTATAAATCCTTGTCGAACCCGTCATCTTTAATGCTTAACAGTACAAATTATAATATACACAACAGTTATTCACTTTCTAAAATTGTGGGATTGGTGGATGAAATTTATGACCCGTCACATAACCTGATTTTTTGCAATGGATGTAGCATTGGCAGCAATAATTTCCAGGTGAATGCGCAAAGTACACTTAACTATAACTTCCCGTTTGCCTCCTTTGAATATCCTGTGATCACTTCGCAAGATAGTGCGGAATTTGAAATAGTCAACCATATTGAATCGAACACAGGCGGACCACTGGATGACAATGCAGAAAATGACACCATTCATTATGTTCAAAAATTTATTAATTATTATGCTTATGATGATGGAACTGCAGAGTTAGGATATAATTTGAATGGCTCGGGTGCTGCTCTTGCATATAGATTCCAGGTATACAAATCTGATACTCTTCGTGCTATCAGGATGTATTTTACACAGATAGGTTTAAGTGTATCAAATGAACTTTTCAGGCTTGTGGTATGGGATGAATCAGGCGGTGCACCGAATAATATAGTTTATCAAAAACCCAACCAGACACCCTATTATTCAAACACGATTGACGGTTTTGTAACCTACCAGACTCAACCTGTATATTTAACGGCCGGCATTTATTTTTTTGGTTTCATTCAAACAAATAATGTAACGTTCAACTTAGGTTTTGATGCGAACACGCTTACTCCTTCCTCTGATAAATATATTAATACAACCGGAACATGGGGCACCTCTTCTATTCCGGGGTCATGGATGATACGGCCTGTTTTCAGCCAGGCGCCTCTTAATGTAAATGTTATTGAGAATACTTTTGCAAATCAGTTCTCTGTTTATCCTAATCCCGCTTCATCTGTTTTGTATATAGATTTTGATAAAAAGGGCCATCCTTTTAAATACGAATTGAGAGATCCAAGCGGAAGATTAGTTATGTGGAATATGCTTGCTGAAAAGTCAATAGATGTGAGCCTCCTTTCGAATGGATTTTATTCTCTCCGTGTTTTTGACAATGAAAAAAAAAATAGTTTTACGGAAAAGGTAATAATATATCATAATTATTAATTTCATTGCTTTTTCAAATTCAGATTTCTAATCTTATAGGTTCCCATGTCCTTTGATGAAATAGAAATAAGCGACCAGGAAGAGCTCTACGAACACCATCGTATTATTGTAGACAAAGGGCAGTCATTGTTGCGCATTGATAAATTCCTGATGAACCGGCTGGAGTATATTTCACGCAACCGCCTGCAAAACGCTGCAGTCGCTGGGGGTATTTTAGTGAATGAAAAGCCGGTAAAATCGAACTACAAAGTAAAACCGGAAGATGTTATCTCCATCGTACTTGCTCATCCACCGAGGGAAATAGAATTATATGCTGATAAACTTCCTCTAGATATTATTTACGAAGATCATGACCTGATTATTCTTAATAAAGCAGCAGGCATGGTCGTGCACCCGGCTTATGGAAATTACCGGGATACGCTGGTAAATGCCCTTGCTTATCATTTTAACCCTGAACTGGAAGGAAAAGCTATTCATACAGATAATATAAGACCGGGGTTGGTGCACAGGATTGATAAAAACACTTCAGGATTAATGATTGTTGCCAAAAATGAGCTGGCTATGACACATCTTGCCAAACAATTTTATCACCGTACAATTGACAGAAAGTATGTTGCTCTTGTTTGGGGGAACCTGAAAGAAGATAAGGGAACAATAACAGGAAATATTGGTAGATGTTTACGCAACCGGAAGATCATGGATGTGTTTCCTGAAGAAAATATTGGAAAGAATGCCGTAACTCATTACAAAGTGATTGAGCGATTTAATTATGTCTCGCTTGTTGAATGCAAGCTGGAAACAGGCAGAACGCACCAAATACGTGTTCATTTCAAATATATTAAGCATCCGTTATTTAGCGATTCAGAGTACGGAGGTGACAAAATTCTTAAAGGAACAACTTTTTCAAAATACAAAAATTTTATTCACAACTGTTTTGAAATTTTACCACGGCAGGCACTTCACGCTAAATCCCTTGGCTTCATTCATCCCTCAACCGGAAAGAAAATGCATTTTGAATCTGGTTTGCCTGCTGATCTGCAGGAGGTAATTGAAAAATGGAGGAATTATTCTTCAGACATCCTATAATCTTTTTGATAAAAGAATTCAGAGTAAAACTTTATTTTTACGTACGATAAACTTAAAAACCAAACGATATGTCAAGAATTACACATTTTGAAATTCCTGTAAGCGACACAGAAAAGTCCATGAGCTTTTATAAAAATGTTTTCGGATGGAAATTTCAGCAATGGGGAAATGAGGAGTATTTCATCGCCATAACCGGTGATGAAAACGAAAAAGGTATTAACGGAGCCATTATGAAAAAACGGGACCCTGCTCAACCTGTTGTAAATTCACTCGAAGTTAAAAACCTGGATGCTGTAATTAAAGATATCGAAGCCAATGGAGGCAAAATAGTTGTTCAGAAAATGGCAATCCCTTCTATTGGGTGGCTGGCTTATTTTAAAGATCCCGATGAAAATATTCATGGGATTATGCAGCCTGATGCCAATGCAAAGTAACAATACTAAAAAACTAAAGAGCAACTAATTTTGAACCTGGTCCAAATCTTTTATTTTGGGCCCTTTTTATGCAAGTTCCATGTCATGTAAATGGTAAAAAAATATTGATATTGATACGATTGTATGAAAATTAAAATAAAAGGCATTATTGTCTTTAGCATCATTTGTTTTTTTCTTATTGTTTTTGCTAGAATTATCTTTCATTTTATAGCCTCCCATTTTTACTTTTATGTAAATGAAAACTTATATCATTTCATTTTAACTTTAATAACAATTTTTTATTTGTTGGGTTTAACTTACGGCAGGATATGGACATTTAATTCTCTCAAAAAAAAGCGTAAAAAAATTATTTTTATATTAATTTGCATCATTATTTTTTTGTTTGTTTTTCTCCTTTTTGATATTAAAGGCAAAACAAACTTATTGCATGAGTATTGTTCAACTGAAAATTTAGGTGGAACGAAAGGAAAGGTATTTGAGATTGATGATAAGTTAGGTTACAGACCTATTGCAAACTCTTTTGGTTTTCAGACTTTTCCCGTGGGAGAAGACATTCCAATTCATTTTGATGAAAATGGATTCCGTACCCCGGTCAATGATGAGTCCAGGTTCAGTAAGAATCAAAAGGTTGATATAATTTTTTTCGGCTGTTCTTTTACGTATGGCTCTGGATGTTATGCTGAAGAAACTTTTCCATATATTGTGGCATCGAGAAAAGAATTAAATTATATCAATGCGGGAGTTCCCGGATATGGATTATCACAAATGTTGATTTTGGCACGTAGATTAATCCCAAAATATAAACCAAAAATTGTTATAATTCAGTACAGTCCCTGGTTAATAGGACGAAGTACCGATATTTACGGACCTAGTTTTTTAGGTTTAGTGCCGAATCCATACTTTACTTTTAATGGTAAAAACTATAATATACAAGATCCTGCTTTTAATGCTCAGGTATTTGCGCTTGATAGAGAAGTATTAAAAAGAAAATATGCAAACAACTACATTGCTTTTTTTATTAATGTGGCACTGCCCTTTTACATTAGCGATTTTATTAATTATTTCAAAGTTAAAGTAAAGATTTTATTAAGCCCCAAATTAATGCCGGCAAAAAATCAGAAACAAGTAGAAAAACTTGTTTACATCGAAATGGTCAAGTTAATAAATGATAATGGAGGTAAAGCAATAATATTGAATTTAGGTGACAAAGCATATACAGCAAAATCAAAAAACTTGTTTGAGAAAAATATGCAGGTTGATTTTGCTGAAGCGGATTCTCTTTTAGATAATTATTTAAGCAGATCAGCATCAAAGAATTTTAGAAAAGAATTTTGTATTTGGAAATTTAATGGTAAAGATTCTGTCTTAGTTGACCCACATCCAAACCCAAACACGCATGAAATTATTGCAACAAGTATTCTTTTAAAATTAAAATGAATTAGATTTTCAAAAATCTCGTAAATTTATTAATAAACTTAAATCGTATCTTTTTAATTTTTATAACAAATAAGAAATGTTATTCAGAATAACCAATTTGGAAGAATATCTTTTAGAGCACAAAACAAGTGTTGAGAATCCCGAAGCATTCTGGGCGGATAAAGCGGAAGCATTTGCTTGGAATAAAAAATGGGACAGGGTGCTTGAATGGAATTTTTCCCAACCTGATGTTAAATGGTTTGTAAATGGAAAACTCAACATTACTGAGAATTGCCTGGACAGGCATTTGAAGGAAAGGGGCAACCAAACAGCAATTATATGGGAACCTAATGATCCGGAAGAAAAGAGTGTAAAGCTTAGTTACAAAGAACTGCATGAGCAGGTGTGCAAATTCTCAAACGTTCTTAAAAATAACGGAGCGGCTAAAGGAGACAGAGTTTGCATTTACATGCCGATGGTTCCTGAACTTGCCATTGCCGTACTTGCCTGCGCGCGGATTGGAGCAATACATTCTGTTGTGTTCGGTGGATTTTCTGCTAATTCGCTTGCAGGAAGAATACAGGATAGTGATTGTAAAATTGTAGTGACCAGCGATGGGGCTTTTCGTGGGCCGAAAGAAATTCCGATAAAAGAAGTGGTGGATGATGCATTAGAAGTATGCCCTTCTGTTGAAAAGGTAATAGTTCTTGAAAGAACAAATTGCAATATCAGGATTGTTGAGGGCCGGGATGTGATGTGGAGAGATGAAATGCAAAAAGTGAATGCCGATTGTCCGCCTGAAATAATGGATGCTGAAGATATGCTGTTTATTCTTTACACATCAGGATCAACCGGCAAGCCGAAAGGAGTGGTTCATACTATAGGGGGATACATGGTTTATACCTGTTTTACTTTTCAGAATGTCTTTCAGTATAATGAAGGAGATATATACTGGTGCACGGCTGATATAGGATGGATTACAGGGCATTCATATATTGTTTATGGCCCGCTATTGGCTGGAGCAACAACCATGCTATTTGAAGGTATTCCCACCTATCCGGATGCCGGACGTTTCTGGAAAATAGTAGATAAGCACAAAGTAAATATTTTTTATACCGCACCTACAGCAATTCGCGCATTGGAAGCTGCCGGGCTTAATTTTGTGAAACCATACAAGCTTGATTCTTTACGTGTGCTTGGAACAGTAGGGGAGCCCATTAATGAAGAAGCATGGCATTGGTATGATAAAAATATTGGTAAAGGAAAATGCCCCATAGTGGATACGTGGTGGCAAACTGAAACAGGCGGCATTTTAATTTCTCCATTAGCCGGAATTACTAAAACAAAACCCGGGTATGCAACCTTGCCACTTCCTGGCATTCAACCAATAATAGTGGATGAGAAAGGTGAAGAGCTAAAAGGTAACGGCATCCAGGGTAATTTGTGCATTAAATTCCCATGGCCATCCATAATACGCACTACTTATGGCGATCATGACCGATGCAAGCAGAATTATTTTGCCACTTATAAAAATCTTTATTTTACCGGTGATGGCTGCAAGCGTGATGAAGATGGGTATTATCGTATCACTGGCAGGGTGGACGATGTGATCAATGTATCCGGGCACCGGATTGGAACCGCTGAAGTGGAAAGTGCCATAAATACCCATCCTGATATTGTTGAATCTGCCGTTGTTGGATTTCCGCATGATATAAAGGGACAGGGCATTTATGCTTATGTGATTTCTACAAAAGAGCATGATAACGAAGAAATGCTGCGAAAAGAAATCATGGCTTCCGTGACTAAAGAAATAGGAGCGATCGCAAAACCTGATAAAATTCAAATAGTAAAAGGGCTGCCCAAGACACGTTCCGGGAAGATAATGCGCAGAATTTTAAGAAAGATAGCAGAAGGAGATTTTGCAAATTTTGGTGACACTTCCACTTTACTGGACCCAACCGTAGTGGATACTATCAAAGAAGGCGCTATTAAATAACTTTTCTTTTGAACCGCAAATTAAAAAACGAGGAGCTGGAGCGGAAATCAATTTCGGAATTTAAAAGCGCTGAAAAAACTCCTGTTATCATTATTCTGGATCATGTGCGGAGTGCTTCAAATGTGGGTTCAATTTTCCGTACTGCTGATGCGTTCCTGCTGGAAGCTGTTTATCTATGCGGCATCACGGCTCAGCCTCCTAACCGCGATATTCAGAAAACTGCATTGGGAGCAACAGAAACAGTTGCCTGGAAGTATTTCGGCAATACAAAAGATGCGGTGAACGAACTTAGGAAAAATAACTATAAAATCATCTCCATTGAGCAAACTTCTTCAAGCATCCTGCTTGATAAATATGTTCCTCAACCGGATGAAAAAATTGCTGTTGTTTTTGGAAATGAAGTTTCAGGGATTCACCAGGATATTATAAACAGTTCTGACCTTACAATTGAAATACCGCAGGTAGGAATGAAACATTCTTTAAACATTGCTGTGTGCATGGGAATAGTGGTGTGGGAGATTTACAGGAAACTTAAAGTTTAATATTCAGTTCACAGGCACTTTTTCTTTTCATTTTCCTTTTACCATCATCCATTTTAATTAAAACGCAAAAAACTAATTAAAACGTTGCGTTTTCATTGGCTTAGCACCTAAGTCTATTGACTTAGCACCTAAGTATGTTGACTTAGCTCGTAAGTCTATTGACATAGCTCCTAAGTATGTTGACTTAACACCTAAGTCTATTGACACAGCTCCTAAGTATGTTGACATGGCTTCTAAGTCTATTGACACAGCTCCTAAGTATATTGACATCGCTCCTAAGTATGTTGACATAGCATCTAAGCCTATTGACATCGCTCCTAAGTATGTTGACATAGCATCTAAGTCTATTGACATCGCTCCTAAGTATATTGACTTAGCACTTAAGTATGTTGACATAGCACCTAAGTCAATAGACATAGCTCCTGAGTCTATTGACTTAGCTCCGAAACAAATTAGTTTAGTTTAAAATGAATGAATTTCTGACAGCATTAAATAATTAATCCGTCACAAACACCGGCTAATTTGGTGGCGCAGATAGCCGCTTAATTACCCTGCTACCTTACTGTTACAGAAGAAAACTTATATGCAAATCCCAACCCGAAGACTTCTTTAAATTGAGTACCAGGGCCTATATGGTCAACTGTTTCACCATCGCTTTTATAAAAAATAAGCTGTGTATCATCATCATAGAGCAATTGTGCCGAAAGGCTGGCTGAAAAGACTTTAGATATTTTAATTGATAGAAGCATTTGCCAGTTGACATCTATATTTTGGGGATTCTCAAGATAGTTGCTGAACAGGTCAACCGATGTCTGAAGATTTGTACTGGCAGAAATATCTTTTTTAAAAGTTGCTTTTAAATAAGCGCCTACTTCTGTTTCAACTTTTTTACCACTGTCCACTCCAAATGCTTCAACACTGGAAAGGAAATCATCGTTCACAATAGTAAACCTTACTGTGGCAGGGGAGAGAAAGAGGGAAAAATAATCATCGGGCTTGAAATCCAAACCAAGGGAAAGCAAGACATAACCGGGCGCAAGAAATTTGGAAATGGCAATGGAATCGTTCCCGTTACTATAACCGGGGGCAAACTGGCTTCTGAAATTAAACAGGGTGGAGTAATACCAATGCTTAAAAGCTTCTCTTCCGTATTTAGAACTGATGTCAATTTTATCATCGCTTTTAAGCAGGTCATTCTTTTTTCCCTGCATCATCGTTCCATACGCAAGATCAATGTTATTATCCCATACGTTTTTACCGCTTTTGTAATTAGCAAAATAATTGACAATGGCATTTCCGGCAATGGAATTTTCCCCTCCTGATGCCCAGTTAGTAAGCGATACCTGAGAAAAACTAATTGACAGCAAGCCGCCTTTTCTCCAGACCGTGTCCTGTTGTGCATAGGTTGTTTTGATGCCTGAAAGAACCAAGAGTAAGCATAAAAGTTTTTTCATGTTTGGTTTATTATTGTTTATTTCACTTTATCGCTTAGTTACTCAGTTACTTTTTTTCAGTAAATCGCGAATTTCAGTCAACAGCATTTCTTCCCGGCTGGGTGGAACCGGAACTGTCGGTAGGACCGCTTCTTTTTTCTTCATATTGTTCATGGTTTTAATGATTAAAAAAAGAACAAATGCGATAATAATGAAATCAATAATAGCTCCGATAAATAAACCGTATTTGATTTCTGCTTCACCGATTTTAACATTGAGGTTTTGAAAATCCACTCCTTGCATAAAAATGCCGATGATCGGCATCAGGATATTTGACACCAGGGAGGAAATGATTTTTCCAAATGCTGCACCGATGATAACACCCACCGCAAGATCCATTACATTGCCCTTTAAGGCAAATTCTTTAAATTCTTTAGCAAATCCCATAAATTTTTGTTTTTAGTACATGCAAGTTTATGAAAAAAATACTGGCAATCAGAAATTAAAATCGGGAAGAAAAAATAGTTAATAAAAACTATTTTCTAATTCTGTTACAAAAAAAGAATTATTTCGGTTTTTGCCTGTCTTCATGAGGAGCCGTTCTACGAGGCTCCGGTTGATGTTGCTCGTGATTTGCGGAAGGCTGGGCATGTCGTTGCCTTGGTTCAGCCTGCATGGGAATATTATCAGCTGGTTTTTCAGGAGCAGTATGCCTGGGTTGTGTTTTTTGCTCAATATTTGAAGGCTGAATTGGATGCGGCTGTGCAGGCTCTGCCGGCTTCCCCTGATTTTCAACAGGGGGTTTCCTACCCGTAATGGATTTAATTTCTTTAGCATCGGTTACCTTTTTCGGAGCTGTGCCGGATTCATTGCGAACGATCGGGTGATACATTTGAATTTCATTGCCATTCAAAGCCGCCTTTCCTGGTTGAGTTGACTCTTTTACTGCAACAGGCTTTATCGGCTGCCCGATTATCTTTTGTACCTCATCCCGTGAAGGCCCCGCAATGATTGTAGCATGCTGCCTGGTATCGGTAGTCATATTCTTAACCACGGTTGAACGTTGAATAATGCCGCCATTCTCTCTTCGTGGAGCATAATAAGCATCAAGGTGCGGGCTGTTAATATAATGCTCCTGTACAAATATCCACCGGTCAGAGGGAAAATAATAATGTGGGCCAAAAGCCATCTCGAGGCTGGTGCCGGGAGGAATTGGAGCCCAGCCGTAATAGCCGGGAGCTCTTCGCCAGGTTACCCATGCAGGACCCCAGATATTATCCGGTGCCCATATCCATCCGTAAAAATCATCATACAACCAGCGTCCGTAATGGAAGGGTGCCCAGCCCCAGGGGTAATCCGAAACCCATGTCCAGCCGAAGTCAGTATATATCCAATGCCCTTCAGTGGCATAAGGATAAAATGCAGGGCCCGCATCGGGTATCCACACATAATCATAAGGTGCATAATGCACCCAACGCCCGTAGGGGCTTAAATTATCGTAAAAAACCTGGAAGCTGACTGCTCCCTGTGCTTTACTTTCTGTTGTGATGAATCCTGCTGTGAAAAAAAACAGGAGGAATAGTATTATTTTTTTCGAAAATTTCATAGTCCGAATTATTTTAGTAATTGATCTAAAAATATATGCCGTTAATGTTGTTTTGACTTAATAAGTCATGAAAAGTTAAACAATTGACTATTAAGGAAGGATGAAGCAGGTATATCTTATTTTCAATGAAATAAATTACCAAAATGGAATAATTCCTCATAGGCTGCTTACACTTCATCATTTTAATTTACTTTGGCAGTTTTAAATGAATTCTTAATTAATAGTAATTGTAACAGAATGAAAAAAATAATACTCTGCATTATTTGCCTCTTTACGTTTTCCATTAATAACAGATCATCAGCGCAATGCACTATTGATTATTCCCAGGTAAATCCGGGAGTGTACCCGGATTCGCTGCCTCCGGCAACAGTGAGCCAGCCTTACAGTGCAGATGTAACTTTTGTGCTGTTGACCGATACGCTCGGGCTTACTATTTATAATTATGAAATTGCAAACATTACGGGCTTGCCTATCGGACTAAGCTGGCAATGCAACAACTTCGCAAACGGATGCAATTATGATCCGGCAGTTTCTATTTACGGGTGTATTAATGTGAGCGGCACACCCATTCTTGCGGGAAATTATGTGGCTGCGGTAACGGTTATTGCGGATATACAGTTAGCCGGAACACAAATTGTTACTTATGATGTTCCGATTACGGTTTTTCCGGGTGTTGTTAACAATCCCGGTTTTTCCATGATTAACAGCACCGGTTGTGCACCCATTACAGTTACCTTTATTAATAATAATCCGGGACAAACAGCTTATTTATGGGATTTTGGAAATGGCTTGCAAAGCAATCTTGAAAATCCCCCGGCTCAAACCTATACTGCTCCGGGAGATTATATAATCACCCAAACTGTAACTCCGAATATACAACCTGATTATTATCTCACCGCAATAGAAGTAACAAGCATCCCCAACAATTACGGATCGCCCATTGATGACCCGGACATGTATTTTTATTTAAGGAACCAGGCAGGGGCTACCATCTATGATTCACATCCTTCTCTCAACGGAGTTTTTCCTCCATATACCTGGGCATTACCAAATATTCAGCTGAATAATGAAACCTATTCTGTGCATGTTTGGGATGAGGATGGCGGTCTATTTGGTGCAGATGATGATTTAGGTGAAATCACTTTCCCGGGATGGAGCGCAAGCGGCAATGCAACGGGAACTGTCGGAGGAGCTTCAGGTGCATTGAATGTAAATTATACCATCTTTCAGACTCCCGTAAATCCGCTTATTGCTGTGGATACTATTCATGTATATCCTGTGCCTGCTGTACCAACAATCAGTTCTTCCGGTCCGGTTATTTTTTGTGATGGCGATTCGGTAATACTTACCTGCAGTGATTCTGTGAATGTGCAATGGTACAATAATGGTACTATCATGGTTGGATTCGACAACCAGTCAATAACAATTACTCAAAGCGGGAATTATACTACCGTTGTTACCAACAGTTATGGCTGCACAGCAGTTTCAGCGAGTACTCCGATAACTGTTAATCCAAATCCTCCCAAGCCTACTTTCTTTATTGTGGGTAATAATACTTTTGTTACCACGATAACAGGATACTTTTTGCAGTGGTATCTTAATGGAAGCCCGATTCCGGGGGCAACAGATTCAACTTATGATGCTTCAGTTGCGGGCACGTATATGCTGGTTATTACCGACAGTAATGGCTGTTTCCATAATTCCGACACGCTTGCATTCATCCCGACAAGTATTGCAGATATTAATTCAGGAATAAATAGCTTATCAGTGTTTCCGAATCCTTCGAAAGGCAGCTTGAACATATCTTTTAACCTGGCTACTGCTGCGCTGATAAAGATGACTGTAACGGATTTACTGGGCAAAGAAGTATATCAGCAATTAATTAGCGGCAGAGCAGGAGCAAATAATTACCCGATTGACCTTTCTGATTTAAATGCCGGGGCTTACATTTTTACGTTCAGTGCTAAAGGAAATGCAATGAACAGGAGAATTATGATCACACGGTAATCAAAATATTTTATCAACTTTTTCAAAAAGATTTCCAAGTTCCTGATTTCTATTCGTTATTCAATTTTTTTTACTATTTTTAAAATTATGTTTTCAAAATCTAAAAAATAAAAGCCTATGAAAAATTATTTAATCATTTGTTTATGTGTATTTGCTACGATGGGTACTTCCTGTGTCAGCAAGAAAAAACTAACCAGGCAGGTTGAAAAATATGATTCGTTAAAGACCGATTACGATAAGGTAAGTTATCAATTGAGTGCTTGCCTCACGGATAAAAGCGCCCAGGCATCGAAATTATCTTCCATGGAAGCAGAGTTAGCCAACCTTAAGGCAAACAGCACAACTTTGTTAAAACAGCTCAGTGCCCTGTCTGCCATTTCAAGCACACAGTCGGAAAGCATTAAAAAATCACTTGAAAACCTTTCAGCTAAAGATGCTTATATTACAGACTTGCAGAAGGAAATGGCACGGAAAGATTCCTTAAACATGGTTTTAGTGCTCAATCTTAAAGGTGCGCTTAAGGATGTAAATGATGAGGATATTCAAATTAAAGTGGAAGGCACCGCTGTATTTATTTCTATTTCCGATAAAATGTTGTTTAAGAGTGGAAAATATGAAATAACACCAAGAGCGAGCGAAGTACTAGGTAAGGTTGCGGATGTAATTAAAGCACAACCAACCATTCAGTTTATGGTGGAAGGGCATACGGATAATAAGCCGATCCATACCTCCTTTATTAAGGATAACTGGGATTTAAGCGTGTTGCGCTCAACCGCTGTGGTACGTGAATTGCAAAAGAAATACGGTGTAGATCCCACACGGATGATTGCTGCAGGAAGAAGCGAATACATTTCAGTGGCTCCAAATGAAAATGAAGAGGGAAGATCGTTAAACAGAAGAACCAGAATTGTAATACTTCCGCAATTAGACCAGTTTTTTAAGCTGCTCGAGCCAAAGCAGTAATTTCAGGCTGCAAATAAAAGCTGCTTCCTTATTTTGAAAAACAAGATTTTGAGGCAGCTTTTCTTTTGTTTAATTAAGAAATATTATTACAAACTTATTTTTCCAATATCAATCTTTTGGTTTCTGAGAATGCTCCTACTTTCAGTGTGCAATAATAAATTCCGGAAGACAAATTACCGCTTGCCAGTGAATAGCTCTTTTCCCCTGAATTCATTTGCTCGTCAGCAATTACCTTTATTAATTTTCCGGATTCATCAAATAGCTTTAAGCTTATGCTGGTTTTTTCCTTCAGTGTGAATTTAATAATGGTTTTATCTTTAAATGGATTCGGATAATTTGTAAAATTAAAATCAGATTGAGCAGCTGTTGCCTCATTAATTCCAGTTACATCACTTACATCAGTTATGTGAGCAGAAAATATTCCATGTGAATGTGTGGCAACTACCACTAAACCGTCAGTAGAACGGAAATCCATCATATCCACAACAGAGCTTCCGATAAGATTTGTTCCTTGTTGCATCCATACAGTAGATAATCCATTTAGAAATGTAGTTGCGTATAACCCTACACTAGTCCCGACTAAATAAACGGTGCCTCCATTTACAGGCATGATGCTTGCCCAACGACAGGATGGTCCATTTCCGGTTCCTGTGGAATTCGCTTCAAGGTTCCCCCCGATCTTTGTCCATGACGTTCCTCCGTCATCGGAATTAAATAAACTATATACTCCGTAGTTTGAAAACACAACAATTAAATGATCAGCATTTGTCGGATCAATTGCAATACAATTTACATTGCCGCTTGCGGGAAATAAGGCTGTGCTTGTTACAGAGGTAATTTCCACCGGAGATGGAGTTCCTGTATTGGCGTTATCAATCCTGAATACTCTTTTTGCCGTTGTCCCGTAGTACACACGGTTAGCCGGAGTTTTAGAAATTGCCACTGCTGAAATTTTAGCATTTGCCGTTGGAACTGAATCGGGAAACTGAATCCAATTGGTAGTTATCGAATCCCAATTAGAAGCATAAGGTATACCCGACAGGTCATTATTTCTCCACAAGTATTTACCTCCGGCAAGATACATGAGGTTATTATTGTTTGGGTCCAGGCTATAAGGATTGACAAACAAATATCCGGTTCCACCTATCGGATCAATTCTTGCAAAGCTGTCAATAGTTCCGGCAGCGTCCAACTTTGCACGCATCATTTTAGCATTCTGAATGCTGATGTAATATGCGGCAGAATTATCTGCAATAGCGCAAAAGCAACCATCAGCATTCCGTATGGATACCCAGGAATCGGTTAAATTTGAAGAGTTGGTAAACCATGATCCATTGTCCTGCGTACCACCGATCACTATATCATTTGTTGCCGCATGATCTATTGCACAACTGTAAAACATAGCTGTAATATATCCATTATTTAATGAAGTCCAGACTATCGGTGAGGCAGTATTATCTATGGTTTTATAAATTCCACCGTCATTCATAGAGAACATAATATCCGGGTTACTCGGCAAAAAAGAGATTTCATGCTGGTCCGGGTGATGGTTAAGATATTCCTCTACTACAGGAAAAGCGGCTCCTTCGAGATACCCGCCAATAAAAGTAGTATGAGTATCATCAGCAAAACCCGAGGTTGACCGGTATAAGTTAGTCCCTCCAATGAAAACAATATTGGGATCAGTGGGTTTTACTTTTACAACAAGATCATAAGAACCCTGGCAATTAAACTTGTCAAATAACCCTCCTGTTGTAGGAAGATTGGAGGAGCGGTCTTCCCATAATCCTCCTGAACCGCTTCCATTGCCTGAGAGATAAGTATATTTCCATATGCTGTTCCATTCTACGTCCCCCAGGAAATTGGTATCCGGCTGACCAAAGCCGGGGGTGTTGCCTAAAAAATAAACCTGGTTTTCATCTGATGGGCTTATTCCGATTTTTATTCGATTATAAGTTGCAGGAAAATTTACAGGAAGAATATTTGTAAATGTAATTCCGTCAGGAGAGCGATAAATACCTTTTTGGGAACCATCGCTGCTCAGAGAAGCATAAATGATTCCCGTGGATGAAATAGCAATGTCAGTGAAGTAAGAATCCACACCACCTAAAGTTCCTTTCACCAAGGTCCATGAGGTGCCACCATTTAAACTTTTGTAAATCCCACCATATGCTGCCGCATACACCACATCCTGTACAGTAACTGCAGGATTTGTTGCAATATTCCATATTACATCTCCCCACACATCAAATATTGTAAGATTAGCATTAGTAGTTGATGCAAGGACACTCCATGAGATTCCACCGTCAACAGATTTAAAAATTCCGTTACCGAGGTAATATGCTCCTGTTGCGCTTGCTGATGCTCCGTAAGCTTCCCCTGTTCCATAATACCATGTGTTGGTATGCCCTGCACGTGTATCCTGTGCAAGACAGGAAACGCTCTGGTACTGGTTTGCAGGAGTAGTGGTCAACCATGTTTGTCCGCCATCAATTGAACGGTACATTCCTCCTGAACAGGATCCGGCTATTAAGATATTCTCATTGCTTGCATCAATAGCAAAAGCACGTGTCCTTCCACCTACATTCCATGGGCCTCGTTGCTGCCAATTCACTGTTGAAGCGAGCCTCAAATTTGAAGCATTCTGGTCAGAAGGAAGAGCAGAAGCAAAGGCAAGCTCTTTTTCACGAATATGAGCAGGTATCATTCCCGTTGCCGGATCGTGTAAGAGCATCCATTCGTATTGCATCCGTGCATTGGCATCTTCGGCAGAGCCAATCGCATCAGCATCGCCAAAAGGGCTGATGGATTTAATTGTTTGTCTATAATTGGAAAATAAATAGAAAGAAGTCGCTGTAATTAAAACAGCTAATATTAAATAGTATATTTTTTTCATGGGAATAAGAATTAAATGTTGAAAGGCATAATCAAAGTAAGTAAATTATTACATTACTTTGAAAGTAATTACAAATGATTTTAATTCTTATAATTTTTCAGCCAACCAGCTATCCCTTAGCGGCACTTCCCACTTTTTCTCGAGGTCGGATTTTCTATAAATGAGATTATTAAAAACCGGAGTACTTTCAGGAAGGTTATCTTCCTTCATCATTTTTTGAAAATCCTTTAAGGATTTAACCTCAACACTTTCTCCATATCTAAAGGCAATATTGAAGCGATCCAACAAAGAAACATTAAACCTGTTTTCAATCTCCCTGATAAAATAAACAGATTTGTCAACCGAGCAGCCGCTGGCATCATTATGGCTTTCATCAACGGCTAATACAAGAAAAACATTGTAAAAAATTTCAAAACTTGCATGCAATGATTGCTGATGAGCAGTCCAATCATCCACAAAATCCACTGCCTGTTTTTTTATATCTTTTACTTCAGCATCACTCATTTTACGATTTGCCTGGTAAATCCAAATGCGCGATGAAGGAGGCATTTTATCAAATGAAATATACATTGATACGTTTATTAATTATTATAAAATTACTGAGTTTTAAGGATTATAGCTTCAAGTTTTTTTTCAAAATTCTCGGTACTGCCGGGAGCAAAGCCTTCAATTATATTATTATTCTTGTCAATCACATAGATAGTAGGTACCTGGAGAATATTGTATTTCTCACCTGTATTGGCAGCATTAAGAAGCTGAAGAAAGGTGATTTTTTCTTTAGTGATATATTTTTTAATACTTTCATTTCCTTCATCCGCAACATTCAGTCCTATAATAGTTACTGAAGAGGTATATTTATCTGCTATTCGTTGAAGAGGAGCCAATCCAAGCCGGCATTGCTGATTAAGGCCATTCCAGAAATATAGTATTTTTAATTTTGTTGGCAAGATTGGCAATGAATAATTTTTCCCATCAGTGGATGATAAATAGAAGGAGGGAGCCGGTGTACCTGAGCTAAGTAACTTATTATAATCATCGGGCACATATACCTTGATAAAAAATCCTTTAGGAATTAAATCTGAACTGTAATCAGTATTTAATGAAGCGAAATTTGGTTGAATGTCATTTAAAATCAATTCAGAATATTGGTGATGCTGATGCGATTCAAGATCAACAATTTCACCAATTAAATAGTACTTGTCTTTGGAAATGAATAAATGTCTTGAAATGCTTTTCAGTGTTTCGTCATCAGGTGGTTGCAGTAAAAGATGGTAGCAAGCACCATTTGCAATAGTGGTATCTTTCAACAATTGCTTTTTAATTTCAAGGTTATCAGCAAGTTCTTTTAAAGGATTTATATTACCTAAAAAATAGTCGGATAATAAATGATAAATTACTCCGGTTAGCTTTAATTGATATTTCCATTTATCATGAACTATTGCAAGGCTGTCTTTTGTATAAACAGCTGTTTTTCTTCTCCCATCATAAATAATTTTCATATCGCCAGCCGCTATTTCAAACTTTGCACCTTTTAAAGTGTCAGAAGATATCCGTTGAAACCTGCAATTCCCCTCCAGCAAAGTTGTATCCCTTTTCATAAGATACTTTATACGGTAGCGCGCGTGATAGCTTCCATTATTAATTTGTGAGTTTGCTTGAATACTCTTTTTAAGAATTGCAGAAACATCTTGCTGCGAATAACAAGAAAAGCGAAAAAGAAAGATAACAAAAAGTGTTAAAAAACTTTTGCTCATTATCCCTGCAATCCTAGAACCTTTAATTCATAAATCATTTGCCTGTGCAATCAGTTCGGCAATATCCATCACTTTCACTTCGGCTTCCTTATCAAAGTTCTTTACTCCATCTGTCATCATTGTCATGCAAAAGGGACAGGCAACTGCAATATGAGTAGGATTAGCAGATAAAGCTTCTTCAGTTCGTTCTATATTGATATCCTTATTTCCTTTTTCAGGTTCCTTAAACATTTGTGCTCCTCCGGCTCCGCAGCATAACCCGTTTGACCGATTTCTTTTCATTTCGCTAAGTTCAGCATCCAATTTTTTTATCACTTCGCGGGGAGCTTCATAAACCCCATTTCCCCTTCCGAGATAACAGGCATCGTGATACACTATTTTTTTTCCAAGAAACTTTCCACCTTCGACTTTTAATTTTCCTTCATTGATAAGCTGTTGCAGGAGCAGGCTGTGATGGAGCACTTCATACGTTCCTCCCAGTTGCGGATACTCATTTTTGAGGGTATTGAAACAATGGGGGCAACCTGTAACAATTTTTTTAACATTGTAACTATTCAGTACCCCGATGTTGGTCATTGCCTGCATCTGGAAAAGAAACTCATTGCCTGCACGCTTTGCAGGATCACCCGTGCAGCTCTCTTCAGTTCCCAACACCGCAAACTTTATTCCAACATGTTGAAGAATTTTCGCAATAGCTTTGGTCACCTTTTGCGTGCGCTGATCAAATGTTGAAGCACAACCAATCCAGAACAGGATTTCAGGAGATTCGTTACGAGAGGCGAAGTCAGCTACAGTTTCTATTTTAAGCTCCATCATGTTAAGATTCCTTCACCCAATTAAGCCTGTCTGCAGGGGAAAATTGCCATGGGGCACCGTTATTTTCTATTTTGGAAAACATTCCATTTAACTCTGCAGGGGCAGCACTTTGTTCCATGACGATATAATTCCTGACATCCATAATTATTGAAAGCGGGTCAATGTTTACCGGGCATGCCTGCACACACGCATTGCAGGTCGTGCATGCCCATATTTCTTCAGGAAGGATATAGTCATTCAACAACGATTTATCGTCTTCTTTAAACTCTTTATTCTTGTCAATATTCTTCCCGACTTCCTCCAGGCGATCGCGAGTGTCCATCATAATCTTTCTCGGAGATAATAATTTACCTGTAATATTAGCAGGGCAAACCGATGTGCACCTTCCGCATTCAGTGCAGGAATAGGCATCCATCAATTGTTTCCATGTTAGATCGAACACATCTTTTGCTCCGAAACGTTGGGGAAGAGCATTAGGGTCAATTGGTTCAGGAACTGTTGAAGGGTCAAGCATTAATTTAATTTCTTTGGTTACATTTTCAGAGCTTTTAAATTTTCCGGGAGAATTCAAATTACTGTAATAAGTGTTTGGAAAAGATAAAACAATATGAAAATGCTTTGAATAAGGAATGTAATTAAGAAAAGCCAGTATTCCCACAATATGCGCCCACCAACAGAAACGCTCAATCATTATTAAACCATGATCAGAATTGTTTTGAAATATTGATGAATACAATCCGCTTACCGGAAATGCTCCCGCTTGTGGATAATGTGCAATACCACGGTTTTGTAATATATAATCACAAGCATTCATCGTAAGAAAAAAAGTCATCAATGCAATTTCTGTGATGAGGATAATGTTTGCATCTGATCTTGGCCATGAGGTCATTTCACGCATCCAGAATCTTTTCAACTTCAGTATATTTCTGCGTGCGAGGAAAACAATGCAGGCGATTAAAACTCCTAATGCAAGGAATTCGAAACTGCCAATGAGAAAATCGTAAAAGCCCCCCAGGAAGGAAAAGAGACGGTGTGTTCCAAATATGCCATCTAAAATAATTTCTAATACTTCAATATTAATAATGATAAAACCGGCATAAATCAGAATATGAAAAAATGCTGCTACAGGACGAGTCATCATTTTTGATTGCCCTAATGCAACACGCGCCATGGTTTTCCATCGGTCAGCAGCGCGATCACTTCGGTCGATTTCTTTTCCTAACCTTATATTTCGAATGATTTTCCTGACATTAATCGTAAAAAGCCAGGTGCCTGATGCAAGTATGATTATAAAAATAATATTACTGAGCACTTAGAATGTTAACTAAATTATTTACTCTTCCCTCCGCCAAACATGGATAAATGAACATATCTTTTTGGATTGGCTTTTAGATCAATTAAGAGTTTATCAAGATCTGATGCGGTCGAGGAAAGGTTTTTATACAAACTGTCATTGTTCACTAATAAACCAAGAGTCCCTTCTCCCTTATTGATTTTTTGCATGATTGCTGAAGTTTCAGAAATGACTTTATTTGCATTCAGCATTGTTGATGCAAGGCTTGATTTCGCAAGAGAATCACTTATTTGAGAAAAGTTTTCTATAATCTTTGAAAGCTTTTCATTGTTGTTTTTAAGATTTGTTGAAATAGACGTTGCGTTACTTAGCATAATGTTCAACTTGCTTTGATCAGAGGAAACAAGGTAGTCAAGATGCCGTGAAGTATTTTCAAAAGTGGTAAGCACATTCGCCAGGCTTTCAATACTTTTTGTAAGATTTCGTCTTGTACTTTCGTTCAGCAATAAGTGCAAAGCATTCGTAACCGAATCCAAAGACTCAATAAGTCTTTCGGCCTTATCTTTTATAGGGCCAACCTGCTGGGCAATTCCGCTCATTAACTCTGCCTCCAAAGTATCTCCATCCTGAATTGGATTTAGATCATTTCCTAATTCTATGTTAACTGCTTTACCCCCTAAAAGCCCGTCATTAATAATCTGTGCAATGGAGTTTCTAGGAAGAAAAACATCCTTTCGAAGATATAATGTGGCAAGCATTCTTCCACTGTGATCAGGTAGAAATTTTAATTTTTCAACTTGCCCGATCCTGTATCCTCTAAGATAAACCGGGTTTGATGCAACTAATCCGTCAACATTATCATAAACAGCAAGAGCTTCGGTTTTCCTGGAAAAGAGATCGGAGCCTTTTAAATAGTTAATTCCCCATATAAGAGCAATGATAGCTGCAGTTACGATAATGGCTATCTTAACTTCGTTAGATAATTTCACAAATAATACAAAAAGTTTAATTAATCATTGGCGAAGATAGAACTAATTTTTTTTCAGCAAATCCTCAGCCTCCTTCAGGGTTATTCGTTTATTGTTACGATAGGCGGTAACAAAAGCATCCTTAAAACCTTTGTCTCTCATCATTCCCTGTGAGGCAATTGCATCATTCAGGTTTTGAAAATTCCCTATTGTATAATGAGTTATACCATCTTCTGAAATAATTTTTCTTATATTTTCTACAGTATCAAATTTTTGAATCCCTTCACTTTTTTGAGAAATACCAATTTGTACTGTATAAAAAACAATAGGAGTAACTAAAGGTTTTTTAATGTTACTTTCCCCGGGCTTCCCTTCTTTTTTTGCTACTTGAGCAGGGCTAGCAGCCTCATGAATTTCTTTTTTTATTGCCGGACTTAATGTATCAGTATTATTTTTTTGAGGTTTTACAATATCTGAATTGGTTTTTTTCTCTTCTTTGGGATTCTGTTTGACAGAGTCTTTTAAAGAATCTTTTGAACTCTTATCAATGGATTCAGAAACTTCCTGCTGCTGGCTTTTTTGCGATACTTCAGGAATTTGTTCGCTTTCGAAATCAACTTTGTATTCTTTAAAGGCTCTGAATATCGAATTGGAAATATCGCCCTGTCCGGCTTCTGAAGAAAGGTATTTCTCCTCACTTTTATTTGTCAGAAATCCTGTTTCAACCAATACACTCGGCATAGTGGTTCTATAAAGAACTAAAAAGCCGGCTTGTTTAACTCCTCTATTCGAACGACCTGCATACTCTTCAAATTCATTTTGAATTTTTGATGCCAAAGAAATACTTTGATTCATAAAAGCATTTTGAAAGAGCGTGAAAATAATATTTGCTTCCGGGGAATTCGGATCAAATCCATCATATTTTGTTTTATAATCTTTTTCCAATAAAATTGTCGAGTTTTCCCTGCGTGCCACAGCCAGGTTATCTTCTGTTTTATGCAATCCCATTACATAGGTTTCAGGACCGTGCGTTGACTCATTGCAAATATCCTTTCGCCCCTCTCTTACACAGGCTGAATTGCAGTGTATGCAAATAAACAGATCAGCTTTTGCACGATTTGCAATTCCAGCCCGTTCATGTAATTCAACAAACACATCCGTTTTGCGTGTATAAATTACTTTAACATCAGGGAAATTTTTTTCAATCAATCCTCCAAGCCTCAGAGCAATCTGTAATGCAATATTTTTTTCTTTGGCATTGGAACCTAAGCATCCATAATCATGACCACCATGGCCGGCATCAATAACGACTGTTTTTATTCCATACGATCTGTGCAATACAGGGTTAAATGACGTAAATAGAACAAAAACAGCTCCTAACCCCATCCATATGAAATAAAATCTTTTCATTCTCATTAACAATTCACGAATTATTAGCTCGGCTGAAATTCAATATAGTATAGTATAATAACAGGTTACGAAATTTCGTTATCACCATTAATTTTCTTTAGTTTTGAAATCCAAAATTACACTGAATACCGGATAATGTACAGGTACTTTTTTTTAAAAATAAGAAATTTATTAACCGTCCGATTTTCATTTCCGTCAAGCATTTTTCTGATAATCGCTAACGTTTTTTGCTGTTTACATATTGTACCTGTAAATGCTCAGCAAAATGATTCGATTCCGTATAAAACTATACCGGATTCCTTAACCAATAACTCATCCGTTGATTCATTAGGCCGGGATAGCCTTGCAATTTCGTCAAACAGCGATTTTAAATCAAAAGTTGAGTACAGTGCTGATGACTCCTTGTATTTTGATGTGGAAAACCAGGTAGTGTATTTATATGGAAATGCTGAAGTGAAATATGAAAACATGACCCTGAAGGCAAATTATATTGAAGTAAACCTTCAAAACAAAATACTTTATTCAACTTTTACTAAAGACAGTGCTGACAATAAAACAGGAATACCTCAATTTGAGCAGGTAAGTGACAAATTCTCTGCTGATGAAATACGGTATAATTTTAATACGAAAAAGGGAAAAATCAAAGGAGTATATACACAACAGGGAGAAGGATATATTCACGGTGAGACAGTGAAAAAAATAGATGATTATGAATATATTAAAAACGGGTTATATACAACTTGCGACCTGCCTCATCCGCATTATGGCATTGCATCTAATAAGCTGAAAGTTATTAGTAATAATAAAATTATTACGGGCCCGGCTTATTTAATTATTGCTGATGTGCCAACACCTCTTGCTATTCCATTCGGTTTTTTTCCGAACCGGAAAGGAAGGGCTTCAGGAATTATATTTCCAACGTATGGAGAATCTGATGATTTAGGTTTTTTTTTGAAAAACGGAGGTTATTATTTTGGAGTAGCTGATGCGGTTGATTTTGCGTTAACAGGTGATATCTATTCAAAAGGAAGCTGGGGCACGCAAGTATATTCACAATATGCCAACCGTTATCATTATACCGGCAATGTTTCACTGAGCTATTCAAAAATAAAAATAGGAGAGAGTGATTTGCCCGATTTTAGTTTTACAAGACAATTCTTTATCCGCTGGTCGCATAGCCAGGATCCGAAAGCGCGGCCAAACAGCCTTTTTACTGCGAATGTAAATGCCGGCAGCAGCGACTTTTACACGGTGCAGGTTTCTTCACCGAATAATTATCTTACCAATACATTTCAATCCTCGATTTCTTATTCTAAAACATGGATGGGCAAACCTTATAGCTTTTCAGCAAGTATGATCCATAACCAGAATACACTGACGCATGATATTACAATCAGTTTGCCGCAGGCTAATTTCAGTGTTTCAAGGGTATATCCTTTTAAAAGAGGAATACAGCTTGGTGAAGAGAAGTGGTATGAGAAAATTGGCTTTAGCTACCAGGCAAATATGCTGAACCAGATACAAACCAAAGACTCTTTGCTTTTTACTTCAGATTCAAAAAATAAATTCAGAAACGGAATTCAGCATAGTATTCCGATCAGCACTTCTGTAAAATTTTTAAAATATTTTACCATGACTCCTTCTTTTAATTATTCAGAGAAATGGTATTTACAAACGATTCAAAAAAACTATAATACAACTGAAAACACAATTGTCATTGATACAATTTACGGATTTAAATCTGCAAGGGATTTTTCGGCTTCAGCTGCTCTTAATACCCGGATTTATGGAATGGTGTCATTTAAAAATTCGAAAATTATGGCAATCAGGCATGTGGTTTCTCCTACAGTCTCCTTTAGCTATCGCCCTGATTTCTCAGCTCCATCCTGGAATTACTATAAAACAATTACTGATTCATCAGGGAACGAAACCAAATATTCAATTTTTGAAACCGGGATCTTCGGTGGCCCTGGAGCCGGTAAACAAGAGCTCGTCAATTTCGGATTGGATAATAACCTTGAAATGAAGGTTCGAAAAGCAACCGATAGCTCTGAAACTACTAAAAAGATTAAAATTTTTGAAAGCCTGAGCATTAATTCATCGTATAATATCGCTGCTGATTCATTGCGGTGGTCGCCCATTGGAATTAATGCGCGAACCACTTTGTTTGACAAAGTGAATCTTAATTTTGGCAGCAGTTTTGACCCTTACATAATTGACTCAGCCGGGAATCACCTGAACCGAAGTGAATGGAAAGAGAACAATCGCCTTGCAAGACTTACTTTGGCAACATTGACGGTCGGCTTTAATTTTGCTCATCTTGCCAATAAGGCAACTACAAAAGGATCAGACGCAGATAAAAAAAATGTACTAGGGCATCCTGATGAATATGTGGACCTTGATATTCCATTTAATCTTACAGTAAACTATTCTTTCGCTTATTCAAAGCCGGGCAATCTTGCTTCACAAATTTCGCAGGTGGTTAATTTTAATGGTGATGTTTCACTTACCCCAAATTGGAAAATTATTTTCAGCTCAGGTTACGATTTTAAATTAAAAGATCTCAGCTATACTTCCCTGAGCTTTTACCGTGATTTACATTGCTGGGAAATGCGCTTTAATTGGGTTCCTCTTGGGAATTTTCCCTATTGGAACTTCCAGATCAATGTGAAGTCCTCCATATTACAAGATTTAAAATGGGTTAAAAAGAATGATCCGTATGATAATTAATTTTAAATATGCCAAAGAGGTAATTTGAAAAGGAAAATTATTTTTATTAATTTTAAATAAATGGCAAAGACAGTTATAATTACGGGAGCAGGAGGAAGCCTGGGTAGGGCAGTTGTTGATAAATTTCTAAATAGCGGTTATAATGTAGTTGCAACGGTTGCCAATGGTAAAAAAGGTGAATTACCGCGGCTTACTAATTTAGATGTCTATGAAATAGATGCATCAAATGAAAAGCAAACAGATGAGTTTACTCAAATCGTAATAGGGAAATATCCAACTATTGATGCGGCAATTATGTTAATAGGAGGGTATACCGGAGGCTCAATAGCAAATACAGGAAAATATGAGCTCAATCAGATGTTCACGCTGAATTTTTATACAGGTTATTTTATTGCACGACCGATTTTTAACCAGATGTTAAAGCAAAGCAAGGGTAGGCTTGTTTTTATAGCATCGGATCCCGCAATAAATGATGCAGGAGGGTATAATGCTCTTGCTTATACGCTCTCGAAGTCATTGCTTGTAAAGCTTTCAAAAATTTTAAACAGCGAAGGACAAAAAAAAGGGGTAGCAAGCGCTGTTATTTCACCGACTACCATTGATACTCCACAGAATCGCACCTCCATGCCTGACGCTGATTTCAGCAAATGGACAAAACCGGAAGCTATAGCGGAAACAATTGAATTTATTTGTTCTGAAAGATCCGGTAGTTTAAAAGATGTGATTATGAAATATTAAAAAGCGTTGACAAATTAGTAATTCATCAACGCTTTTCCTTCGTTAGGCTATTTACTATTGTCCTTCGGCAAACGGGATCGGAAATTCTTCCCAAACATTATCGTCAGTCCGGTCAATCGGAAGCTCACCCAATTTGTTATACCTGCGCATATCAATCCAGCGATGTCCTTCAAAGAATAATGAGTATCTTCTTTGCTTCAGCATTTCATTAATTAATTCCGGTTGAGTTGTCCCTCCGGAATAGGCTCCTAAATTATGAGATGTGCGAATCAGGTTAATTGCATTTAAAGCATCAGAGATATTGTTTAATTGGATATTTGCTTCAGCATAAATTAATATCAGCTCTTCATTTCGAATAACACCAACATTATCGGTACTGGAAGAATAAACCTGCACATCACGATCACTAGACAAATCTGAGAGCGTCACTGTATCATTTCGCATCGGAACTTTATTAATACGGTCATCACCTGATTCAATATCGGTTGCATAAGAAGGATGAGCAACACGAATCTCACCGCTTGCATTCAGCGGAAAAAAAAGATTATTCAGCTGGTCATTGGTGGAAGTAGAAAATGCCATATAAACGCCTTTGTTCAAATTACCTGATAAATCAAGAAATGATTTATTTACTTCCGATAACGCTTGCGACCATTGTTGACGATATAGCGCAACGCGTGACGATATTGCATAATTAAATTGCAAAAATCCAGCAGGATCATCAAAGCCGCTAAAGCCGGAGGATAAATGAAAGAAAAACTCACAATCAGGCGATACAAGTTCACTTTGGGCTTCTTCCAAAAGAGCAACAATTGCAGATAATGCTTCAGCCTTACTCACAAAAGGTCCTAAATTCAGAGGATCATTCACATCTATCCTTATCCCTTTGTTATTCGTCATATTAAGATTATACAACAACTCGAGGGCCTTTATTGTTTTAGCAAATGCAATATAACCTTTTTTCTCTCCGGCATTTGCGAAGGAAGAATTAGTAGCTGCTGTAATAAGAATATTGCAATTTTTAACACAGCGGTAACGTGAACCCCAAGGATTATTGGTATAAAAACCGTTTGCATCAAGACTGGAGTTTCCTCCTCCAAGTAAATCCTGGGTATAACGAGGATCCGAATTAGAGAACCTGTAAAACTCACGCCCGATGATTCCGCAATCATCAATGTAGAAATAATAATTTTCACGCATTTCCGATTCGGTTCCGGTAACTACATTATTTAATTCCTCAAGCGTTGCATTGGCAGTTATGCCGGATACGCTCGGGCTATTAAGATTTTTTTCATCGTATTTCTTACAGCCCTGTAAAGTAATTCCAATAACTATTGCACAAGCGCAGGCAATTATAACCGGGAAATTTATTTTGAATGTTTTCATTTTTTTATATTTTGTCATGTTATGATTCAATTAAAAGTCTGCTGATAAATGGAAAAAAATTCTTTTTGAAGAAGGATAAGGAGTAACTTCTACGCCTGTTGAAATTCCGCTGATTCCGAAATTGGAAACCTCGGGGTCGTAACTCTTATAATTAGTGAATGTGAAATAATTGTTGGCTGAAACACCCAGTCGCAATCCCCTGACAACCTTTCCGGTAAATGAAGACGGAAATGTATAATACAACCCTATTTCGCGAATACGAACATAGCTTGCATCCTGAACGAATTGTTGTGCACTTACACCTAAATTATTAATGCGGTCTATCCCGTCTTTTATTCCGTTTCCATTTGCATCAGCATCAAAATCGGGGCTGGTTCCCCCAAGATCGGTAAGCAGTTCAGTAAGGTTAATATTATCACCGCCTTTTTTCCAGTGAATAAAAAACCTGAAGCTAATATTTTTCATGATGGTAATTTCATTTGAAAAGTTCAGTTGAAAATCCGGCTCAGCATCGCCCAGCACACCTACTTCCGGTTCTCCGTCAACAATATTGCCGGTGAAACCTACAATTTGTGTTGCTGATTTCCCTTCCTCTATATAAAAGCTTCCGAGTGAATTTCCGAATGCGCCACGTGAAAATGCCTCAGTTTCAAGAGAGGTCACTTTTGATGTGTTTTTCCACCAGCTCATTCTTACTTCCCATTTAAATTTCTCGCTGTTTACCGGGATGATTCCCAAACCGAGCTCTATTCCTGTATTTTTTAATTCTCCGCCATTAATGTACTTATAAGTAAATCCGGATGATAGGGGCGTATTCGCGAGAAGTAAAAGATCAAAGCATTTTTTATTATACAAGGTCTTTCCAGCACATTGGGATCCTAAGCTTAGAATTCCACGTGGACAAGTTGTCGC
>JADMIO011545321.1_pt1 | contig 76666 bp, 83 predicted proteins | sample 8958161 | NCBI WGS metagenome assembly JADMIO01 (sample SAMN16585339, study PRJNA669376) | soil metagenome | isolation source: Crop rotation soil | place: USA: Cullars Rotation, Alabama | collected 2011
CGCGACAACTTGTCCACGTGGAATTCTAAGCTTAGGATCCCAATGTGCTGGAAAGAAGTTTTCCTCAATATTCTACCTTATGACAGACATCTTGTGTATTGCTTTTGCAACACACAGGAATAAATTATATATAGTAGATGTCTCATACAATGTCCCCGGCGTTGAGGGCCTGCTCGTGTTAGCCGCCATCATTCAATAAATCTCTAAGGGATATAGGATTAAAATATCCAAACTGTTTATCCGAAGTTTTCAATTTTTTGAAAACATGCTTTAGGGTTTTACTTGAACCCTTATATTTTTCCTGATTGGCATAGATACTGTCCAGGTAGATAAACGTTTTTTTATGCGAGATGATTGATTTAATAAAGGCTTTCAAAGCCTCATCCTGATTTAAATCAGTTAATGTTACGCTAATCAAAAAGGTGGTAGGACTTCCTTGTTCGTTATCTGCTGAAACCTGAAAAATTCGGTCTCCAAAGTCAATCTTGAGGTTAGGAAAGATTTCTAAAAAATCTTCGGTCACTGCATTCTTAATTTTCAAATCCCACTCAGATAAAATTGTTGTATTAACCTGATGTTCCTCGCTTTCGTTAACGTAATACAGTCTACTCTCTTCGAGATAAGAGTCAAGTTCATCAAAAATGTTCTCGATTTTCAGGGATGTTGTCATTGATCGCTGTAGTGCTACTTTTGGACCGAAGCCTCAACCCCATACCGTATTGCCTCTTTAAGTACATCAATGTTTATGTCCTTTAGCGTTTTGAACTTAATGCAATACCCGGTCACGCTGGCTTTGCCGATTTTTTTTCCATATGTCTGGGCTAAATATTTCTTATCGGGAATACCAAGGACATATACGGAGACTCCGGTTGTGTTTGCGCTCATACCAATTTGATAAAACTCCCTGGTTGTTCCGTCAGCATATTTTATGGTGTACAATCCATATCCAATATTAGGATTAGAAACAGTTTTATTTTCACTGTCTTTACCGTCCAGGAACCATAGTTTAGATGCTGGCATCACTTCCAAAATGATCCGGTGCAACTCCTGCATGTCGCTGCGTTTTGGTTCAGGTTGACTAGTGATATAGTTTTTGATTTGCTCTTGTACGTTCATATAAAATATAAAATTAGGGCTTGCTTACTTTGAAGGTATTATAATTTTGCCGCCAACGGTCAGGGCTTGCCGCCATGCCATATATTCCAGCTCACATAATTGGCCGAAGAGTTCTTAATCTCCTGCTTTGTGCGTTCCAAAATGGTCAATCGTATACATAAACGAATAATTTCGTACATTCGCCTTTTACACCATAAGGATAATCAAACTTTACGTCTACATGTTTTTGAATGCAATACCCGGATCCGGTAAATGGAAACGCAATGCACAACTTCTGTGATGCTAAGACATAAGTGTTATATGCATAAGAAAAAGAAGAAACAGAAAAAATTTATCTAAACTTTTCTTTTATGCTTAAAACAAATCTCAAAATCGCCTGGCGCAACCTACTGAAGTACCGGAGTTATTCTCTTATCAATATTTTCGGTTTGATGATGGGCATTGCGTGCTTTTTGGTAATCGCCCTGTATGTTTTTGATGAACTTACTTTCGATAGCTTTCATCACAATGCCAATAACATATACCGTGTGGTGGAAGACCGTACTACGGAGACGGGCAAGCGATCAAAAGTGGCCGGCGTTGCGTATCAGGTAGGACAACAGGCCCCTGCAAAATTTCCTATGGTTATTAAGGCTGCGCGTATTGGTGTGAATGGCCGCACAACGGTAAAGAACATCGCTACCAATACAGCATTCCAGGAAGAATGGTGGATTGCCAGCCCGGAATTTTTCCAGGTATTCGATTTTAAAATGGTTGCTGGTGATCGTAACACAGCTATCAATGAACCGAAGTGGATAGTGGTAACCGAAGAAACGGCATTGAAATATTTCGGCACAACCGATGTTGTTGGCAAGACACTCAGCGTTGCCCAGGATACGAATTATTTTACTATCACCGGCGTATTGCAAAATTTCCCGAACAACTCACATATTAAATTCAATCTGATGGTAGGGGAATCCAGTATTACCAGCCAGCGCTATAAGAACTTTCTCAATAACGATTGGTCGTCCAATTCCTTTTTTACTTATCTGCAGGTAGGAAAGAATGTTGACGTAAAAAAACTGGAACAACAAATTGGGCAAATGGTTGCTTCCAACCGTAAAACTCCCGGGACTGTATCCAGTACGTTTATTTTACAGCCTTTAAAGAATATCCATTTTCATTCGACCGATATTGATTCCGCGCAAGCAAGGACGGCCATTCGCCCGCCTGGCAATATCCTTTACATGTATGTTTTTTCCATTATAGCCTTATTTGTTTTGTTGATTGCCTGTATCAATTATATCAACCTGACGACAGCCCGTTTTTCGAATCGCGCAAAAGAAATTGCCATTCGCAAAGTGAGCGGAGCAGCCAGGAAAAATATCATCTTTCAATTCCTTTCCGAAGCCATGCTGATGATGTTGATTGCACTAGTGCTGGCCATGATACTGGTGAAGGTCACACTGCCATTGTTTAATGATTTTTCAGGAAAACACCTGGAACTGGGACTTGATATGGATTATCGCCTTTGGCTCGGAATTGCTGCGATAGTTTTACTGGTTGGACTTTCTTCCGGTATTTATCCCGCGTTTATTCAATCGGGCATGCATCCCTTGACGCTACTGAAAAATAAGATCAACTTCGGAAAGGGAAATTTGTCTATTAGGAAGTCGCTGGTCGTATTTCAGTTCACCTTATCCATCATCATGATCGTGTCCACTATAGTCATATACCTCCAGTTGCAGTACGTGAACACAAAAGATATGGGATTTAATAAAAACCAATTGGTGGTGATGGATATCAATAGCGGCGCTGTGCGCAGGGCAGCAGAAACATTCAGAAATGAATACGAGAAACTACCGGGCGTCACCAGCGTTTGTGCAAGCAGTCGCGTTCCTGGCGAATGGAAAGTGTTGCGCAAAGTGAAAGTGACGAAGTACGCCAAAACCATCGAAGCAGATGATATGTACTTTATAAGCGGCGATGCTAAATTTCTCCAGACTTTTGAAATAAAATTATCCAATGGCAGAAATTTCAGCAACCAGGGCAATGCCGATTCTACTACTATCATTATCAACGAAACTGCTGCAAAACTTTTAGGTATTACTGATGCGCGTGAACAGCTTGTCTCTATTCCATCTTACACATATGGTGGAGACAGCAGACCATTGAAGCAGCCCTTCATTGCACGTGTAATCGGAATCGCAAAAGATTTCAATTTCCGATCGCTGCATGAACCGGTAGCTCCATTGGTCATTGCCTGGCAAAATAACCCGGTAGAAGAAATGGATTATTATACCGTTAAGATTTCATCGGTGAATGTGAGTGAAACACTCAAGCGTATGGAGGGCATCCTGCATACGGTAGATCCGGGACATTTGTTCGAATACCATTTCCTCGACAAACAATGGGACCTGTTTTACATTGAAGAACAGAAGCGACAAACCATTTTCCTGGGCGTAGCCATCATGACGATACTCATTGCGTGCCTTGGATTATTCGGCCTTGCCACCTATGCTGCAGAGCAAAGAATAAAAGAGATAGGAATCAGAAAAGTTTTGGGCGCCAGTGTAGCTGGCATCGTTTCGCTCTTGTCAATGGATTTTATCAAACTGGTAAGTATTGCTGCTGTAATTGCCTTTCCGGTTTCCTGGTGGGTAATGAATAACTGGCTACAGAATTTTGCTTATCGGATTACCATTGCGTGGTGGGTTTTCGTGATCGCAGGCATCTCTGCCTGTGTGATTGCATTGTTTACAATTTCCTACCAGGCAATAAAAGCGGCAATAGCTAACCCGGTGAAGAGTTTGAGAGCGGAATAGAAAAAAAATGACTGGCGTTATTTATCGCTTCTGACGGTGATAAGATCGAGGATTAATTCTTCCGGAGGAATTCATTGACTTTTTGAAAGAATCGATCCGGTTCCTCCAGGTAGGGAAAATGTCCAACTCCATCGAGAAGAAGTAACTGACCATTCGGCAAAACAGAAGCCCAGGCTTTAGCTCCGCTTACAGGCAACGGATCCATTGTTCCATGTATCACGAGAGCGGGAACCCTCACCTGGCTCAGAGGTGCCCGCCAGTCCCATTGTCCAAGTGAAGCCATAGTGAATTTATCTACGCTTAGCATTTTGTTACGGCGAGATTCCAACGTGCCGGCGCAAAAATCTCCTTTACTGCGAATCGGTTTATTATGATTTCCAAAGAAAGGTTGGAACCATAAAGTGTAATAGGCTGAGCATGGTTCTGAATTACCCGGAGCGGCAAGGCGTGCCGCACGTAATTCTTGCATACGCTTTAATGTACTACTATCTCTTTTCGCTTCCAGCTGTTTAAATGCCTCGGTCAGCTGATATTGTTGCAGCGGCAAAGCACCGACAATAATTATCTGGCTGAGATATTCAGGATATCTCATTGCATAAAGTGCTACTACAGCGCTACCCCAGGAGTGACCAAGCAACTTGAGGTGCACGATGCCGAAGTGTTTGCGAATGGCGTCAACATCTTCAACGAAACGCTGTGCATTAAGTGATATGGAATCGTTTGCAAGCGTTGATCTGCCCGATCCTCGCTGATCATAAAAAAGCAAGGCATGATGCTGGGCGAGTGGCGCCAGATCCTCAAGAAAATAGTCCATCGTGAATCCCGGTCCGCCGTGAATCATTATCAAGGTGTCAGGGCCAGTACCAAGCAGACGATAAAACAATCGGACGCCTCCACCAGCGTCAACATAACCCTCTTGTGCATTAGTCAACGGTGCACGAGTTGACTTAGTTGTTTTGCAGCCGAATAGAATCAGCAGTGTGAAAAGAAAGAATAAGTTTGATGCATTTCTCATGACAACAATTTTAGGAAATTATTTTCCTGCGAAAGCCAATAGCGCGTAAGGTTTTGGGGCTTTACGATCGGCCGATAAATTTAATGAAGTTTTGAATTTGGAGCTAGCAGGCAGGCGGAGCAATGTCAGTGGTTGTTGTTGACCCGATTCTTTTCGAAATCAAATTCACCAACCGAATAATTATCGTTTTTACCAAGAACAATCGTTTTTGCCCAGATATCTCCCAGTCTTTGTGCCTGGGAATTGGTATTGACAAGAATAAAGGCAATTAGGCCCAGGCAACACGATATTTCCAATGCATCGGAAATTCTTCTCATTATGATTTGTCCGAACGTGGGTGACCGGCCATCGGTTGAAACTATTTTGAGACTCAATAACTGATGACCTAACGTTCCTCCTAAAGCTGCCTCACACACAATGAAGTATATGCACCAAAAAAAGAAGGGTACAAGTGCAGAAATTCCTATTACGGTGTAAGTTCCTTCTTCGGTTTCAGTTCCAAATGTCATAATATAAAGCCAAGTGATTGCTATCACTATTGTATAGTCGATTACGGTGGCCGCAATTCTTTTTCCAATATATTTTTTAGGATAGACTTCTGCCATAAGCACAACTGAAGTTGAATGTGGTCAAGATCATGTTGATTCTCTATTTCTGTTCTTTACTTTGTATCATTAGATCGCAATTGTTTGATTTCACTTATTTGTATGGTGGGCTGAATATTTGTGTATTTCTCTATATCCTTGCGAATGGCGTTGATATTTTGTCCTATCACTTTGTTATATTCAGCAACATCATTAATATAAAAATAACCTATGGCCACAAAAGGCACTTTATCGTTTGGTGTTCGGCCGGCTATGCCTTTATCAATTTCATAAAAATTTAAATTTTTACCAAGGAGTCCGGCCATCATAGGCATGTGATTTTTTTCATAGTAGTCCATGTCAAAGGTTTTATCTTCCCCATTCGGGTACAGTATCGCGACTTTAAACATTCCAATTTTCGGGATAGCTGACGTTGTTGTTTTGCTTGTCGTGCAACTCAACAAGGACATTAAGGCAATGCCTAGAAAAAGAAATTTTAGTTTAGACATGTTATCTATTTATCGTTTGAAAAATCAATTGCCAGGTTACTATTTTTTCTACCGGTGGGTCTGCCTAATAGTCGGCGACGTTTAGCGTCTGATCCCCTTTCGCTAGGTACGGTGGACAAGCCGGCTGTGTAATTTAATGTAGTTTCGAATTTATTAGATGAGATGAATTAAGATTCACTTGAGGTCATACAAAGTTTTTCGTTGATATTTTTATAAAGTTGACCAGGTCGACCTTCAAAACTTCAGTTTCTGAGAAGCTATCGTCGAACAAATTTCCAATGATAACTTTATCGAAATTTTTTTCTAAGAAAAAGGAATCACCGCTAGTTGATTTATGACTGTTATCATCCAGTAGCCACTGCAGAAAGAATTCGGCGACCTTAAGGCTCCCTCGGATTTCTTCCCGAAGAAAAGTTGACATTGCCTTTTCACACTGGTCATGAGCATTATTGTCAGGGATCTTACTCATTGTGAGGTTGTGGCCGAGAAAGGCCACTTTAGCCGCTTTGTATTTGATTGTGCACCACGTTAAGGTATTGCCGAAGGCGGCATGAATTTAGTCAAAGATTTGAGTATAGACAATTGCCGCCTTTGGCAATACATTGCTGTGTTTCGTGTTTTCTGATCCTGCCAGGAACAAAATATACGGTTCGTGAAAAACAGTCTCAGTTCCGGGATACAGTTGCCAGAGTTAATACCTTTCCATCAAGTGCGATTTTTCTAACTCTCGGTATGTAGGCAATACGAACTTCTGAATTTTCAGGAGTTACGTCGTGCCACTCCAACACATAAACTTCACCGTTAAATACGGCAACACCTGTTGGTGTCCATGGGCTTCCTGTTTGAAGAAGGGTTGTTACTTTACCTTGAGGTGTTATTTTGAGAACACTGCGACTTCCTGTTGCAGCCACGTAAATAGTTCCCGTTGAGTCAACAACCAATCCACGGCAATAGGAGGGCACTGTTTCCAATGGCAAATCATTGCCACTTTTTCCAGTAAAGGTCGCGATGATTGATACCGTTCCACTCATTGTAATTTTTCGAATTGTGTTTGCATTAGCATTACTTGCCTCCGTAATATAAAGTGAGCCATCGGAGCCGACAGCAATGCCACTTATGAACTGAAATATCTTATTGCTTGCTAATACTGATTCTTTACCGCTAGGAGTTCTTCTCATAATCTTTGCTGAACTCGATCGGGTATCAGCATAATAAATATTTCCGTCTTTGCCAACTACAAGGGGAAAATCTGAGCACATAATGAGATTTGGTTTGTTGGTTATTGATGTAACTCTTTCGAAATACTGACCAAATTGTTTCGGTGATTCTGCGAAGTATCCAATCTCATCAATAGTCATCCAGTGAAACTTTGATGCAGGCAGGAAAGTCAGCTTACCATTCAAATCAATTTTCCAAATTCCTTTGCCTGTATCGGTAAAATAAATCTGCCCATATTTGTCAACCACAATACCCGAGCCGGGATGGGCGGTTGCTACGCTTCCAAATAATAAGGGCAGCATCAAACAAATGAATGTCCTTACCAAAAAAGAAGCTCACCTTTTTATATTTTCAGGAGGCACATTTGTTACCTGATCAGTAGGTGTTGCTTGTTCCACTTTAAATTATTTTGAACAAAGTAACTGAGCTAAATTGGATGAATCTAAGATGGTTAGATGAGAGGGTGGGAAATCTTGATGAAATGCAATTGAGATGTGTCGCCTAACGACGCACAAAGTTTGGAGTTGCCCACCGACGAATTTAGTGAACTTCCAAAATTGATTGAACAAGGCTGGCGGAAAGCCTGCCGGCATGCAGGCCAATGTTAGTGGCAGTTTATTTCACCTTTCCTTCATCTCTCTATTCACAATTTTCAACAATTGTTCAAGATTGCCTTTTATAATGAATGTCTTTAACTCAAGGTGTTTCGTCTCACCTGCATTAAGAGTAATTGAGGGGTCAGCATGCTGGCAAGAGCGTTCTGGATTAGTCCATAAATTGCCAGTTTCTTTGGTGTATGTGGCAGCTATCCAGGTTTTGTCGTGTGATAACGTGGCTATAAATGGCTTGTCAGATTTGCGGGACTTATAATACCTGGTAACAAAGTCTTCATCTTTTTCCACGCGTTTAGAAGCAACAGGCCAAGTATATGAAACTAAATAACGGCATGGAAGCCATTTTTGTAGTGGCATCGTAAGTCGTTCAGGAGTTTCTGAAGCCATAAGGTCAAAGCCATCCGAATGGTGAACATATGTTCGCTGCAACAGTGTATCTGAAAAAAGTGAATATAATTTAACGCAGGTTACCGCCTGAAAACTCGAATAAGAAATATCCGAATGATTAATAAATTTATAAGTATAACGAAGGCCGTCCGGTTCAAGAGAGGCAGTGGCAACCATACTCACCTTGCTATCTAATTCCGTCTCATAAATAAGTGCATTTCCATCAACACGCCATATTGGTAATGTTCTTTTATTGGCATTTCCGTTTGTTACGAGATAAAGATGTTCAACTTTGTTGTTTTTTTCATTTAAGCCGGTCACGTGTTCCGGGAATTCAATTTCAATTCCCCGTTCTGAAGCCGGTTGCCCGGGTAGCAAAAGTTTTATCAGTGGATAATCTTTCTCCACTACCATAACTTTCAGCCCTGTTGGCAGGGAGATGGCGAGCCCAGGTTGTGCCGTCGTTTTACAGCCGCTGATCAAAAGCATCAATAAAATAAATATGCAAATACGTCGACTCATTTTTCAATTAATTTATAAGAGATCGGCGGTCAAATTGCACAAAACGTTCAGGGCCTGCTGCCGGCAGGCAGGCTTGCAGCCCGGCCTTATAATATAATGAACTTTCAAATTTGATGCAGCTAGACCCGGTCGGATGGCCTGGCGGCAAGCCAATGTTAGTGGTTGTGATCAGAGTTCTTTGGTGTGGCATATCCATAATGTTTGTCAAGCCCTTTCATCTTGTTGTTATCAACCCTTTGACTTAACAATTCTCGAATATCCATGTAAATTTCTCTTTTTATCCAGTGCGTGAATTGAAGAAGGGTTTCGTCGAAATCGGCCAAATGCTCATAAAACGAAACTCCAGCGGCATTCCACAATTTTTTGTCCTTTTGTCTAAGACACCATTCTGCGTAATCATAGATTTTTTGAAGTCGTTCAGTGTCGTTGTCTATATGAGCCTGACGTGTAATTGGAAGTAACTCCATAAAAACTGTGTATGGAGTTAAGTCAGAGCTTTCGAATTCATTTTTAAGTTCAGGTGCACATTCTAATGCTTTTTGTCGCCAAGCACTCATATAATTGATCCCGATTTTTTTCAATTGACTGGCCGAGATAAAAAGTTTGTTTCGATTCTTAAAGTATATAAATAATACGAACCAGGTCGAGTTATAAATCATTGCCGCTAACGAACAAGGCTTTCCGAAGGCCGGCTAAATTCAGTAAACTTCATGATTTAATGCAACAAGGCTTTTGGCAAGCCTATGTTGTAGGCAGTTGATGTTCATTTTGAGGCTCTCCTTTTTTATTCCGAATAAGTTTGACTGATTTGATTACTACGATAACAATAAGAATGAGAGCCCACCAGAAAAGCAACGGCGTGATAGAATTGTCTATTATTTGCTCCTTCTTTGCATACCAGGCAGCGAAAATAACGGGCGCTGGAAAAGTAAATCCAGGGTCACCACCCCCACCTATAGCACCTAATCCAAAAAATATAGCATATGCAAAAGAGAGAATGAGAGAACGGATAAACCAAAAATTCAAGATTAAATGTTTTCTGATTATTCTAATGGCGAAAAATGATACAAAAAAATAACCTATGATTCCAATAAAAAATAAAAAGTCTATCATGGTGAGTTTACAATTGCCTACAACGTTCAGGGCCTGCCTGCCGGCAGGCAGGCTTAACGCCGATGGTGAATTTAATCAAACTTTCGAGGTTGGGCAATGACAGCTGGCGTTAAGCCAATGTTAGTGGGAGCCGGTCAGTTTAGCGTCAAGTTTCTAATACTATCGATCTCGATTCTGTATCTCGTCGGGTGAGTTCGATAGTATCTTGGTTGTTCATTTGCAATTATGAATTTAAGGATTTGCTCTTTATCGGCAAGGTTTGTAATTGTGTCGGCGATGTCAAATTCTTTGCAATATTGACGATAACGCTCAGTCATTATATAGTCGAAGCATTTTTCAGGTGAGGCTTGTCTGTTAATTCGAAATGCTAGACTCATCGGAGCGATTTTGTATCTATGACCGTTATAAGTCTGCAAGTTTGCAGTCACATATTGCCAGTTGTTTTTTAATGGATGATTGAGCATTAAAAATTCTGTCCAGAAATTTTCAAAATATCTAGTCGTAATGTGTTCATGTCTGTCATTGTGAATTTTATCGTACAAGACGTAAAAACTGTCACTAAGAGTTGGGGCGGAATTAATTCCCTCTATCAGATTTTCAACTTGTTGTTTGGAATAGTGATTTTCCCAGGCAAAGCGGTAGTAGAAAAATAGGCCAAAATAAAGTATCAATATAATGACCAGCGCAATCGCAAGAAATCTAAGGAATATTATTTTCAGGGTCTTCAAGGTTTTGTCTGTAGGTTGGCACCAACGTTTGGGGCTTGCCGCCCACCTTCGGTAAACCTTCGGCGGGGAAGCCCGGCCGTGTAAATTAATAAACTTTCAAAATTGATGCAACGAGGCCCGCCCGGACGATGCGGTCGGGCGGGCTGGCGGCAAGCCTGCCTGCCGGCAGGCAGGCCAATGTTATGCGGCGTTCAATGGGAAAGCCTTTATCGAATTAAGTACATTCTTTTTGGCTGATCTTTCTTCTTCAAGGTCATAATCGTCCTGAAGCCCTAGCCAGAATTTTGGAGAGTTACCAAAATACTTACTCAATCTAAGAGCAGTATCCGCGGTTATTTTTCGTTTTCCTTTTAGAATCTGCGAAAGTCTGGTTTGCGGAATAGCCACATCCTTAGCTAATTTATAAGCCGATATATTGAAAGGAATGAGAAATTCCTCGAGAAGAACTTCACCTGGATGAATATTTTTGAGTTTAGCCATTGAGTCAATATTTAGTGGTAATCGATTATTTCAACCTCAAGAGCATTGCCGCTTTTCCATTTGAACATGATTCTCCACTGATCATTTATTCTGATGCTGTGAAACTCCTTCAATTTCCCAGACAACTTTTCCAGCCGATTTGCTGGAGGAATTCTTAAATCTTTCAGATCTACTGAGTTATTAAGCATCCTGAGCTTGCGTCGACCAATATTCTGAATTTCAGGAGGGATTTTCTTAACTCTAACGCCATTCCAAATCGATTCTGTATCATCATTGCCAAAGGAGAGAATCATACTGCCGGTTTACGATACTAACGTCAAAGGTAAGTATTGTGTTTGGGACATGCAAATTTTAGGGAGTGATGAATGGCGACTAACGTTAAAGGCTTGACGCCGGCCGACGAATTTAATGAACTTTCGAATTTAATGCAATTAGGCTGGCGGCAAGCTTTTGTTAGCTGCCGTTAGTTGGAAGAGACTTTCCGGTTTTAGCATCCAAGATGAAATCTCTCCATCCACCCGGAGGATCCCACTCACCACTACCATAAATTTTAGAATCAATAAATTTTTCAATTATCACACCGTCAATTCCGAGGTTAGAATTTTTCCACAATAGCTTACCTTTTTGATTTACAGCGTAAAGACTTCTTGCGCTAGCGATAAAAAAAAGGTCATCATTAAAATATAGATGTCCAAAATACCAATCCATCTGTATTGTTAACAAGTCAGTTTTCGTTGCAAGATCAAAGAGGTAGAAATAGGCTTCGTGACCAACAGCAAGTAGATCATTAACTACTAAAGCTTCTTTAAATGGGCTACAGTGGTATTCAAATCGAATTTCAAACGCCTTAATCGGTTCCCCGTCATTTTCTATTAATAAATATTCGACACGTCCGTGTTCAAAAGAATTTGGAGGCGAGATCATGATTGGGTCTTGTTGAAAATCCAGCGGGAGACCTGTAACAAATTTGAAATTCATTTCAAGTTGATGGAATTCGGTAATGGCAGCTAACACTAAAATACCAGAAACTTTGTTTTTCAACTAAATGGAACTATAAACTTATAGGGCTGCTAAACCTCCGGAGTTTTCGTGAAAACAAACCCTAACCCCGGAGGTTTTTGTCTAATATCTGCGAAACTCATATCGATAATCATATCCATAACGGTTCATATAACCGATGATACGATTGCCCGATAAACTTACAGAATAGAATTCCCACTCAATGGCGTCGTTGTGGTAATTATCATACAAGCGCAGCTGCATGGAATTGGTCGACTCACCGGGATGTGAGAAAAGTCTCCAGGTACCATTCATCTGGCCGTAATTATCTGAATACTGCGCATTACCATTGTTGCTGAAATAGAATACGCCATTTTCATAGCCGGTGTTTACATATTCCGAACCATATGGAGTTTGTTGCTCCACTGAGGTGATCTTCCAACTGCCGACAATATTCTGTTGGCCGTCAGGTACCCACTTTTCGCAGGAGGCCAGCATCAGTACAGGAACAAGCAGAAGAAGGTAAAGTTTAGATTTCATATGAAGTGTTTTGCCTGTAAGAACAAAAGACCTGCCTAATGTTTAGTGCAAACAGGATTTGCTCCTCGGTATTAGGTAAAAATTAACCTAAAGCGCTAAGGTTGATGAATGCTGCTTTGAGAGCTAAGTTGAATGTAGAGCGTAAGTTTTCTCTACAGATAATTAGACTGGAAGCAGGAGTTAAGTTGTTATCAGACTAAAACAATTTTTCCTGCGGCGGTTTTATTCCCTGCAATCGAATGTAGATCGTAGTCTGTCCCAAAGTGTGCGTTTGATGTTCAAAGGCTTTATTGATCAAAGCAAACCTCGTTTCTTCATAACTAAGAGAACGAGTGGCCCCTTTCTTTTTTTCACCCCATTTAGTGGCATCCGAATTTTGAATCGCACTGATCGCATAATCGAAGCTAGTGGTAACATAATATACTACCGAATCCTTGTTTTGAGCTGAGGACCGGTTTGCCATGTCAAGTCGTGCCCAGGGCAGTAGCGGAGCGTCTGTGGCTTGCGACACTAACAACACATTTGCTGCAGCAAGATGCAGCATCTGCCCAGCAAAATTTCGAATGCTGTCCACAGGTCTGAAGGTGTATTTGTCTGCAGGCATTGTATTGAGGTACTCAACTGTATAATCTTTTGCGCGCTGCCAATCTTTAATCATTTGTTGTTTAAGGTCAGCAGGTGTCAGGGACTGGGAGTCAGCTGGTACTCCAACCAAGAGCAGGCAGGAGAGAATCCATAACATACCTTCTTTCATAAAAAATGTTTGATTGTGACAGATAGATACTTTAATCCGCAAATCTCGGACTGCAATTAGCATTTACAAAAGTCCCTATTCTAAGCTAGTAAGAGTTCTGAAAATCCCATCAACTGTTTGCGCCATTTTGGAAATATTCAAGGTAGCGAGTTTGTCTGTTTCCTCATGGTAGTTTTGATTCCTAAAAAAAGCTGTGTTGGTAACCATGACGGCACTATAACCAAACTTCCAGTAGTTCTTATGATCAGAGAGACTAATTCCACCGAGAAAAAAGGGAGCCCTGAATGCTTTTGTGGGAATTGAATTATTCTTAAACGCTAAATCCTTGAATTGTTTTGCAAAAGATCCACAAATCGATTTTTGAACAATGGTAATATAATCTCCTTTTTTGCCGTAAATCCATTTCATAATACCAATCGGATAATGCTGGGAATTTTCTTCGTCAGAATAGTATCCTATCATTTCAATACTGATCATTCCTTTTACAGGAATGTTGGCATCGTGAAGAGATTTGGCGTGAATATAACTTCCCATTTCCCTGGTATTGAAATATGGCGGTTCTTCTAAGGTATAGGTAACCAGGTCGATTCTGTATTTGAGGTTTTGGTCCTTTAAAAGTCTTGCCAACTCAAGAATTCCAGCAGTTCCACTTGCATTATCATCGGCCCCCTCTTGATTGCCGCAAACATCGTAATGAGCTCCCAGGATAATTCGTTCTCCTTTTTCAGGTCCAAAAGAAGCTATCACGTTTTTGTAATCCTTTCCATCAACCTTATAATTTTGAAAAGAAACCCGACTGGTGCTTTTTAAAAACTCTTGTCGGATTCTTTCAGCAACGGTATCCAGCACATCGATATTTTGATAACTACGTGCAGCAGTTGTATGGGTAATCAACTCCAAATTTTCCCTCAAATGAGAAGTGTCAGATAAATGAGGTAAATCTTTTGCATCAGATGACGCTGGATAATTTTGAATGACAAAAACTGATATTAAGAATAAGAATGCTAGCAGGAGGTATTTAAGTATTCTTTTCAAAGCTGTGATTTTGTAAGTGCGTACGGGTTCAAAGGTTGCGCCCCACAATCCCTATTTACTGTGGACAAATTGGATCTACGTAAATTAATGCTCTTTGGAAAGATTGTGCATGGCGAGGCAACCTCGTTTTTGTGAAAGTCTTCCAAAATTAATTGACAGTAACTAGGAACGAGTATCTGCCTTCGCTAATGCTTCGGCGGGCAATCCGCCTTCGCTGAAGCTACGGCGGACAAGAAGCGTCGGCATTATGCCGACGCAAGTTGAAGATTGACAACCTCACATTCGCGTTTCTTCATTCGCGCTGATTCGCGTTTACAGAATATTTTCAAAATACTTATATGCTGAACCGGTATTCAACAATACAATTTTTTCCGAGGCACTGATCACTTCTTTTCTCATCAGCACCAGCAGCGCTTCAAGCAACGCACCACCTTCAGGCGCTACCAGCAAACCTTCTTCGCGCGCCAATTGTTTTACTGATTTGATCATTGCATCGTCGTTGATAGCAATGGGCAAACCTCCAGACTGTTTCAGCACCTGCAGGATCATGTCCTCACCAAACGGATTGGGCACGGCCAGTCCATTGGCCACCGAAGGTTTACCCACATAAGTTTTTGCATTTGGTTGATTGCCCTTCCATGTTTGTACTATGGGCTGACAATTCTCGGCCTGCACCGCAAACATGCGTGGCAATTTGTTTTCTATCCAACCCAACTCAATCATTTCATGGAATGCTTTCCACATGCCTATCAAACCGGTACCACCACCAGTGGGATATATAATCACATCGGGCAACTCCCAATTCAATTGCTCCGCAATCTCATATCCCATGGTTTTCTTTCCTTCAATCCTGTAGGGCTCTTTCAATGTGGAGATATCAAAACATCTAACCGTCTGTTTTATTTCTGCAACTTTCTTTGCGCAGTCGCTGATCAACCCATCCACCAAAACCAATTCCGCACCATGCAACTCACATTCGTCCTTAAACATTTGAGGAGTGTGACGAGGCATTACCACGATCGCATTCATCCCTGCAGCAGCGCAATAAGCTGCCAATGCACCACCGGCATTGCCCGCGGTTGGAATGATGCAGGTGTCAATGCCAAATTCTTTTGCCTTCGATACAGCGGCGCTCAATCCCCTGGCTTTAAATGAACCCGTTGGGTTCTTGCCTTCATCTTTCAATAGCAGTTGACTTAGCCCATATCTATCGGCCGTTCTTTTCAATGAAAGTAAGGGTGTCATTCCCTCACCTAAACTGACAATATTATTTTCTTCCCAAACGGGGAGCATTTCCCGATATCGCCACATATTAGCCGCGCGATTCCTGAGAATCGTGCGTGAAATAGGTTCCTTGTTGTACTGCACCAATAAGGGTTTGTTACAACAAGTGGCGAATGTTTGTAATTGGAAGGCGTCATACCAACGTCCGCAATTGGAACATTGTAGGTGAGACAGCGAGGTAAGCGATTGTACGGTAGGCATAGTGGTAATTCAGGGGTAAAACTAATAACTGTTAGCCCCAAATGCTAATGCCTGTTGCTTATACACTATAACTTTTTGTTATACTGCTGTAACGCAAGTTTAATAAAGAGGTTGTTGATTTTGTCGTTTTCAGAGCCTTGACGCTGAACGAAGTAGAACTCACGTGTAATATGGACACCAGGAATGCTCAATCGTACCAGTTCGCGGCTCTTTAATTGACGAATGACAGAGCGAAGTGGCAAGAAACCAAGACAGGTATCATTCAACAAAAAGTTTTTGAGCGCTTCTGTTCCTCCCAAAATGATCCGATTGTTAAGGTCGCCAATGCGAATCTTTACTTTATCCAGTGCTTCTGCCACAGCAGCCAGGGTGCCGGAGCCTCTTTCCCTCAAGGCAACAGGAATATCTTTCAATTCTGTGGCCTCGATCCTTTTTCGTTTGGCAAGCGGACTCTTTGCCGAGCAAACAGGGATCACTTCATCCTTCAAAAAAAATATATAGCGTGCCGAAGTGATTTTATTTTTTCCTTCCATGATCCCAAAATCAATTTCTCTTTCGAGCAGCGCTTTCAAAATTGTTTCAGAATTGCGATTCACCAATCTCAAATTGATTTCAGGATATTTCTGGTGAAAGGCAGAAAGAATTTTTGGGATCACATATAATGCAACCGTAGTGCTTGCACCAATAATCAATGATCCTTTTGCGGCCTTTGTGTTGGTGAAAGTGGTGATATCAAATTCAAGCTGTCGCTGAAGATCCTTGGCTTTCCTGAGATAATCGAACAACAAACGTCCCTCTTCTGTAAGTAAGATAGAACTGCCCTTTCGCTCGAAGAGCGAAACATGGTAGTGCTCTTCCAATGTTTTGATGTGCCTGCTGATGGCGGGCTGACTAATAAACAAGACTTCAGCGGCCTTGGAGAAGCTGAGTTGCTTCGCGACTTCAAAAAAAACTTCGTGACCGAACTGCAACATAACTGGAATGACTAGGATGACTAGGATAACTAGGATAACTAGGATAACTTGGATAAATAGGGTAATTAGGATGATAGGATGACTAGGATAGTTGGCATTAAGGTATTTTTTTAATGGAAGCGAGTCATCACAAAAATTACTTTTTGGAGACGACAAACGGCAAACGACAAACAACAAACGACAAACCAATCACCATTCACGGCTTTTCGCCAACCACAATATAATGATGTGTTGTTAATAAGGAGATGTGATGCTGCTCCAACAAATTTAAAAAATCGAGGATCTGCTTTCTTTTCGCATCATTTTCCCAGCGCTGATCAAAGTCCTTAATCATCCATAATGGACCTTCCACTGCATGGGCATTGATCAATGAAAACCTTGAGTCCTTTATCTCTTCTTCCATTTCTTCAGGAAGCTGGAATATGGTGGTAGTGAAATAGTCAGGATGATTCTCTGGATTTCGATGTTGGCCGCTCTTCAGATCTTCTTTCAATATCTCTACGAAATATGGATCATCAATCAAACCCCGTGAGAGTCCATCATACAATGATGCATAACGATTGATACCTGCAGCAAACAGTTTTCCTTTTCTCTTTAGAATCCTGAAACATTCGGTTAACGCTTGCCACCGATCGTTTCGTTCAACAAGATGATAGAGCGGGCCGAGTAATAAAATATAATCTATGGATTCATCGCCATATTCACTCAAGTCCCTGGCATCAATAACCGAAATGGAAGCCAGTTTTGCTTTGGATGTTTCGTTGATCGCCTTTGCCTGCTGAATGTGCTTAGGGTTTGCATCGCCAAGATGTACTTGATGTCCGAGACCGGCAAGCCAAAAAGCATAAACCCCTGCAGCGCCGCCAGCATCAAGGATCGTGGCAGACTTCTTCTCCAAATATCGAAGAATGATCTGCTTCGTTCTCTCTTTTTCAAGTAAACCAAATCCAGAGGACAATCGATCCTTTTCCTCAATCAGATCATAATGTTCCTTGATTTCATCCATATGCGTTTAGGAATTGACGTACTTCGCGCGACCGCCGGCAGTCCCGCACATGCGGGAGCTGTCGGGGTTTTCACCATTCACCACTACTCGTGCAGCGCAATGATAGGAACGTGACTATGGTATGCTAGTTTCTTTGTGTGACTGGTCCTGAACATTTTTCCAAGAAATGAATGCTTCCGCGGAATAGTGACAATGATATCTATCTCTCTGTCCTCTACAAATTGATTGACCGCATCTACAAAATCAAAAAGACGAATGAAATAAAACTCCGGATTATATCCTTGCAGCATATTCTCCAGCTTCGCGCGCTCTGCTTTGTAATCGTCTGTCAACTCCACATAGTGTTCATCATCTACATTCACCACATGGAGGTTGGCCTTGAAAAGATCCAGCACATTTTTTAGTGGTTGCGTGGGTATGGTCTTGTCAACATCTTTAAAATCGGAAGTGAGCATGATGTCCTGGATACCTTTAAAAAGTGCCTGGGGCGGAACAATCATCACGGGGCAGGTCTTTCTTTCTACGATCTTTAGCGTATTGCTTCCCATCAAAATTTGTTCAAGCCTGGTGCTACCAGTAATCCCCATAATGATGAGATCAACGGAATTGTGGCGTGCAAACGTTTCAAGGGCGTCGATAAAAGAACTGGATTCTTCCGCAACAACAGAAATCTGACAGGAAGTGATATGCGAAAGTTCATTCTTGATACTTTCCAGCCCCAGCTCCATAATCTTTTTCCTGCTGTAACTATCCTCTTCCAGCGGTGTACTGTCAGAACCGGTGGTGATTTCATCGGAAACATTGTAAAGAATAATGTGGACGTCTTTATATTGTTTGGCAATATTTGCAGCATACCTTGCCGCGTTCTTCGATGTATCTGAAAAATCTGTCGGAACTAGAAAGGTCTTCATGTAATGGTTAATTTGTTGCAAAGAAAGGAAAAATGGGTGTTGCTTTTCAATGACAGTGATACATTTTCCAATCTGTTTTTCGTAAGTATTTACTTGTATTTTTTCCACAGTACTGCGAATGATTCATAGGGGCCTGATGTTTGTGAACAAATAGTGAATAATTAACAAGAACGAGAGTGAGGCCGGTACTAAGTTTCAGCCGCCTTCCGTTACTTTTGTCCATCGTAAAATTGTAAGTATAGTGCGACTAAAAAGTTTAGAAATAAAGGGATTTAAGAGCTTTGCTGATAAGACTATTGTGAACTTTGATGAGGGGGTTACCGGCATTATCGGACCCAATGGATGCGGAAAATCCAATATTGTAGACAGCATTCGCTGGGTTATTGGGGAACAAAAGATCAGTCACCTGAGGTCTGAGAACCTGGAAAGCCTTGTGTTTAATGGCTCCCGGACGAGGTCGGCCAGCGGTTTGGCCGAAGTAAGCCTCACCTTCGAGAATACCCGCAACCTGCTACCCACTGAGTTTAGTACCATCACCATTACCCGAAAATTCTACAAGAGCGGTGAGAGTGAATATCGTCTTAACGACGTACAGTGTCGCTTGAAAGATATCCAAAACCTCTTCCTCGATACGGGTGTAAGCACCGATAGCTATGCCATCATAGAGCTGGGGATGGTGGATGATATCATCAAGGATAAGGAGAATAGTCGCCGTCGCATGCTTGAGCAGGCAGCCGGTATTTCCATCTACAAAACAAGAAAGAAAGAGGCAAAGGCAAAACTGGACGCCACCGAACAGGATCTTGCCCGGATTGAGGACTTGCTGTTTGAGATCAATAACCAGTTAAAGACCCTCGAGAACCAGGCGAAGAAGGCGGAGAAATATTACGAAATCAAGAAGGATTACCGGGAAATCAGTGTTGAGCTGGCTAAAGCAGCCCTGGAGGGATTCAACATCACCTATAAGGAATTGAATGCGCAGGCTGAATCCGAAACCGATAAGAAAGTGCAGTTGGAAGCCGCGGTTGCCAGCGAAGAAGCCGCTATTGAAGCTGAAAAAGTAGGATTCATAGAAAAAGAGAAAGCCCTGCAGGCAATGCAGCATTCATTCAATGATTTGTTGCAGAACCTTCGCGGCAAGGAAAACGATAAGAATCTTGCTTCTCAAAGGCTCAACTTCCTCAAGGAAAAAGAAAGCAGTCTGCAGGATTTTATTGAAAAGAGCGAAGGGCAATTGAAGGGACTTGAAGAAAGTATTCTTTTTACCCAGGAACAGGTAGATGAAGAACAAAATAAGCTTGGATCATTACAACAACAACTAGAAGACCTCAAATCTGATGTTGAACAGAAGCGCACGGTGTTTGATGAGAAGCGTCAACATGTAGATTCATTAAGAAGCGAGAACCTTAATATTCAGCGCAGCCAGTTTGAGGCAGAAAAGAAAGTTGCGGTTGCTGATACGTCCATTCAAAATCTTGAAACTTCGATTGAACAACTGGAAGAGGAAAGAGAAGTGCGTCAAAGCCAGTTGAAACAATTGGAGGAAGAGAAGTATGGAAAAGAACAGGAGTTGAGCAGGCGCCGCACTGATCTTGAACAATTGCAGGAACATCATGAAAGAACAAAAGAACAAATTCTACATACCCAGGCGCATCTTGAACAATTGAGACAACAATTGGCCGAAGAAAACAGGAAACTGGATTCAAAGAAGAATGAACACGACCTGTTGAAGAGCCTGATCGATTCAATGGAAGGGTATCCTGATAGTGTGAAGTTTCTTCACGACAATCCTAATTGGAATCACACAGCTCCTATTTTGTCGGACATTATTTACGTTCAGGAGGAATACAGGGCCGCAGTTGAAAACGTACTTGAGCCGTATTTGAACTATTACATCGTAAACAATCTGCAAGAGGGTTTGCAGGCTGTGCATCTTTTGGACGATAACAAGAAAGGGAAGGCTAATTTCTTCCTGCTTGATAAATTTTCAGAAGCTGCTAAAGAAGAATCTCATCAACCTGAAGGAACAATTCCCGCACTTGATGTAATTGAAGTGGATGGCAATTATCGCAGGCTTGCTGAACAATTGTTGGGGAATGTTTATATAGCGGAAAGTGAAGAATCCCTTCAAAATAGCAATGGCGCGGTAGTGTTGGAGAAACATGGAAAATATGTTAAAGGAAAATATTCCATCACCGGCGGCAGTGTTGGTTTGTTTGAGGGAAAGAAGATTGGTCGCGTGAAGAACCTTGAAAAATTAGTAGAAGAGATTCATTCGCAGGAGAAGATTGTGAATGATTTGAAAGGAAGAATTCAGTTCCATCACAATGAAGTGATTGGTTACAACCAACAACTGAAGGAACAAGCCATCAAGCAGTCGCAGGAGGATATCAACAAGCTGACGAATCTTGTTTTTTCTCTCCAAAACAAAATCGAAAACGTTCACGCGTTACAGTATTCTTCTCAAAATAAGTTGGAAGAATATCAATTGACATTGGAAGAAACAATGGCTTCCATTGAAGGCACGCGCAAGGAATGGCTGGAACTGGTTACACAATTAAATGAGTTGCGCGATAAGCTAAAGGGAGCTGAAGACGAATACAAGATTGTTGAGTACGAATACAACCATGCGCAGGAATCGTACAATGAGTTTAACCTGCAGGTAACACGCCAGCAGAGTCGCATCAACGCGCTTTCCCAGGAATTGGAGTTCAAGAAAAAACAATTGAACGATCTGCGCGACCAGGTTACTTCCAACATGAGCCAGTTGAAGCAATCGCAGGAAAGCATATTGGAGAGTGAAGAAATTCTTGCGACAGCAGAAAATGCTTTGGTTGAACTAATGCGTAGGAAGGAAGATGAAGAAAAGAAATTGAACGAAGCAGACCAGGCCTATTATAATTTACGCAATGAGCTCAATGCAAAAGAAAGTGAATTGCGCCACCGCATCAAAGAAAAGGAACAAGTTGAACATCTGTTGTCGGAGATCAAGGACAAATTGAATGAACTCAAACTGCAGTTGGCAGGCATGAAAGAAAGATTGAGTGTTGAGTTCCGAATCAATCTAGATGATATTCTGGATGAACCCAGAACCGGAGAAGCCACTGCGGAAGAATTGCAGGAGAAAGCTGATCGTATGAAGAAGAGAATGGAGAACCTGGGTGAGGTAAATCCAACGGCGATTGAGGCATTCCAGGAAATGAAGAAGCGATATGAGTTCATCATGGAACAAAAGAATGACCTGGTGACCGCGAAAGATAGTTTGTTACAAACCATACAGGAAGTAGAGGCTACGGCCAATCAACAATTCCTGGATACTTTCAATAGGGTTAGGGACAATTTCCAAAAAGTGTTTAAGGCTCTGTTTACCGAAGAAGATACTGCCGACCTGATTTTGGAGAACCCCGAAAATCTTGCAGAGACCAGCATCGATATCGTTGCTAAGCCAAAAGGCAAGCGACCATCTTCCATCACGCAATTGAGTGGTGGTGAAAAAACACTCACGGCAACAGCCTTGCTGTTTGCGATCTACTTGATCAAGCCAGCGCCATTCTGTATCCTGGATGAGGTGGATGCTCCGTTGGATGATGCCAACGTGGGCAAGTTCACGAATATGATCCGCCAGTTTAGTGAGAACTCACAATTCATCATTGTTACCCACAACAAGATGACGATGGGCGCAGTGGATGTGATATATGGAGTTACGATGCAGGAGCCTGGAGTGAGTAAGCTTGTTGCTGTTGACTTTAGAAATTTGAATTAGAGCACAAATGAAGTTCTCTATAAAAAGATGTTTGTTTTGACAAGCATCTTTTTTCATTTCCTTAAGTGCCCAATCCCAAAGAGACGTCATATGTCAAGAACAAAATGGTTCATTATCTTCATCGTCATTGGGTACTTTACTGTCATTTTATTCACGAGGACACCCGATTTCTTTTCCGGAAAAATAGTCGAAGGAAAAGTTGTTCGGATCACGGAAGTCAAGAGACTGACTGGGAAAGGATCGCGATCTGCAACAATAAATGTACCTGATGTGGAATACGTGGTTGATGGAAAAACTTATGTCTTTTTCGACAATGAATGTACGTGGCCGCCGATATATGAAGTGGGCGATGAGGTGAAAGTCATTTATGATCCAGAGAGCCCAAATATTAGCTACATGTTTTCATTAATTGGATATTGGATCAATCTTTCTGAGATATTTATAGCTGGTCTCTTTATCGCGATTCCGCTTGCCCTTTATTTCGCAATTAAAGGGGTATATCCGAAGGTATAATAACCCAGCGTTCATAAGATATCATATACAATGAAGGTCAAGAGTACGACATGTCCACACAAGACTATGTATCCCATATCCCGTTTATAGGTCAGAAGATTGTAATCAAAAAGGGAGCTTTCCCGTCGCCATGTAAACGTTTTCTATTTCTTTTCTTGAGCTTGCATTTACAAAAAGATGAATATAAGCCTACCTTGATTATTTCGCCCGGACGCCATAAAACCCTTCTCTGGGATATCTAAAAATTTTAGGTAGGTTGGGCATTTCAAAAGTTTCAGGGTCATTAATGATTACTATAGAGCCACCTTCTCCGGGTTCGCCAGAAAAATGCATCCCCCTTCCTTCTCTCGTGTACAAAACGCCAGCGATTCTTGCGATTCCATTTATTAATTCAATTTGGAAATACACCTTTCTATCCCCTTTTGTTACAATTTCGAGCGCTTGATCGTCATTGTTATACTCGTAATCATCTGTATAGAGAGTCCAAACGTTATCCTCAATTGCGGCTAGCGGCTTTCCTGTTTTATCCCAGATTACCGAAGTAAAATAAATCTTATTTTTTTTTACATAAAGTTTGAACATGTTTGGGAACTCAGGAAAGTTAAATGCTCCTGTTCCCCGCAAAACAAAATAGGCACCACTATTGCCTATTTGAATCTCAGGGTAAGTAGCATCCTTGTCATCGGTTAGCTCGCCATATTTGGCCGCTATTCTCTCAAGCAGCGTTTCTTTCTTATACTTTTTCCATTCCACAATTCCAGTTACTATGGCTCCAATTACGGCAAGAACTGTCAAAGACTTTACGCCAAAATTCATTTCTTTCCACTTGACAGCCGCGACTATCCCTCCAATAGCCAATACTGCAATAAGAATAATATTCAATTTCGTCATCTCGATTTCATTTATATGAATGTAATATTTTTAAAAATGTGCAAGACATTCTATTCAGAAATTGGATGTATTGCTGGACAATAATCGGGGTCTGCCAAGTACGCGCCAAGCATTCATCTCGTTATTACGACGAGTTCTGGTACAATTACAATAGAAGGAAAATAAAGGATGGCGATAGGTTTATCTTGTTCAAGGAATTTCTAGCGTAGTCTATTTACTATTACGAAGGAAAATAAGAATCAATGGTTCTTGGGAAAAATGACGAAAACATCTGCGAAGGCGCAAGAAATGAGAAAAAAAGAAATGAGATCAAACGGCACGATGTTCTCACACCAACTCTTGTTCCTTATAAGGAATTTCAGTCTGAATTGAAGTAGTTCTACTGTCTCTTCTTTCCTTTTTTTCCCTATTGTGCTGATTCAGCTTTTTCATGCTCTCTCTTGAATCCTTTAAGATTGCCCTCATGTAAATGATTGCAACTATGGCGGAAGCGAAGGCTACAATTATATTATATAGATTGTTATTCATGTCTGGTATCCTCCTTGATATAATAATTAGCCTTATTGAATGTACAAAAAAGAAAAGATAAAACAATCACAATAAGTGAAGTCCATGAATCCAAAGCAAAACAGGATGTATCTATTGCCTTCAGATTTATTAAGAAATAATCAGTTAACAAAAGCAACATAATGAACCCTGGAATAATCAGCAATTTATAGGATCTGGAAATCTTCATCTCATACCCCGATAACACAAACTCCACAAGGACCGCGCCCATAATTGCGCAGCACACAAACAAAACGACCCCGTCGTGCACCAAATGCTTTATTTCCTCCCCTCCAACCTTGAAACCCGATACGAGGTATACAAACTGCATGAATAGCAGGGGGGTTAGGCCAAACAATGCGTTGCCCGCAACCCAGAAGAAGCTCTTTTTCAAATATTGGCTATAAGGTATTTCTTTCTCGACCGATGTTTCTTTTGCCATAGTTGCGCATTTTAGGAGGTGCAAAAGTTATTAAAAAAACCATCTGGCCCAAAAACCGCCTATAGCACCTCAGGTCCCGTAGTTCTTCACTATAAATAATGCTCCTTTGGACTTGGTGGATGGACTGCCATTAGTCCGGGTATTTGACCTGCATAATACGCATTCATGCCTGACTTTGCTGCTTTGCATTTATTTTGCATCAAATTCGATGAATGATCATCTCACTACTAGTTGCAGCCTCCGATAACAACGTGATAGGCAAAAACAACCAATTGCTCTGGCATCTGCCCAACGACATGAAATATTTCAAAAACATTTCCTGGGCCATGCCAATCATCATGGGAAGAAAAACGTTTGAATCACTGGGGAGCAAACCGCTTAATGGGAGAATCAATATCATTATGACCAGCAGAAAGGAGCTTAACTCTTCGTATGAAAACCTGCAGATAGCCAGTAATGTCAAGGTGGCAATGGCAAAAGCTGAGGCCACTGACTGCAAGGAAGTATTTGTAATTGGCGGCGGAGAAATCTTTAAAGAATTTTTTTCTATTGCCAATAGGATCTATGTGACAAGAGTACACGCGAATCTTGAAGGAGATACTTATTTCCCTACAATTGATGAAGGCATATGGAAGATGGTTTCATCCAATCCGTTTCCTGCAGATGAGAAGCATAAGTATGCATATGATTTTCAGGTTTGGGAACGTAAGTGAGTGGTGAGTGGTGAGTGGTGAATGGGGAGTATTGACAGTTGACAGACTTCGGAATTCAATTAATATTATTCGTGTATAGCAAGGTAACTCACGCAAAGAAATGGTGGCATTATTACAGGACCGCGTCTAATGGAATGGGGCATGGCATTCATTCACCTTTTATTTTTGATTTTGTAAAAAATGTGTTGAACGATTCGCGCGAATTCTATGCGTTTCCACCGATTGAGTCGCTCAGACAGAAATTAAAAACAGACAATACCATTTTGCAGGTTGATGATTTGGGCGCGGGTTCCCGGGTTTCGCAGAGCAATCAAAGAACAGTCAGCGAAATTGCAAAGAATGCATTGAAGTCGAAAAAGCTCGCCCAATTTCTCTTCAGGTTAGTGAATTATTATCAACCCAAAACCATACTTGAATTAGGAACTTCCCTTGGAATTACCACAGCCTATCTTGCTGCTGCCAATGCAAACGCGAGTGTGTACACCATTGAAGGCGTTCCTGCCATTGCCGAAATTGCCCGGGAAAACTTTCGCCAGTTGAATTTATATAACACGCAACTAATAGAAGGAAGTTTTGATTTGGTGCTGCCGATGCTTTTGGAAAAGATAAAACAAGTGGACCTGGTTTTTATAGATGGCAATCATCGGCTGGAGCCTACGCTGAAATATTTTGAGTCGATATTGAAATACTCTAATGAGCACACCATTATAATCTTCGATGATATCCACTGGAGCGAAGAAATGGAATTTGCCTGGAAAAAAATTGGACAGAATCCGGCAATTATGTGTACGGTTGATCTTTTCTTCCTCGGCTTGGTATTTTTAAGAAAGGATTTTAAAGAAAAACAAAATTTCGTGATTAGATTCTAGTACTTAGTACTAAGTACTAAGATGATAGACGAAGATGCAGACGCTATTTTAGATGAAGAGACCACTTTTAATTCTATTGCTTTTCATTGGGGGCAAACTATCGGCGCAGGATTTTAATGAATACCTCGTACGTGAATATCGTGAAGGAAGCAGTGTGCTTCCCTACCGGATGTTGCTTCCTTTGGGGTTTGATTCGTCAAAAAAATATCCAATACTCATTTTCCTGCATGGTGCATTCGAAAAGGGGACAGATAACCAGGCCCAATTGAATATAGGGGCCAGGTATTTTTTGCGACAAGAGAACAGGGAAAAATTCCCCGCCATCGTTCTGTTTCCGCAATGTCCGCCGGATGACTCCTGGGCTTACTTTGAAACGCAATTGGATTCCGTTAGTGGCCTCGCGAAAAGTTGGTATTTCCCTTTTCAGAAGGAACCAACGCAGGTTTCCCGGTTATTAAAGCATTTACTTGATAGTTTGATTGCACTCAACTATGTGGATCCAGCCAGGGTATACCTGGGTGGTCTATCACAGGGTGGAATGGGGGTGTTCGACCTGGTTGCGCGGTATCCTGCAATTTTTGCCGCGGCCTTTCCTATTTGCGGGGCGGGGAAAGTGAATACGTCAAAGAACTTTGCCAGTGAAGTAGCCGTCTGGATGTTTCATGGAGATAAGGATGACATAGTCCCACCGCGGTTTTCAAGAGATTTTTATAAACAACTAAAGAAACTGGGAGCCGATGTCCAATACACCGAATATCCCGGGGTTTATCATAATAGTTGGGTGGACGCTTTTAAGGAACCGAACCTGTTGCCCTGGGTATTTTCCAAGGCGAAAAAGACGAGGTAAGCTATTGACTTTCTTTACTGAAAGCCCTACTTTTACCCCCTAACCGGATAGTGAAAACATGAATACAATTACTATGGATCCTGCTTTATTGAGGGAAGGATTGGAATACGCAGAGAAAAATCTATTAAGCGACGAGTCCCACCTCTATTTAGATAAGAAGATCCTTAAGGAGAATTTTGATCTCAAGGATAAGAATGTGCTGGACTTTGGGTGCGGCATGGGCAATACCGCGCTTTGGATGGCGAAAGAATTGGGTGCAAGAGTAGATGCCTTCGACCTCGATCCCAACCATATTACGGTGGCAAGGGAGCTCTTGAGGAAGTATAATGTGCCGGGAGTGAATTTTGACGTGAAGAATATTATTGAGAATCCAATCGACAAGCAATATGATTTCATCATCCTCAATGATGTGATTGAGCATATCAAAGAAGAGTGGATTCCTGGAATACTGGATATATTAATCAACCGCAACCTGAAGCCTGGAGGCATTATCTTCTTCAGTTACCCACCTTGGGCCGGTCCACACGCTTCACACTTGCAACGCGCCATTCATACACCATGGATACAGTTCTTTCCTAAACGATATGTGCACGCGCAAATCAAGAAGAAAAATCAGCAACTGGTTAGTGGAAAAGACCTGTTGACGGAGTACCTGGAATTGAATCATATGACCCATCGGAAGCTCTCCTCATTTCTTAAACCTTTTGGTTTGAAAAAGATTTTCAGGCATAGTCACACGAAGTTTAATAAACTTCCATTGATGGAAAATGCGAACTTGAATTTCTTTCCCTTTACTTTTGTCGTGACCAAAGAATTGATCGCCTTCAAGAAATCCTCCTGAGCGGTCAAGTAAACAGCTTTTTTCGTTTACCTTAATGCCATAATCCTTTGACTATGACGATTGGTGTTCTTAAAGAACCCGGATATGAAACCAGAGTATCACTTATTGCCGAAACAATTGCACCTCTAACAAAGAAGGGAATTAAGGTGTTAGTGGAGTCAGATGCAGGGGTTAGCGCATGGTGCAGCAATGCAGATTACGAAGCAGTAGGCGCGAAAATCTCCTCAGCGACCGATATACTTGCTCAAGCAGACATCATACTAAGGATTCATGGTCCCGAATCCTCCATTTTGAATGGGATGCCTCCATCCAAGGTACTTGTTGGAGTTTACCAGCCTTTACACAATACTGAACTGATCAAGGAATTTCAAAATAGAAAATCTACTGTTTTCAGCCTCGACATGCTCCCACGTACCACGCGTGCGCAAAGCATGGACGTATTAAGTTCACAAGCCAACATTGCAGGGTATAAAGCGGTAGTGCTTGCTGCTGATAGTTACGGAAGATATTTTCCGATGTTCATGACGGCAGCAGGAAGTATTGCTCCGGCCAAAGTGTTGATCCTGGGCGCGGGTGTTGCCGGGTTGCAGGCTATAGCCACTGCAAGAAGACTGGGAGCAGTAGTAGAGGTTTTTGATACGCGGCCGGCAGTGAAAGAAGAAGTGATGAGTCTTGGTGCCAAGTTCGTGGAGGTGGAGGGCGCAGCCGATGCTTCCAAAGCAGGCGGATATGCAGTGGAACAAACAGAAGACTACAAACAAAAGCAACAGCAACGAATAGCCGAAGCAATTACCAAGGCGGATATAGTTATTACTACCGCACAGATTCCGGGGAAGAAAGCGCCGATTCTTATCACTAATGCGATGCTGGATAAGATGCGCAATGGGTCAGTGATCATAGACCTGGCTGCCGCCACGGGAGGAAATACAGAAGTAACAAAAAACAATGAGACTGCGCGGTACAAAGGTGTTAGCATAATTGGTAATTCCAATTTGCAGGCCACCATGCCTTATGATGCCAGTAAATTATACGGTAAGAACGTTGTCAACTTCCTACAGTTGATCATTGATAAAGAAGGGAAGCTAAATCTGAATTGGGAAGATGATCTTGTGAAAGGAAGTTGCATCACACATAACGGGCAAGTTGTGCATGAGCGGGTAAAGGGGTTGACGGTTTAAGGTTTACGGTTTTCGGTTTACGGTTGATAGGAGTCTAAAAAGAAATTAGATATTATGGAATCAGTTTTATCCTGGATATCGATGCACGAACAAATGATCTACATCGTGATCCTCATGATTTTTGTAGGAATAGAGGTCATTGGCCGTGTTCCGAGTGTGCTGCACACGCCACTGATGAGCGGAGCGAACGCAATTCACGGAGTAGTAATCATCGGTGCCATCATCGTGATGGGCAAAGCGGAATCTGATAATTACCTGGCATTAACGCTGGGATTTTTAGCAGTTGTATTAGGAACGTTGAATGTGGTGGGTGGATTTGTGGTTACGGATAGGATGCTGGAGATGTTTAAGAAGAAGAAAAAATAAAGACACAAGGGACAAGGCACAAGGCATAAGAAAGGCACAAGGTACAAGGCACAAGGCACAAGAAAGGCACAAGGTACAAGGCACAAGAAGATCCAAGATCCAAGATCCAAGATCCAAAAAGAAGAACAAATAAGAACAAAGAAGAAGAAAGAAACAAGACACAATAAACCCGGACAACTCGCGCAGGTGCGGGACTGTTGGCGGTCGCCTCGATAAACGAATTCGATTTAGGAACACGTATTACTTGAATTACGCATGGAGATAAGCATACTCACCATTTGTTATTTAGTTGGATCAATCACATTCATCATTGGTTTGAAAATGTTATCCAATCCTGCATCGGCTAGGAATGGAAATTTGATTGCCGCAGCAGGGATGACGATCGCGATCCTTGGAACTATATTCCTCTATCGCGATGAAGACGGAAACAGGCTGCAGAATTATGGGTGGATATTCGGCGGGATTGCTATTGGAGCCATCATCGGTACCTTATCAGCCAAGAAAATAAAGATGACTGCGATGCCAGAAATGGTGAGCATGTTCAACGGAATGGGTGGAGCGTGTGCCGCATTGATATCCATTGTGGAGTTTAACCATTTGGATGTGGCCGATGCTTCAGCTACTCCAGTGGAAATATCTTTTGGAATCATCATCATTATTCTTGCGGGCTTAATCATAGGAAGTGTCTCGTTTGCAGGTAGCATGATTGCCTGGGGTAAGTTAGCCGGCAGTATAAAAGATTTTTCTTTTAAAGGACAGCATATCGTTAATATACTTGTTCTGATACTGATTCTTGTGTTGGCAATTTATCTCCTGTATAATTTTCCCGTGTCGGCACACATGGTCTTCTATGCAATTTTAGCGCTCGCGCTGTTATACGGAGTTCTATTTGTTATGCCGATAGGAGGCGCGGATATGCCGGTTGTGATATCATTGTTGAACTCATTCACTGGTGTTGCAGCGGCATGCGGAGGTTTTCTCTACAACAACAAAGTGATGCTGACAGGTGGTATTCTTGTGGGAGCCGCCGGTACGCTGTTGACTATATTAATGTGTAAAGCAATGAACCGCTCGTTGAAGAATGTGCTCATCGGTTCATTTGGTGGTGGTGGAGCAACTGAAGCAGCAGGAGGAACTAAACCGGCAGGACATTACAAAGAAATCAGTTTGAGTGACGCCGCTGTAGTAATGAGTTTTGCTAACAAAGTGCTGATTGTGCCAGGATATGGTCTTGCCGTTGCACAGGCTCAACATGCCTGCCACGAATTGGAGAAATTATTAGAGAGCAAAGGAGTAGATGTAAAATATGCGATTCACCCGGTAGCGGGCCGAATGCCCGGGCATATGAATGTTTTGTTAGCTGAAGCAGATGTGAGCTATGAGAAATTATTAGAAATGGAGCAAGCCAATGATGAATTTCCTACTACTGATATTGTGTTGGTGCTTGGTGCAAATGACGTAGTGAATCCTGCTGCAAAGTCTGATCCTTCTTCTCCTATATATGGAATGCCCATCCTTGAGGTTGAAAGTGCAAAAAATGTTGTCGTCAACAAACGAAGCATGAAGCCTGGTTATGCCGGCATTGAAAATGAATTATTCTTCCGACCAAAAACCTCTATGCTTTTTGGCGATGCCAAAAAGGTTTTACAGGATTTGATTAATGAGATAAAACAATTATAAGCAACAGGCCCGATCTTTTTCCTTAGTAGGAAAACCAATAATTTTCGAAAGATCGGACCTGTTTTTTAAACACCGCAACACAATGAGAAGCCTTTTACTTTCCTCATTTACTTTTTTATTTTTTCTTTCTTCAAATGCCCAAAAGCTTATGGGCTTTTCTGACGCCAATGCTGCAAAGCAACTGGAATTGGAAAAACAATTTGATGCGCAACTGAGTTCTGCGAACCAGGATACCTGGATGAAGTTTCTGACTTCTAACCCGCATCACGTGGGCTCCGCAAAAGATAAGGCGAACGCGGAGTACATGGCCAATCTGTTTAAACAGTGGGGATATCAAACAGAAATTGCAACTTATTACGTGCTGTTTCCAACTCCCAAAACCCGTGTATTGGAGTTGCTGGGAAGTAAACCTTACAAAGCAAAGCTTGAAGAGCCGGGAATACCTGAAGACAAAACTTCTGGTCAGAAAGCCGAGCAACTTCCTACTTACAATGCATATTCCGCCGATGGGGATGTGACTGCAGAATTGGTGTTTGTTAACCGTGGCATTCCTGCTGATTATGAAGAATTGGAAAGAATGGGAGTTAGTGTGAAAGGAAAAGTTGTTATCGCGAAGTATGGTGGTTCATGGAGAGGGATCAAACCTAAAGTGGCTGCAGAACACGGAGCAATTGGATGTATTATTTATTCGGATCCAGAAGATGATGGTTATGTAGCAGGAGATACTTATCCTGAAGGTCCATTCCGCAGAAAGGATGGAGTGCAGCGAGGTTCCGTGATGGATATGCCCGTTTATCCTGGCGATCCTCTTACTCCGGGAATAGGTGCAACTCAAGATGCACAAAGATTGAACAGGAAAGATGCCATTACAATCATGAAAATTCCAGTGCTGCCCATTTCATATGAAGACGCATTGCCTTTACTGCAATCTCTTGGAGGGCCCGTGGCGCCTGCATCCTGGCGTGGTGGTCTACCTATAACGTATCACGTTGGACCGGGAAAAGAAAAAGTACATCTCAAGTTGGAATTTAATTGGGATCAGAAGCCGCTTTATAATGTGATAGCAAAAATGGCAGGAAGTGAATTTCCTGATCAATGGGTGTTGCGTGGCAATCACCATGATGGTTGGGTCAATGGAGCCGCTGATCCTGTTAGCGGTTTGGTAGCAGAAATGGAAGAGGCAAGAGTAATTGGTGAATTAGTGAAGAAAGGAATTCGGCCAAAAAGGACCCTGGTGTATTGTGCCTGGGATGGAGAAGAACCAGCGTTGCTTGGATCAACAGAGTGGGTGGAAGATCACCAGGATGAATTGAAACAAAAAGCTGTTGCATATATTAATTCGGATGGAAATAGTCGCGGTTTCATCAGCGCGAGCGGATCACACACACTAGAAACTTTCTTCAACGAGATCATGAATGATGTCATCGATCCGCAAACCGGCGCCACCATCAAAGAAAGAAGATATGCCCGAACAGTTACTGAAGCTGATAGAGCAGCAAGAACAAAACTGTATGGCAACAAGTATGTAAAGCTAAATGCACTAGGAGCCGGGTCAGATTATTCTCCATTTCTGCAACACCTGGGCATTGCCTCCATGAATCTTGGATTTGGTGGTGAAGGTTCTGGTGGAGAATATCATTCTATTTACGATTCATATGATCTCTTTATACGATTTAAAGACCCGGGTTTTCAATATGGAGTGGCACTGTCCAAAACGGCTGGCAGAACTATGCTCAGGTTGGCGAATGCGGATGTGTTGCCTATCGACTTCAACAGTTTTTACAAAACTGTGAACGACTATACCACCGAATTGAAAACGTTATTAGAAAACACGCGAAATGAAACTGAAACAGAAAATAAGATTATCAAGGATAAACTGTTTGATCTTGCCAAGGATCCAAAGAAGAATTATCAATCGCCAACAGCGAAGGAACCCGTTCCCTTTCTGAATTTCAGCAGTGTTGAAAATGCCTTGGTAAAACTCAAAGCCGCTGCAGAAGATTTTCAGAAGTCATATGCAAAGTCTACTCAATTAGGTAGCGAGAAGCAAAAGCAATTGAATGAACTTCTATATAAAGCAGAAAGAAATTTATTGCAGCCTAATGGACTCCCGCGAAGAAATTGGTATCGTCACCAGGTATACGCACCCGGCTATTACACTGGTTATGGTGTAAAAACCTTGCCCGGCATTCGCGAAGCAATAGAGGAAAGAAACTGGAAAGAGGCGCAGGAGAATATTGAAATAGTAGCAAAGACTTTGAACGAATACACTTCTAAGGTAGAGCAGGCCTGCGGATTGGTAAAGTAGATGTACCCCGAAACTTCGTTTCGGGGATAACTCCGCGATTCGGAGAATCGCGGTACATGCAATGCAACAACCCACACCAAACAACAAACCATTCTGGAGCCTGATCATCCTGTTGATCCTTGTATTTGCATTAAGAGTATCGTTTGTAGTTATATTGTTGGGTATAGGGAGTATGGCTATTCCTGCCGTAATCTGGCCTTCGATGATTACACTCGTGATTCTCGCCGGGGAAGCAGTAGTATACCGAAAGCTACGGTCCGACTTTCACAGGATGTCGTGGGTTTGGATTCATATCATTCTTCTTTATCTGATCTTACTTTTCCTGCCGTTGTTATATTCATTCGGCACTTCGCTATTGCTTTACTATTTTCCACCGGTCACCTATGGAGATTGGATCGAAAAATTCGGTATGGCCCGGGTTGCATTCTTTTGGTCCGGATTGGGAATCGCTCATTTCTTTTTTGTTCTTACCATTGTGTATGGCTTTCGCAAAAAGAAAATAGCGAAACCCGTTCAAAATGAGCCTGCCCATCTCCTTGATGAATTCCATGAATGATCTTCCCGGTTTCAACCGTGAAGCATTTGTGGATGTGCATTCATCGGGCGAGCAGGTGGCTTCGGTTCGATTAAATCCTCGTAAATCCAAATTACCTTCTCCGAATCTTAAAATCTCAGAACCAGTCCCGTGGTCTTCTTTCGGATATTATTTATCCGAGCGACCCATCTTCACCCTCGATCCCTTTCTTCATGCCGGCGTTTATTATGTGCAGGAACCATCCAGTATGTTTTTGGAGCAAGTGTTGCGACAAACAATAGATGTCACCAGGCCAATAAAGATTCTTGATCTGTGCGCAGCGCCTGGTGGAAAATCAACGCTCATTCAATCCATCATTAGTAATGAAAGTTTATTAGTAAGTAACGAAGTGATCAAGAGCAGGGTCAATATTCTGCAAGAAAACTTAACCAAGTGGGGAGGCAGGAATGTTGTGATCACCAATAATGATGCAAAAGATTTTGCACGACTAGAAAATTATTTTGATGTAATAGTGGTAGACGCTCCTTGTAGTGGAAGCGGCTTATTTAGAAAAGATCCTGAAGCCATAGCTGAATGGAGTTTACAGAATGTTGAATTGTGTGCGCAGAGACAAAAGCGAATTCTTGCAGATTCATATACCAGTCTCAAACAAAATGGAATTCTTATTTATTGTACTTGTTCTTATTCCATGGAAGAGGATGAAGATATCCTGGATTGGATGCAGGATTCATTTGAAGTCCGAAGCCTAAAGATTGATATTAAACCTGAATGGCAAATCATTGAAACAGCCTCGAAGAAATATAGCCTGCAAGGATATAGATTTTATCCTGATAAGTTGAAAGGTGAGGGGTTCTTTATTGCGGCTATTGAAAAACTGGATGGAAGTATAGAGAACGCTTCCTATAAAAATATAAACCTGAATCGCCCAGGTAAGAATGAATTGGAAATGGTTAAAAGATGGATAAAATCTGATACCGATGTTATAATTCTTAAACATGAAGAGAGTGCAATTGGAATTCCCTATGCATTAGAACGTGAAATTCCGATTCTCCAAAAGCGATTGTATCTCAAGCAAGCCGGGATTTCTATTGGAAAGTTCACTGCCAAAGACCTGATACCAGATCACGCCCTGGCCATGAGCGACCTTCCATCGCCTGGAATTGCAAGTGTAACGTTAAATAAGGAAGGTGCCCTGCAATATTTACGCAAAGCCGATGTTTTTATTGATGTTGGTCAAAAAGGATGGCTACTGGTTGAATACAATGGCATCAATCTTGGTTGGATTAAAAACCTTGGTAATAGGGTCAACAATTATTATCCAAAAGATTGGCGTATTTTGATGCGGTGATTGTTAAGGGATAATTCATCTTTGCAATACCAACAAATCCATAAGTATGAAGATCAGGACAATATTCTTTGCTTTGCTTGCCTGCATTTCACTTTCCTCTGCAGCACAACCTTCTCTCCAGGTGCAGGGCATTTCGCCTAATCTCTATCTTGTACATACTGTAGTATCAAAGGATAATTGGTATAGTATCGGCAGGTTATACAACCTGAGTCCAAAGGAGCTTGCTCCCTTTAATGATCTGCCAATGGATAAGCCGCTGGAAATTGGACAACAAATCAGGATTCCTTTAAAACCAGATAATTTCTCACAGGATAATCAAAAAGCAGCCGATGAAGTGTTTGTTCCCGTTCACTACATAGTGAAAGAAAGAGAATGGATGTACCGCATAAGTCAGAACAACAACAAGGTTCCAATTGAAAGACTGGAGCAATGGAATAATGTCACGAATGGCGACGTCAAACCTGGAATGGAATTGATTGTAGGTTATCTGAAAGTGAAGTCGGCACAATCTGCCCTGGCTTCCCAGGCAGCATCTGTGAGAACTACTCCTGCGGTTGCGAAGGCTACTGAGACCACTCAAAAAACAACAGAGAGTGTTGCCCAACATAAACCTGAGGAAAAGCCGATTGAGCAACCTAAAGAAAAAGTAACGGACGTTGCAAAGACAGAAATTCCAAAAGTTGAAAATAAGATTGAAGACAGGCCTGCGGCTGAAAATAAACCTGCGGAGAAATCAGATGTAAAACCCATAGCATCCCAGCCACAATCTGATAACAAGGGAGGATTTTTTAAGAACCAGTATGATGAAACTGGCAAGACCGCAATGGGCGCGGCAGGAGTTTTCAGAAGTACCAGCGGCTGGCAGGATGGAAAATATTATGCTCTCATGAATAATATTGCTGTTGGAACCATCATTAAAGTAGTCAACCCATCTAACGGCAAAACCGTGTATGCAAAAGTATTGGGCAGCTTGCCTGATATGAAAGAAAGTGCAGGTCTCACACTGCGAGTAAGCGACGCTGCCGCTACTGAACTTGGTTTGGCTGCGAGTAAGTTTCCTGTAAGTGTCAAGTATTAAACTCAATAGGCAACTGGCAATAAGCAACTCACTTCATCGGGGCTTCACCATACTTGTTAGTTCCCCAATCTATAACTGTCAAGCACGACTCTGAAGTCCGTCAAGCCAATTGGCAATTGGCAAATGAGCCCTAGTGCCTTCAAGGATTCTCAGTCGGCGATGGTACTCTTAAAATCTTTCTTCAAACAAGTTCTACTTTCATAAATCCTAACCATCCATTTACTTTTAGTCATCTCTTTATCCCTAGTCATCCTTTAATCCTTTAATCCTAGTCATCCTAGTCAATCCTAGTATGTGCAACGTTTTCCTTATCGTTAAGGTCAGTCTCCAAACACTGCTATGAAGAGGCTTTTTCCGTTTCTGATCCTCATACTCTTTTTTTCCTGTAAAAAGAATAGTGTAGAGATGCCGATTATTGGAAAATGGAGAGAGATCGAAATTTACAATGGATTCACTCAAGGTTGCTCTTGCTGGATCCAAGTTTCTCCTATGTATGCCGATATACTCGACTTCACGCTTTCTGGTAAATACAAAATAGAAAGGCCAGCGATTTTTTCCTCTATTGCATGTCCGGGACGATACCGCCTGATTAATGATTCCACCATTGGACTAACTGAAGATTGTGGTGCATCAAACCCCAGCCCCGAAGCGATTGGCAATTATTCGCAATCCCTGAAACAACTTACGATCGAATATAACTACCCATCCTTTGGTATCATAAAATATAAATACATCAAACTATAGCCATGAAATGGATATCTATTCTAGTGGTAGCACTGGTGACGTTTTCTTGCAAAAAGGATTCCGGGAAGTCGCAATTTCTTGGTAAATGGAGGTTGGTTGCATACTATACTGGTCCCGCCTGTGGCTGTTGGTACCAGGTTCAACCAATGAATGCAGATATACTGGAGTTCAAGGTTGATGGTAAGTACACAATAACCAGGGCGCCTATTTATTCCTCCATTGTATGTCCGGGACGATATCGTATAATTAATGTTTCTACCGTCGGTCTAAGAGAAGAATGTGCTGGTTCCAATCCCAGCCCCGAAGTAATTGGCACTTATTCGCAATCTCTGAAAGAACTTACCATCGAATATAATTACCCAATCCCTGATCGTGCAAAATATAGATACGTCAAATTATAGTTATGAAATGGACTTATTTTTTGGTTGTAACGCTCGTAATGCTTTCTTGCAAAAAAGAAAAGGCGAGTGTTAATTCCCTGGTAGGAAAATGGAAAAACATTGAAATTTACCAAGGCTATACGATGGGTGGATGCATGTGCTGGAAACTGGTAGAGCCACGAAACGCGCACACTTTAAACTTCTTGCCAACTGGGAGATACACGTTGAAGCAGCCAGACCATTTTTCTGTTTCGGGTTGCTCCGGAAAGTATCGTACAGTGGATGATTCCACACTTGCCATGACATATGAATGCCAATCAGACCCTTCACTCGAAGTGAATCACTCATTTACCAGAAATGGAAACATACTTACCATTACCCACCAGGGCTTTGAAGGACCAATTATTTATAAGTATATGAAGTTTTAAAAAGTCATCGCCGTGTCTCACGACGCTCGCGTGTACGCTCACGTGAGGACTGACGTGAGTCGATGTGGGACACATCGACGGCATAACGCGCTGCCCAGGTTTTAAACTGCTGGCTCGGTGTCCCACTGCCGATGGTGTGTCCCACACCATCCCACGTGCGTTGAAACGTGAAAACTGACGTGAGTCGATGTGGGACACATCGACGGCACAATTAGGCGGTTGGAGGGAATTTATAACCTCTCAAAAATTCTACAACATTCATTCTCTTCTTTCCTTCCAATTGTAATTCTTCTATATTGATGTAACCATCACTGGATGCAAATTTCAAATAGGATTTTTTATCGGTTTCAATTTCACCCGGCGCAAGATTTGGGTGCGCTTTTTCTTTTTTCGCTTTATAAATTTTCAAGAGTTTACCATCCAGGTATGCGAATGCCGCGGGATAAGGAGACAATCCGCGAATGAGGTTATAAATTTCATCTACCGTTTTCGTCCAATCGATCTTTGCGGTTTCGGTAAAAATTTTTGGGGCATGTTTGATGTCTGAAGGTTTTCCCATGGATGACTGTGGCACCTCTTTCAATTCACCACTCGCTAAACCATTCACAGTTTTTAGTATAAGTGCTGCGCCGATCGATTTCATTTTATCGTGCAGCTCACCGGCAGATTCATTCTCGCCAATGAGAATGGCTTCCTGCATCAAAATATTCCCGGTATCAATTTCATGTTGAAGTTTGAAAGTAGTGACCCCTGTTTCTTTTTCTCCGTTGATGACTGCCCAATTGATTGGCGCAGCACCACGATATTGCGGAAGGAGGGAAGCATGGAGGTTGATGGTACCCAGGGGCGGCATATTCCAAACTAGTTCTGGCAACATTCTAAAAGCAACCACTACCTGCAGATCCGCTTTCAATGATTTCAATTCTTCCAGGAATTGCGGGTTCTTCAATTTTTCGGGCTGTAAAATATGAAGCCCTTTTTCTTTCGCATATTGTTTGACGGCACTTTCATTTAATTTCAAACCCCGACCAGCAGGCTTGTCGGGAGCAGTTATCACACCCACCACATTATGACCCGCGCTTACCAAAGCATCCAGGGAACCAACAGCAAATTCCGGCGTGCCCATGAAAACTATGCGAGGCTTATTTGTTATCGAAAGAGATGAGTCAAGTTGAGAAGACATGCGCAAATCTATGTTACAATTACACTAATCTTCGCGAATTACTCCGACGATTGTTTTTTCCATTGTAAGGAAGCTGGGTCTTTGAAGTGCTCCAATTCAAATCCTAATTCGTGAAAATCCGTGCAATTAGTATAATTAGTGTTAGCGGGGGCCGCAGGCCACCGCTACTTGAAATCCGTGTATAGCAGATATTTTTTCCTAATACTCTTGAACTTTTCTAATCCGGGTTGCCATGATTTGCGGATTTCAGTTTCACTCTTTCCATCTTTTATTTGCTGCATCAGTACATCGTTTCCTGTCAACCGGTTGAAGCCACCGGTCTTGAGGAAAAAATTCGCTTTATCAGGAAACAATTTGTACGCTTGTATCAACCATTTGAGTTGTATCCTTCCATTTACATTTTTCAAAACCTGCTCTGGTGTTCCGGAAATATTCCATCCATAGCAAAGCTTGTCTTTCCATTTCGGTTCCGATGCACCGGTTCGCGGGACAGGTGTGAATGAATATAAATTTTTCGGCATTGATGGATGTCCAAAAATTTGAAAAGGTTTTTCTGTTCCTCTTCCTTCACTCAATGCAGTCCCTTCAAAATAGCAGGTGGATGGATACCAATAAACCGATTGAATTTCCGGAAGGTTGGGAGAAGGTCGAACCGGCAGTACATATTTAGTGTTGTGATCATAGTTCTGACACTTGATGACAAGTGTATGAAATGGCGTATCTGCTGTAGGCTCTGTCCCTAAATTATAAGTAACCCGATCGTTCGCTTCTTTTGAACCCAGCCATCGTTCACCTTGTAACATCATTGCGTATTCGCCAATAGTCATTCCATACACAACAGGTATGGGTTGCATGCCTACAAATGATTTGAATTTGAGGTCCAGAACGGGCCCATCAATATAGAAACCATTTGGATTGGGTCTATCCAAAATCATTAAGGGCTTGCCGTTTTCAAGTGCGGCCTCCATATATTCCTGGAGTGAGGAAATATAGGTGTAGAAGCGAACGCCAACATCTTGTATGTCGAAGAGCATGACGTCAACATTTTTTAAATCTTCCGCGGATGGACGTCTTTTTTTTCCATACAAAGAAATAACCGGTGCGCCTGTTGACGCGTCGATTGAATCTTCAATTTTTGCGCCGTCATCGGCTACGCCGCGAAAGCCATGTTCTGGTCCGAAAATCACGGTAATGTTCACGCCGAGTTTGTGAAGAGTATCGACCAGGTGTGTTTTGCCAACTAACGATGTATGATTAGCAAATACCGCAACTTTTTTTCCCTTCAGGAAAGGCAGGTATACGTTTATGCGCTCGGCTCCAGTTATGACAGAGTTTGTTGGAGCTGGCTTCTTGCTGGTTTGGCCGCCGGCTAATAGCGGAACCAATAATAAGATTAACAGGCGAACGCGTATGAACTTTGGCATCTCTCAAATATCAGGAAAAAAGTTTTATGGAAAACCTTAAATGTCCTTACTTTGGCGATTCAGCATTCTAATTTTTTTTCCTCTTCATTTATGAATATGACTTCTGCAGCGGCGCTAAGACATTTTCCTGATAAGATGAAGCAAACGGATAAAATGACAATCAACATTTCGTTTAGCGGAATGCTGTATTATTGATTTGATAAAAAATATTTTATGCAAGAAGCAAAAAACGGTGACCAGGTGAAAGTGCATTATCATGGTCGGCTAGATGACGGTTCAACTTTCGATAGCTCAGAAGGTCGCCCCCCTCTGCAATTCCAGGTAGGAGCAGGCCAGGTGATTAAAGGATTTGATGATGGTGTGCTGGGTATGAAGGAGGGTGATAAGAAAACTATTCACATTCCTGTTCATGAAGCATATGGCGATAAGAGTCCTGATATGATCATTGAATTCCCGCGTGATCAATTTCCTCCTGACATGAGCCCCGAGGTTGGAATGCAACTCAACCTGCGCGGACAGGATGGAAGAAGTTTTCCTGTGGTGATCAGCGATGTGAAAGAAGAAGTGGTTGTATTGGATGGGAATCATCCATTAGCAGGAAAGGATTTAATTTTTGATATTGAAATGGTAGAAATTAGTTGAGTACACGATAAGCTGTCAAGTTCAAAACCTGGCAAGAAAGAATTTTTTCTAAAAAAACTAGGTCACGTGGAGAGGAAAGAATCCTCACTACGTGACCTAGACTATTATATTTTCTTCTTTGAGTTCCTCTACGAATTACTAGCGTCTTTGCGTGGTTATATGCCTTGGCAACCAAAATCCCAGCCATAAACCAAGAATGCTATATGCAAGGAACCATTCCATGAGTGCGCCCGTAACAACTTCAATCGGGGTTTGAAACCAAATATTCTGCGTGTAAGGATACCATAGCCATCCCACGAATCCAACCGCCAGTGAGCACATCCAAATGTTGCCAAACGTGACGGTGACCATTCTTCCCAGCAAAAAAATCAATAACAATACAATGATGAGGTCAACGAATATGCTCCTAATCATGGGCGTGATCATGTCAGATTTATAGGCTGCCTTATAACTAATCATCGCGAACGGCTTTCCGTTCATTTGTTCCATGAGCTTCATTTTTTCATCTTCACTTGCTTCGGGGGAAGCCTGCGGCAACATATACTGACCGTCTTCTTTGAGAGAGGAAGTCAATGAACTCATCAATTGATCCTGGTTAGAAACATGTTTGAATTCTTTGTCGTGCATACCTGAGGCCGCCCATGAAAAGTATTGCCATGCAAAAAGCAAAATGGCTCCAACTATAGAGCCGACTAACCATTTTTTCATGTTGAAGTTGTTTTGGGGTTATTTAAATAAAAGGTAAAACCTTTATTTCATCATTTCAAAACTCTTTGGGACAAACGGTGTTTCACCCACCGAGTGAGCTGAAGCTTTAGCAGTGGCGCAAGGCGAACTTCAATTATCTTTCCCAAAAATTTTAACCATGTTTGCTGATTATGCATTCACAGTCGAAGAAAGATTCCTGCGCTACGTAAAAATTGATACGCAGAGTGATCCAAATTCAACGGCACAACCCTCTACCGAAAAGCAAAAGGAGCTAAGCAAATTATTGGTGATGGAATTGAAACAATTGGGCATTCAGGATGCAGAATTGGATGAATGGGGTTACGTGTATGCTACTATTCCATCAAATACTAAAAAGGATGTTCCTGCTATTTGTTTTTGTGCACACGTAGATACCTCATCCGATAGCAGCGGAACCAATGTAAAGCCCATAGTGCACAGGAAATATGATGGAAAGGATATTGTATTACCAGACGACAACTCTGTTGTAATTACCACATCCGAGCACCCGTATCTGAAAAAGAAAATCGGAGAAGATATCATCACCGCATCGGGGACTACCTTATTGGGCGCCGACGATAAGGCCGGCGTTGCAGTAATTATGGATATGGTAAATTTCTTTAGCAAACATCCCCAGGCGAAGCACGGCGCTATAAAAGTTCTGTTTACTCCTGATGAAGAAATTGGCAGGGGAGTAGATAAAGTGAATTTAGAAAGGCTAGGAGCGAAGTTCGGTTATACATTGGATGCAGGTGAAAGAGGTGCGTATGAAGATGAGACTTTCTCAGCGGATGGAATGACAGTGACTTTCTATGGAGTTAGCGCACATCCCGGCTATGCGAAGAATAAATTAGTGAATGCCATAAAAGTGGCAGCGGCTTTCGTAGAGCAATTACCAAAGAATAGCTTCTCACCGGAAACTACCGATGGACGAGAGGGTTTTGTTCATCCCGTACAAATAAGCGGCGTTGCAGAAAAGGCCACGGTCCAATTTATTATCAGGGATTTTGATACCAGGAAATTGGAAGAATATGAATCTTTCATTAAAGAAAAAATGGAAGAAACCGTTTCACTGTATCGCGGAAGCAGGGGGGAAGTGCAGGTGAAAATGCAATACAGAAATATGAAAGAAGTTTTGGATCATTATCCCGAAGTGTCGGAAAATGCGCGACGTGCCATAGATCGCGCGGGAGTTGCTGTAGTTAACATGAGTGCACGTGGTGGCACCGACGGATCAAGATTATCATTCATGGGACTTCCTACTCCGAATCTATTCACAGGAGAGATGGCTTTTCATGGAAAGCAGGAATATGTTAGCGTGCAGGATATGCAAAAAAGCGTTGAAACGATTGTTCATTTAGCGATGATTTGGGAAGAGAAGAGTTGAAGGCACAAGGCACAAGGTACAAGGCACAAGAAAGATCCAAGGTTCAAGAAACAAGGTACAAGAAAGATCCAAGGTACAAGGCACAAGCCTGCCCCGCTGAAGTTTATACAAGCGGGGGCACAAGAAGGGCCAAGATATAAAGTACAAGAAACACTCAAGACCTAAGGTGTGGCGGTTCTCAAATCAACAGAGAGATGAAATATTGTGTATTCTTCGAAGATTCATCTTCAATGATAGGAAATTCTCACTCCCCTTTAGGGGGCGAATAGTGTGAATTTCGAATTTAAGAGATTGGGGCGTGTTAGTTTTTCCATATCCTCATGTACCAATAAATAGGAAAGCCAATCATACCTGCGAATATGAAAACGAGTATCCAGATCACTCTTTCTGTACTCTCGAGCTGCTTGTTGTTAATAGCATGAATAAGGTAATAGATCAAAAGACCAACCGATGTCAGTCCCATCAAAATTCCAATAATAACAACGGGGTAGAAGTTGGCAAAAATGAAAGCCGGATCGTCTACCACAGGTTGCCGCTGAAAAAAATTAAAAAATAGACTGATGAATAGGGCAATGTAAATGGCAAACAGAATGAATGGAAGAAAGGTGAGAATGCCAAGAAACATTTTGCGCGGTCTGGACATGGTTCTTTTTGATTTGAGTTTTACGATTTATCGCGATGGTTTGTGGTTTGTTGTGTGTGGTTGTAGTCCGTCGTCCTTAGGACGTTGTCTTTTTTTTGTAAGATAATTGATTTACCATTTACCTTCAACCTGTTTTATTGTAAACCTCAAAGCCTATTTAAATGGATATTCTCATTCAATACTGGTGGGTCCTACTAGTTGTACTATTTATTTTCAGTGGACTTGTCACAGTCAACCAGGGGTACATTAACGTTGTGACGATGTTTGGTAAATACCGGCGTGTTCTCCGGCCTGGTCTAAATTTCAAAATACCTTTCCTGGAACAGATTTACAGACGGATCAGTATTCAGAATCGTTCGATAGAAATGGAATTCCAGGCTGTAACACAGGACCAGGCAAATGTTTATTTCAAAAATATGCTGGTCTATGCCGTACAGAATGGCGATGAAGAAACTATTAAGAAGGTGGCGTTCAAATTTATCAGTGAGCGTGATCTAATGCAAGCGCTTACCAGAACTATTGAAGGCACTATTCGAAGTTTTGTAGCTACAAAACGGCAAGCTGAAATTCTCAGTCTTCGCAAAGAAATTGTTGAATATGTAAAGGAACAGATAGACCATTTGCTTGAAGAATGGGGATATCATTTGCTTGACTTGCAGATCAATGATATTACTTTCGACAAAGTGATCCTTGATTCCATGAGCAAGGTGGTGGCCAGTAATAATCTAAAGGCCGCAGCAGAGAATGAAGGGCAAGCGTTATTGATCACAAAAACCAAGGCAGCAGAAGCAGAAGGTAATGCCATTAAAATTGCGGCCGAAGCAGAAAGACAAGCCGCCCAATTGCGTGGACAAGGTGTGGCTTTATTCCGTGAAGAAGTGGCAAGGGGTATGAGCCAGGCAGCCGAACAGATGAAGCAGGCGAATCTCGATACTAATGTGATTTTATTCAGCATGTGGACCGAAGCCATTAAGAATTTCGCGGAAGTAGGTCGAGGTAATATCATATTCCTGGATGGAAGTAGTGAAGGCATGCAGCGGACCATGCAGCAGATTATTGGTATGTTGAAGATGCCTGTGGGGGCGAAAGAATGATACTGGATACTGGATACTGGATACTTCTATCCTAATTTGGTTGAGTGCGGATATTGTTTTGCGACCCTCCGCTGCAACCAGTGACCAGCTGCCGACTTAATTGGGAAAAGTTTAAGAAATATAAAACCGTGATAATCGTTTTAGGCACACATTTGTACATTTATACGTCAACAAAAAATTTGATTGATGATTTGGTTCCTACTCCAGGCAAATAACCCGGCAACTTCTCCAGCAATCGATTCCACCAGCAACGCAGCACTCGGCCCCCAGGCAGCAGCCCCTACGATGAATCTTTGGGAAATGATTGCCAACGGTGGTCCACTCATGATCCCATTGGCATTACTGTTAGTACTGGCTATATTCTTTTTCTTCGAGAGATGGATCGCCATTAGCAAGGCCAGTAAAATAGAGCCCAATTTCATGAATATTATTCGCGATCATGTGTTCAGCAACAATGTTCCTGCTGCCAGGTCTCTCGCGAAGAATACAGATAACCCGGTTGCCCGGATGATCGACAAAGGCTTGCAGAGAATTGGGAAACGAATTGATGAGATTGAAAGAAGTATGGAGAATGTGGGAAAGCTGGAGATCTATAAGATGGAGCGCAACCTTTCAGTACTGTCACTGGTGTATGGTATAGCTCCGATGTTCGGATTCCTTGGAACTATCATTGGTATGTTGCAACTGTTTTACGGCATTCGCTCAACGGGAGAATTTACACCGGCATCCATAGCCGGAGGTATCTATACCAAGATGATCACTTCCGCTTCTGGCTTGATCATAGGATTGCTGGCTTATGTAGCACATAACTTTCTGAGCTCGCAGATCAATAAAGTAGTGAATAAAATGGAAGTGGCTAGTGCGGAATTTCTTGATATTTTACAGGAGCCAACGAAATAAATTGGCAATATGCAACTGGCAAAAGAAAATAAAGGCTAAAGAATAAATCCTTTCCTCTTTCGCACACCGATATCTGTTACGCGGCAGCGAAAAAAGTAAATTAGCGCTATGAATTTAAGAAGCAGAATGAGGTCGCATCCGGAATTGCACGCAGGAGCGTTGAACGACATCTTGTTCATACTGCTTTTCTTTTTCCTCATTGTGTCAACTCTTGCGAATCCAAATGTGATCCGTCTCTCACAACCCAAGGCAAAAAGTGATACCAAGGCAAAGCAATCTGTTGTAGTCAACATAGATACTAAGGGACAATATATCGTGAACGGTAAAGCGGTTTCTGTCCAGGATTTAAGATCCTTCATTCAGCCGCTTATTGCGAAGGATTCCACTCATGCTACCATCGCCATCAACGCGGATAAGACAGTTCCGATCGACGAAGTTGTAGCAGTGATGCGCGTTGCCCGCGACCTTGGAGCAAGAACTGTTTTGATGGTTGACAAAACAGGGGTTCAATAAGTTTTTGTAGGTTTCATTCCACACCTTCACCACTCTTGTTTTAGTTTTTTCCCGGCATAAAAGAAAATAATTAAACATTCTCCGGCCATTTCCTATGATTAGCTGAGGTATAGTTTTTGGTCTTTCTATTTAAAAAAAATGGACAGTATCAACAAACAGCAGATCGAAGACAACTTTGAAGATTTGCACGGCGAATCCGCACAAAAAAAGATCAGGGAACTGAATGAAAAGGCATCATCATGCTTTTTTTGCACGAATGTCAAGTCGGGAAAGCCATTCTCTACTCGCCCAATGGCGGTACAGGAAGTAGATGATGAAGGCAACTTTTGGTTTTTGAGTGCCACGGATAGCAAGAAAAATAAACAACTTGTAACTGATCCTTCTGTTCAACTACTCTTCCAGGGATCCGACTATTCTGATTTTCTTCACTTATATGGAGTTGCTACTATCAGCAGGAATAAAGAAAAGATCAATCAACTCTGGAACCCGATAATGAAAACCTGGTTCACTGAAGGCAAGGATGATCCGCGGATTTCTGTTATTAAGGTAGAACCCATCGAAGGGTATTATTGGGATACCAAACACAACCAGGCAATTGGATTTGTAAAGAGACTAACGGGCGCGTTGATTGGAAAGACCATGGATGATTCCATTGAAGGAAATCTGCGGCCTTAATTAACCATGGGAGATAGATTCTAGGCGAGCTTTGCGGTGTGTGACCGGAAACTGTTTACCACCGTTTGGGATGGAGTGGAGGAATATTTATGGTCAGGTATAGAATTCGAGGAATGATTATGAAATGTTTAATTAAACGACTGTATCCGGTTACAATCACTTCCTCAAACTCGCGACCCTACCGGGCCCTCCCTCCCCCGCCACCACCTTGCCATTTTTTCATATTCACGCAATGGAAACCGTTACCGCCGTTATTGGAATTCACAATATACCGCGGCCGTACCCCTCCTTATTCAAGGTTGATTGGCAATTTAACTTAGTCCTGACCCCTGATGTTACATCAATACCAAAGTTCGATTATCAATAATCCAAAACCAAGTGGAAAACACCAATATAAAAGAGAAAAAACGGAATTAGGCTGCCCTCGTCACTCGTACGGGTAATTCTTCATTGAACACCATCAACGCATCATTTCCACACCTTGATCATCCGATCATTGCCATGCATGTCTTTTCTGTGTTCTGTTTCATATCCGTTTTGATGAAATATTTTTCTTACAGCGTCAGCTTTCTCAAAATGTATTTCCATCATCATGTACCCAGTTTTCATCAAATGAGATTTCCCAAAAAGAGCTAACGCCCTATAAAAAATCATTGAATCCTCCTCGGGCACAAAAAGCGCAAGGTGAGGTTCATATTCGACCACATGCCTGTCGATACTTTTTTTCTCCGCCACCGAAATATATGGTGGATTGCTAACGATAAGGTCGAGGGTTGGTAAGGAAGATCTCTCGACTTCATCGAGAAAGTTGAGTTGCCTGAACTCAATCTGCACTTTTTGGTCAATGGCGTTTCTCTTCGCAACATCTAGAGCTCCTTCACTGATATCACAGGCATACACTACCCAATCAGGTCTATTTTTCTTTATGGCAATCGGTATGCATCCGCTTCCGGTTCCAACATCCAATACGCGCAGACTTTTTCCATCGCTCGCCAACATTCGTTGCTCTACCTCATAAAGCGCCCAATTCATTAGCTCCTCTGTTTCCGGTCGAGGTATTAAAACATTTTCATCAACATACAGTTTCATTCCATCAAACCAGGCTTCGTTCAATACGTATTGAACCGGCTTATGAGCCATAAGTTCTTTAGTGAACTGATTGAGTTGATTTATTTTTTCCTGTGATAGTACCGAATCTTTGTTGATCACCCGATCAATTTTTCTCCATCCTGTGATGTATCGAAACACCCAATCAGCAATAGCAGTAGCTTCCCTCTCACCATAGATTGCCGATAATTCTTTTATGAGTGCCTTTGTTCCCTGCTGAATGGTCATTCGACAAACTTAAAACAATTACTTTTGGCGCAGCCGTCCGAGGTCGAACGAAAGTTTGAGATTTATGAACCCTGGTCTCTAGTTTGTCGTTTGTCGTTTGTCGTTTGTAGGTTGTGGTCGGCCATATAAATAAAATGTCAGTTCACGAATCATACATGTACCGTTGCCTGCAACTCGCCAAACTCGGCGCAGGACACGTAGCCCCCAACCCAATGGTAGGCGCAGTACTGGCGCATGAAGGAAGAATTATAGGAGAAGGATTTCACGAGAAATTCGGACAGCCGCATGCGGAAGTGAATTGCCTCAATTCTGTAAAACCGTCGGAAGTGAACTTAATTAGTTCCTCAACCTTGTATGTTTCACTGGAACCTTGTTCGCACCACGGAAAAACGCCGCCGTGTGCTGATTTGATTATTGAAAAGAAAATTCCCAAGGTGGTGATTGGTTGCACTGATCCATTTGTTGAAGTAAAAGGTAGAGGAATAGATAAACTTCAAAAGGCAGGCATAGAAGTAATACTCAACGTGCTTGAAAAGGAATGTATCGAGTTGAATAAACGTTTCTTCACTTTTCATTTGCAGCACCGTCCGTATGTGGTATTGAAGTGGGCGCAGTCGGCCAACGGCAAAATGGCACGGGCCGACAAGGCTAGGTTTCAAATTTCCAATGAATTCAGTAAAAGATTAGTGCATAAATGGAGAAGCGAAGAAGCTTCGATCCTTGTAGGCACTAATACTGCATTGAATGACGATCCCGAGCTGAATAACCGGTTTTGGGATGGAGCAAATCCTATTCGGTTAGTAACTGATATGGAGTTGCGACTACCCAACACGCTGAAACTATTCAATACGCAAATACCAACAATCGTTTTCAATGCGCGACAGCATTCTATTGAAAAGATTGCATTCCATTCCACTCATCCTTTGGGAAAGGAAGCAGTGGCCTATTACCAGGTGACCATAGATGTGGATCTCGTAACTCAGTTAATGCACGGACTATATCAAATGAACGTGCAAAGCGTGTTAGTAGAAGGTGGCGCCAGGCTTTTGCAATCATTCATAGATCAGCACTACTGGGATGAAATCCGACTGATCACGAATTCAGAATTGAGAATGGAGGAAGGAATAGCGTCACCCAACTTTAGTGGAGTGAAGATTGAAGAAGAGGAATTATTTTCAGATAGGATTGAAATCTTTAAACCCCTCAGTAGTAAATGATCTATCTCCTGGGCAGTATTGTTTTGACTTCCTGGCTCACGCTTTCCTTCAAAGTAGCTGAAAGATTCCACTTGAACCCGCTGCAGGTAATTGTTTTCAACTATTTCTTCTCTGTTGTTACGGGCAGTGTTGTAAATAGACACATAAATGACTATGCGAATGATATCCGATTGGATTGGTTTCCCTGGGCCTGCCTCATGGGGACTGTGTTCATTGTGTTGTTCAATATTATTGCTTTTACCACTCAGCGCGTGGGAGTGGCGGTGACCTCTGTTGCAAATAAACTGTCTCTTGTTATCCCCTTTCTTTTTTCCATTTATTTATATGATGAAAAGGCCACCTGGCTGAAGATCCTGGGTGTAATTGTTGCATTGGTGGCAGTCGTGCTCACTTCCATGCGGTCGAACAGGCAGGAACCTCGTCAAAGAAATCATTGGTTATATATAATGCCAGCCCTGCTTTTTTTGGGCAGCGGATTGTTAGACACCATGATCAAATACGTGGAGCACCATTTTCTGAATGCAGAGAATGTAAATGAGTACCTGATATCCGCCTTCAGTATAGCAGCCGTATTGGGAATCTTTAGCGTTGCAATTCAATTTCTAATTGGAAAAGGTAAATTCAGTTGGAAAGCAGTAGCAATGGGAGCGTGCATTGGCATTCCGAATTATTTTTCCATCTGGTGCCTCATGGAAGTACTTAAGCAATACGCAAGCAATAGTTCCGCCATTATCCCGATCAACAATATGGGAATAGTGTTGTTTAGCGCAGTAGTTGCATGGATAGCATTTAAAGAGAAACTATCGTTGCTGAATTGGATAGGTATTATACTTTCGCTGGGAGCGATTGCACTCATTGCTTTTGGATAGAATTTTGAAATTTGAAATTTGAGATATCATTAATGGATACAACAAAGGAATATTATTATACAATCGAGAAACCAGCAGTTGCTGAGTTTAAGGACAGGGGAAGCAGGTTCATTGCGTATGCATATCCAATTTCTTCACAAGAGGCGTTCAAAGAAAAGCTGAATGCCATTAAGAAGGATCATCCAAAAGCAACACATCATTGCTTTGCCTATAGGATTGGACTTGGGAAAAATATTTTCAGGGTTAGTGACGACGGAGAACCTTCCGGATCGGCAGGTAAGCCGATACTTGGACAAATCGACTCAAAAGATTTAACAGACGTTGTAGTTTTTGTGGTGAGGTACTTCGGTGGTACATTATTGGGTGTACCCGGATTAATTAACGCTTATAAAACCGCAACGGCCTTAGCTTTGCAATTAACTCCCATTACAATGAAGTCGATAACTGAACGCTATACTCTTCAATTCGACTACACCCAAATGAATGAGGTGATGAATATTATTCGTACCTGCCAATGTGCCGTTGTTGAAAATGAAACGCAACTCTTTTGCAAAATGGTGGTTGATGTGCCTTTGAATCGATTGCAGGAATTCTTATTCAAAGTTGAAAATCTTTATAGGGTAGAGTTAAGTAAAATGGCTTAACAACTCTCAATTGTGAGCTGTAAACTGTAAACCGTAAACTATGAACCGTCAACTTCTCCGAAACCTATCGCTTACAACCAATTCTTTATTCCCAGTTACGGCATAGCTATAAAATCCTTCTCCACTCTTCACACCCAACCTTCCAGCGCTTACCATGTTTACCAATAGCGGACAGGGCGCATATTTTGGATTACCAAAACCCTGGTGCAGCACATTCAGAATGGAATGACAAACGTCCAGACCAATAAAATCCGCCAATTGCAATGGACCCATAGGATGCGCCATTCCCAGCTTCATCACCAAATCAATTTCTTCCACTCCTGCAACGCCTTCATATAAACTATAAATGGCTTCATTGATCATTGGCATGAGGATCCGGTTGGCAATGAAACCCGGATAATCATTCACTACGCAGGGAACTTTTCCAAGCGTTTTAGAAAGTTCAACGATGGTATTAGTGACTTCTTTTTTTGTAGCATAGCCATTGATGATTTCTACCAGCTTCATAACAGGCACCGGGTTCATGAAATGCATACCGATCACCATTTCTGGCCTCATGGTCACCGCGGCAATTTTTGTAATCGGCAAAGAGGAGGTATTGGTCGCCAGGATCGCGCTTTCCTGCGTCAGCTCACTAAGTTGCTTGAAGATTTTAATTTTTAAGTCGAGATTCTCAGTGGCTGCCTCCACTACCAGTTGGCATTCTTTTACAGCATCCAATCCATTTTCAGTTTGAATGTTAGCCAGTGCAGCTTTTTTTTGTTCTTCAGTTACGGCCCCTTTACTGACTTGCCTGTCGAAATTCTTGCTAATATTTTGAATTGCCTTTTCTAATTGGGCAGCATTTACGTCAATAAGTTTCACCTTGAATCCATTCTGTGCAAACACATGTGCTATACCGTTACCCATAGTGCCTGCTCCAATGACAGCAACATTCTGAATCATGTGAGAAAGATTTTTAGTCGCAAATGTATGCAATCCATCCGACCGTCCCGGGTCGGATGGATTGCATGAGATGGTACGCCCGACCCGGGACGGCAATACGTCCGACCCGGGACGGTCGGACGTGCCATCGGGAAGCCTTACCTTAGAATATGCGAGCGGTTGAATCGTCTATACAAATTAATTGTAAACCTGACCGCGTGATTGCTGCATTTCTTGATGAAAGGGATCTGCGAGCGTGGTGGGGCGTTCAGCGATGCCTCGTTGAAAAAAAACCAAATGGAATCTGGACTGCCGCATGGGAAATTTCAGAATCAGGTATTAAATATATTTCCGCGGGTATCATCACGACCTACACGCCACACTCACATTTAGAGATAAGTAATCTCGTTTATCTGAATCCTGATCGTGAAATCCTGGGGCCAATGAAACTGGAATTGTTTGCAACAGAAAATGATGAGGGAACTATTCTTCAATTGATTCAATCAGGATATCAACAAGGGGGAGATTGGGATTGGTACTATGAGGCTGTTAAATCTGCATGGCCCTTCGCGCTTGGTCTATTAAAGAAATATTTGGAGTCTTCGCGTTGAGAATGTTTTTTCAATAAAAAGGTGACTGGGGTATTACTTATTCTTAAAATCGCCTCGCTTCCACGCCTGGATAAATTCAGACCACGCGAATGGATTAAAAATATTTTGCGGAGGTGCCTGGCCTTGGTAGTAATAGCGACTGGCTTGATTACGCAATGTGTAATTGGCAGCTTCTTTTCCATCTGCAGGTAGTGTTCGCGCCAGGATTCTTCGTTTGCCTTCTTCAGTATTTTGCCTTGCGATTTCAATCTGGTCATCGGGAACGTGAGTATTTACAAAGTCGCGGTCAAACTGCGACTTTGTTGGCCTTGGCCTGATAATGGTCGCGGGAAGATAAACCGTATCGGTCACCATCAATTGAATGACGCTAAACTGATTTCCTTCGAGTTCTCTTGGTATCTCAACAAGTTTTGGCTTGTATCCAATACTGGTGAATTCAACTTTGTCGCCCTTCATTACCACAATCGAAAAAACCCCCTGGTCATTCGTAACGGTACCACGATTTTGTCCTTTCACTACTACACTCACTGATGGAATACCCTGCAGACTGTCTGCAGTCATCACAATTCCATACAATTGTACTACTGAATCCTTGATTTTCTCAAATTGAGCATGCGCGGAAAATCCAAATCCGATAAGAATTAAAGAGGATAAAAGTAGAATTCGCTTCATGAACTTCAAATATAACGACTACCCCAAGAATAAGTAAACAAAATACCGCCCGCGCGGACTATTTTTGCAACTCTGGATTTATTTTTTAACAAAATCTTCTTGAATGACCCCGGAACAAGTGTTGAATGCATTGAGCAATGTACAAGAGCCTGATTTGGGTAAGGATATCGTGACGCTAAACATGGTGAAGGATATTGTCATAATCGAAAATGAAGTCTCATTTACAGTTGTACTCACAACGCCGGCATGTCCACTGAAAGACCTCATCAGCAATGCATGCGTTAATGCTGTTAAGTTATTGGTTGATAAGAATGCGAATGTAAAAGTGAATTTTACGGCAAACACCACCTCCAGGAGAATGGACAATGGCGGCGTTCTACCCAAGGTCAAAAACATCATAGCTGTTGTAAGCGGAAAGGGTGGCGTTGGAAAAAGCACCGTGGCAGCCAACCTTGCGCTGGCATTTGCAGCTGGTGGAGCAAAGGTTGGGTTAATGGATGCAGATATTTATGGTCCCAGCGTGCCGATTATGTTTGGCGTAAGAGGCCAACGACCAATGATGAAGAATGTTGGCGAAAGAGGAATGATAGTCCCATTAGAACGTTACGGCATTAAGTTGATGAGTATAGGATTGTTGGTTGATGAAAAGAATGCAGTGGTTTGGCGCGGACCCATGGCCAGCAGTGCCATCAAGCAATTTGTTACAGAAGTTCTTTGGGAGGAACTGGATTATCTGGTTATTGATATGCCGCCTGGTACGGGAGATATTCACCTTACCCTCGTACAAACAGTTCCCGTAACTGGAGTGATCGTAGTTACTACTCCGCAAGATGTTGCACTTGCTGATGCAAAAAAAGCGATTGCAATGTTTGGACAGGCACAGATTAATGTGCCGATAATTGGACTGGTAGAAAACATGAGTTATTTCACACCAGAAGAATTGCCCGGAAACAAATATTACATCTTCGGAAAAGAGGGAGGTAAAAAACTGGCCGATGAATACGATATTCCTTTCCTTGGCGAGATCCCGCTGGTGCAAAGTATCCGTGAAGGAGGAGATAAGGGAACACCGATTATGGTGAGTGATGACATGGTTGCAAAAAATGCTTTTGAAGAATTTGCCGGTAATGCTGCGAGGAGCATTGCCATGCGCAATGCCAATATGAAGGCAACTGAAGTTGTGGAAACTGTGGGTTAAAACGGAAACGATAAATTATAAAATGTACAATCTTCCATACTTCAAGGAAAAAGACAAACAGATAGTGCTGGATTTTATTCATAAGCATCCCTTCGCATTTTTGGCCGGTTGCTCTGCCGATCATAAACCGATTGCCACGCAAATCCCGGTCTTCATTGAAGAACTAAACGGAAAATTGTTTCTGACCGGGCACATGATGCGGCAGACAGACCATCATAAGGCATTCGAAAACAATCCTGAGGCATTAGTAGTGTTCACGGGTCCGCACACCTATGTGAGCGCTACCTGGTACACCAATCCACACCAGGCTTCTACCTGGAATTATATGTCGGTGCATTTAAAAGGTACTTTGCGTTTCCTTGACGAGAATGGTTTAGTGGAGGTCTTGAAAAAAACAACGTTGCATTTTGAAAATTATAAGCGTGAGTCCACAACAGTTTTCGATAATCTGCCGCACGACTACACGTCGAGGTTGATGAAAGCGATCGTGGCGTTCCAAATTGAGGTGAAAGAAATAGATAATGTTTTCAAGTTAAGTCAGAACCGGGATGAGAAAAGCTTTCATAACATCATCGAAAAACTGCAAGAGGAGGGAAGCGATGGAACGTTTATAGCAGAGCAAATGCAACAGAGAAGTTCTCAATTATTTAATGGTGAAGCAACGTCTGAGCCATGAAAAGATTTTATTATTGGCGCATGAATCGATCAGGTGATGTACTCCGATTGTTGACGGTTATCCTACTTGTACTTGGCTGTCATCTTACCAAAAATAAATTTATGAGTGAACCGGCATTTGATGTGGAGGGTCATCGGGGAAGTCGTGGATTGATGCCTGAGAATACGATTCCGGCCATGCTTAAAGGCATCGACCTGGGCGTGACCACGCTTGAAATGGATGCAGTCATCACAAAAGATAAGCAGGTAGTGCTTTCGCATGAACCATTCTTCAACCATGAAATATCCACCAAGCCAGACGGAACCGAAGTAAAACAAGATGAAGAACGTTCGTTGAATATTTACCAGATGGATTATACCCAGGTAAGACAGTTTGATGTGGGAATGAGGACTCATCCGCGATTTCAGCGGCAGCAGAAATTAAAGGTTTCGAAACCTAGACTTGCGGATGTTATAGACAGTGTGGATAGTTATTGCAGACAAAAACGAATTGCGCCGCCAGAATTCAACATAGAAACGAAATCAGTACCCTTAACTGATGGAACTTATCATCCTTTGCCGGCGGAGTACGTGGAATTGATCATTGCCGTTGCAAAGTCGAAGGGAATTGTTGAAAGAACGATTATACAGTCCTTTGATTTCAGAACACTAAAATATTTGCATCAAAACTACCCTGGGATCAGGACTGCGATGTTGATCGAGGATTTTGATAAGCGTTCTCTTGAACAACAATTAGAAGATCTGGGGTTCACACCTAACATTTATAGTCCTGCTTATTCCCTGGTAACACCGGCGGTAATTGAAAAATGCCATCAACTCAAGATGAAAATTATTCCCTGGACTGTAAATGATAAAGCAACTGTTGAGAAACTGAAGAAAATGGGTGTTGATGGTGTAATTACAGACTACCCTGATTTATTGAAATAACTAAATCTCTTTCATCCTAGTTATCCTCGTTTATTTCTTCGACGAGTCCTGCCACGCCACCATCGCCAATGCTTGTGTCCCCCAAGCATCACGTGGATTCCGACGTGAGTCGATGTGAGACACATCGACGGCAATAGTAGAATCTTCATCCTTTCATCCTATAATCCCAGTTATTCTGTCATCCTAGTTATCCTCGTTTATTTCTTCGACGAGTCCTGCCACGCCACCATCGCCAATGCTTGTGTCCCCCAAGCATCACGTGGATTCCGACGTGAGTCGATGTGAGACACATCGACGGCAATAGTAGAATCTTCATCCTTTCATCCTATAATCCCAGTTATTCTGTCATCCTAGTTATCCTCGTTTATTTCTTCGACGAGTCCTGCCACGCCACCATCGCCAATGCTTGTGTCCCCCAAGCATCACGTGGATTCCGACGTGAGTCGATGTGAGACACATCGACGGCAATAGTAGAATCTTCATCCTTTAATCCTTTCATCCTAGTCATCCTAGTCATCCTAGTTTAAGCCATTCCAGTGCATTCTTGTAAAATAATTTTTCGCTGATTGCCTTTTCCAGTTTTAGTTGTTCAATCAATTCACCGGGCACATGTTCGCCTAGCGGGAATGGATAGTCGCTACCCAGACAGATTTTATCAACTCCCATCACGTTCATTAAGAAATGAAAAACGCCTGGATCGTGAACAAGACTATCTACCCAAAACTTTCCTAAATACTTGCTCGGCGCAACTGGATTATCTATCGCTACGAGGTCTGGACGAACATTGAACCCATGTTCAATTCTTCCCAGCGTGTAAGGAAATGAGCCACCACCATGAGCGAAGGCTATCCGTAGTTTTGGAAATTTTTCAAGCACGCCGCCAAAGATGATTGAACAAATAGCGCGGGTTGTTTCCGCGGGCATGCCAACCAGCCAGGGGAGCCAGTATTTTTGCGTGTGATCTTCACCCATCATTTCCCAGGGATGAACGAATAGAGCACAATTCAATTTTTCTGCCGCTTCAAAAAAAGGAGTGAATATTTCTTCTCCAAGATTTATTCCATTGACGTTGGTTCCAATTTCCAGGCCCGGCATTTTCAATTCCAACACACATCTTTCCATCTCTTTGATAGCAAGTGATACATCCTGTAAAGGAACCGTCCCAATGCCAATAAACTGCAAAGGATGTTGCGCAGTTGTTTCACCAATATGGTCATTGAAAAATCTTGCCGTTTCCAAACCATCTTGAGGCTTCGACCAATAGTTGAATAGAACAGGTATAGTAGACAAAACTTGTTTATCAACTTTCGTCTCTTCCATGTCTTTCAGTCTTGCCACAGCTTTGAAAGAATTTTCTTCCACTACCCGGAAAACTTTTTCTCCCTTCATCATACAGGCCTGGCAATTCCGATGCTCCAAATGAATAAATTCACCATAGCCGAATTTTTTTGTCCAATTCGGCATGTGCTCCGGCATGATATGGGTGTGAATGTCTATTTTCAATTTGCAGCATGATATAGATAAAGTTCCGATCTCTCTAAAGGTCGGGACCTTAGCTTGTTCACTTTTTGATAGGTGGTTCCATTACAGTTCCACACTTCTTACAAGTGCGCAGATCTTTATTGGAATAGAATCTCTCCATGATGGGGGGCAGTTGCTTCACGATGTCTTTTACAAAAACAGACTCCTCGTATAATTTGTTGCCGCAGTTTTCGCAGAACCACAGGAAAGCATCTTTTTCATCTTCGGCCTCTTCACGCACTTTTTCAATCACCAGGCCAACTGTATTGGCAGGACGTTGAGGAGAATGTGGAGTCATTGGTGGGAGGAGGAACATATCCCCCTCATTGATGGGAATATTTGTTGGTTTTCCATTATCAATAATTTTCAAAACGATATTGCCTTCCAGCTGGTAGTATAGTTCTTCGCTTTCATTATAATGGTAATCCTTGCGCGCGTTTGGTCCGCCTACCACCATTACAATGAAATTCTCCGCTTCCTTGTAAACACATTGATTGCCCACAGGTGGCTTCAAAAGGTCACGATGTTCATCAATCCACTTTCTCAGGTTGAATGGAGCTGCAACTGGCATATGATTCAATTTTGATGATGCATGTTTGTACGATCGGGAGAAATTACAACAATTTTATTTAGGTTTGATCACCAAACATATAAGATGAATTTATCACTCGAAGGAAAATGGGCGCTGATTTGCGGTAGCACGCAGGGAATCGGCCTGGCTGTAGCAGAACAACTTGCTATGTTGGGAGCCAATTGCATTCTTATGGCGAGAAATGAAGATTCACTAAAGGAAGCAATTGCCAAGTTAGATATTTCGAATCGACAATTGCATGCATATCACGTCGCAGATTTCTCGAAGCCCGATGAAGTGCGGAGAGGTATCAACGAAATAGTGGCTGCACGCCCCATTCATATTCTCATTAATAATACAGGTGGTCCCGCGGCCGGTCCAGTCTTTGAAGCAAAAGAAGAGGAATTTATAAAAGCGTTTAATCAACACCTGGTTTGTAACCATATCTTGGCGAAAGCAGTTGTGCCTGGAATGAAAGAAGCGGAATTTGGCAGAATCATTAATATTATTTCAACCTCAGTGCGTATTCCTCATAAAAATCTTGGCGTGTCCAATACTATACGAGGAGCAGTGGCTTCGTGGGCAAAAACATTGTCGAATGAGTTGGGTGAATTTAATATTACGGTCAATAGCATTCTTCCTGGATATACTACTACTGCGCGCCTCCAGGCAGTGATCGATAATAATGCGGAAAGAAGAAATGTTGATAAGGAATCTGTGGAAAAGGAAATGATGGAAAGCATCCCCATGAAACGCTTTGGTGATCCGCAGGAAATTGCGGCAGTTGTAGCATTCATTGCATCGCCTGCGGCTTCTTATGTAAATGGGGTAAGTATTCCCGTAGATGGGGGAAGAACGGGAACAATTTAGTTTGACATTTGAGAGATGAAATTCGATATTCCATATTATCTCGAAAATTATATCGCTGGTAACCTGGTTGGTCCACTGAGTGGAAAATTTCTTGAAAATATTAATCCCGCCACAGGTGAGTTACTGAGCTACGTACCTGATAGCAATGAGAGCGATGTTGAGGTTGCGGTGAAGGGAGCCAAAGAAGCATTTAAGGAGTGGTCGGTGACGCCGGTTGCCGAAAGGTTTAATATACTAAATCGAATTGCTTCACTCATTGATGAAAACCTTGATGAACTTGCTCTTGCCGAAACAACTGATAATGGCAAACCTCTCTGGTTGAGTAAACGGGTTGATATTCCGAGGGCGTCTGCCAACTTTCGATTTTTCGCCACAGGCATCATGCATTTCGCAAGTGAGAGTCATATCATGGAAGATAAGGCGATCAATTACACGCTTCGTCAGCCAATCGGTGTTGTTGCTTGTATCAGCCCCTGGAATTTGCCACTCTATTTATTTACCTGGAAAATTGCGCCGGCACTTGCGGCAGGCAATTGTGTAATTGCAAAACCTTCAGAAGTTAGTCCTGTCACCGCTTTCCTCTTGTCTAAAATTTGCAGGGAAGCGGGACTGCCCGCTGGTGTGTTGAATGTTTTACAAGGCTCCGGAAATGTTACCGGCGAGGCCATCATTAATCATCCTGATATTAAAGCCATTTCTTTTACAGGGAGCACACGAGCAGGCGCCAGAATTGCTTCAGTAGCGGCACCACGCTTCAAAAAACTATCGCTGGAACTGGGAGGAAAAAATCCCAGCCTCATTTTTGCTGATTGTAATTGGGATAAAATGATGAAGACAACAGTCCAGTCATCATTCAGCAACCAGGGACAGATCTGTTTATGCGGATCACGAATTTTGGTGCAGGATTCCATATACGAGAAATTTAAAGACGAATTTGTAAAAAGAACAAAAGAGTTGATAGTGGGTGATCCAATGGAGCCCAATACAAAGCAGGGAGCGGTAGTGAGCAAGCAACATTTTGAAAAAGTTCTTCGCTGTATTGAAACGGCCAGGAAAGAAGGGGGAAGAATATTATGTGGTGGAAAGCCTGTTAAACTGGAGGGCCGATGCGCGAATGGGTTTTTCATTGAGCCCACCATCATTGAAGGTGTTGGGCCGGAATGTGAAACCAATAAGGAAGAGATCTTTGGACCCGTAGTGACATTACAGAAATTCAGTACCGATGAAGAGGCACTGGAATTAGCGAACGCGTGTGAATATGGACTTGCTGCCACGTTGTGGACACAAGACATTACGAGGGCCAATCGCATTGGAGCAAAATTGGAAGCAGGAATTATCTGGGTCAATTGTTGGTTACTACGCGATTTAAGAACTCCGTTCGGTGGTATGAAAAATAGTGGCGTGGGAAGAGAAGGAGGTTGGGAAGCCCTTAGATTTTTTACGGAGGCGAAGAATATTTGTGTTGAACTTTAATTTGAATCTTGAACATTATACTATATGTCTGACATTATAACTACCAATAAAGCCGCGGTGCCGCTTGGCGTGTATCCACATGCAAGGCGCGTTGGCAATCTTCTATTTCTTTCCGGCATCGGATCAAGAAGCGCGATCGATAATACCATTCCTGGTCTGAAACTGGATGACCTGGGGAACAAGATTGGTCACGACATCGAATCTGAATGTCATGCCTGCTTCGCGAATGTGCGGGAAATTTTATTGGCCAGTGAAAGCAGTTGGGATAAAATAGTTGATGTTACCGTGTTCCTTACTGATATGCAAAATGATTTTCCCATTTTCAATAAAATATATACCGACTACTTTAAAACGGTGCAGGCTAGTCGAACAACTGTAGAAGTTAAAAGCCTGCCTACGCCGATATCCATCGAACTGAAAGTCATCGCCACGATTTGATATTTGTCCGATAGCTATCGGGATGAAAATTGAAATTGTCGGAGGGTTGAATATCAAATCTCAAACTTCAAACCTCAAACGGTATTCATTATCTTGCCAGTATGATTTACGAGAACTCCCTGGCATTTGCACAACATCTGGACCAGCAGGATCCACTCAGGCATTTCAGGAGGAGGTTCTATATTCCCCAACATCATCGGAATGATTGGATTTATTTTACCGGCAACTCGCTGGGCCTTCAACCAAAAACCGTGAAGGAGTATGTAGAGCAGGAGCTTGATGATTGGGCGCATTTAGGTGTTGAAGGACATTTCGAGGCGAGGAATCCCTGGTTCTCCTATCATGAGATTTTTCCGGAACAATTATCAAAGATCGTTGGCTGCTTGCCGCACGAAGTGGTGGTGATGAATCAGCTTACGGTGAACCTTCATTTGCAAATGATCAGCTTCTACAGGCCAACCTCAAAAAAATATAAGATCATTTGCGAAGCCAAAGCATTCCCTTCAGATCAATATGCGTTGGAATCGCAAGTAAGGTTTCATGGTTACGATCCCGCAGACGCGATCATCGAAATAAAACCGAGAGAAGGAGAGCATTTTATTTACACTGAAGATATCATCAACGCCATTGAATCAAACAAAAATGAATTGGCCCTTGTAATGTTCGGTGGCGTGAACTATTATTCCGGACAACTTGTCAATATGGAGGCTATCACCAAAGCTGCTCACGCGGTTGGTGTGATTGTTGGTTTTGATCTTGCCCATGCTGTAGGAAATGTAATGCTGAGTTTGCACGAGTGGGATGTTGATTTTGCCTGCTGGTGTTCTTACAAATATTTGAATTCCGGTCCGGGTGGAGTTGCGGGGGCTTATATTCATGAACGACACGCAGGTGATACAAATCTGCCGCGACTCGCAGGATGGTGGGGATATAAGAAAGCTACACGCTTCAGAATGGAAAAGGGATTTGAACCTATTCCTACCGCCGAAGGTTGGCAGATCAGCAACGCCCCTGTGTTGTCTATGGCTGCTCACAAAGCCTCTCTCGACATATTTGACGAAGCAGGAATGGAAGCCCTTGTAGAAAAAAGTAAACTCCTTACGGGATATTTATTTTACCTGATTGATGATTTCAATAAAGATCACCAAAAGCATTCAATTGAATTGATCACTCCTCGCGTGGAAACTGAGCGCGGTTGCCAGGTGTCGATGCTGGTGCCGGGTGATGGGCGACTCGTATATGATTCTCTATTAAAACAGGGTGTAATGGTTGATTGGCGGGAACCCAATGTAATCAGGGCAGCACCTGTACCTCTCTATAATACTTTTGAAGAAGTTTGGCAATTCGGAAACATCCTTAAAAAAATAGTGGAATAATGAAGAAGGAGGTGGTTATTATTGGTGCAGGACTCGTGGGATCACTATTGAGTATATACCTGGTGAAGCAAGGATATGCTGTGCGCGTGTATGAAAGAAGAGGAGATATGCGAAAGGAAAAAGTGGAAGTTGGAAGATCAATCAATCTCGCGCTAAGTGATCGAGGCATTAAAGCCCTGCGAGAGATTGGTATCATCGAAAAAATTCTGCAGATCGCCATTCCGATGCATGGAAGATTTATTCATAACCTGGATGGCAGTACTGCGTTCCAGCCATATGGAAAGCAAGGTCAATTCATCAACTCTATTTCCCGGCGGGAATTGAATTGCCGGCTCATGGACCTGGCAGAGCAAGAAGGTGCGCAAATCTTCTTTCATAAGAAATGCATTTCTATTAATTGGGAAACGAGTGAGATCTCGTTTGAGGATGATGGTAACAGTAATAAGCCGAACTTAATAAAGGCTGACTTGATATTTGGGGCTGATGGAGCTTTTTCCGCGGCGAGGCTTGCCCATATGCTGCAACATCCCAATTTTGATTACCAGCAATCCTATATTGATTGTGGTTATAAAGAACTCAGCATTCCGGCAGGACAACGTGGAAATTTTCTTCTCGAAAAGAATGCGCTGCATATATGGCCGCGGAAGGATTATATGTTGATTGCTTTGCCTAATACTGACGGAAGTTTTACGGGTACGCTATTTTTCCCTTTCGAGGGTGAACTTTCATTTGAGCAACTGGATTCCGAGGAAAAAGTGAAATCGTTTTTTGGAAAAGTTTTCCCAGACGCCAGTTCACTTATTCCTGATCTTGTTAACCAGTTTTTTCAGAATCCAATTGCATCATTGGTCACAGTGAAGTGTTACCCATGGATTAGGTCAGAGCAGTTTTGTTTGATTGGGGATGCCGCCCATGCTATAGTACCCTTTTTTGGACAAGGCATGAACGCAGGATTTGAGGACTGTAGCGTACTGAATTCGCTTATTTATAAGCATCAACACAACTGGAAATTAATTCTTCCAGAGTTTCAGGCGTTGAGAAAACCAGATGCAGATGCCATAGCCGATCTTGCAGTAAATAATTTTGTGGAGATGAGGGAAAAAACTGCGGATCAAAAATTTCTTCTGCAAAAAAGAATCGAAGCCAGGCTGCATGAAAAATTTCCAGAGACCTGGATCCCTGCCTATTCACAAGTCACTTTCAGCCCTCATATCCGATACAGCGAAGCCTTAAGGAATAGTCAACGCCAGGAATCTATCATGCAAGAGGTAATGCAACTGCCAGGGATAGATAAAAAATGGGAGAGCGAAGAAATTGAAAGAATGATACTTTTGAAACTCGGTGAGTCCGGGATATGAGAAGCTTTTCAATTAAGCATTTACAATGAATCGGAATCAACTTATAGAACAAATATTTTCAAAGAGATCTTATCTGTGTGTTGGATTGGATACCGATATTGATAAGATTCCAAAGCATCTGCGGCAAAGCAAGGATGGTGTTTTCGAATTTAATAGATCTATCATCGATGCCACAAAGGATGTATGCGTGGCTTATAAAATCAATACCGCGTTTTATGAAGCGCGCGGGTTAAAGGGCTGGGAAGAAATGGAGCGCACTGTTGCCTATATTCCTTCAACGCATTTTAAAATCGCTGACGCAAAAAGAGGTGATATTGGAAATACTTCCACTCAATATGCAAAGGCCTTTTTTGAAACCATGAACTTTGATGCCATCACAGTGGCGCCATATATGGGACACGATAGCGTGAAACCATTTCTGGAGTTCAAAGACAAGTGGACTATCGTGCTTGGCCTGACTTCTAATCCAGGTGCCAATGATTTTGAGTTTCAGCAGTTGGTTGCCAAGGTTGACATTCTGGAAGAAGGCGTTCATATTTCGAAATCAAAATCACCCTATTTATACGAACATGTGTTAGAAACCGTGTCTGGTTGGGGCACTCCCGATAACTTAATGTTTGTAGTAGGCGCAACCCAGGCCAAAGAGTTTTTAAATATTCGCAGCCTCACACCATCCCATTTCTACCTGGTGCCCGGAGTTGGTTTCCAGGGCGGGAGCCTTAAAGACATATCCGAATATGCAATGAATGATGATTGTGGCATCCTGGTGAATGCCAGCAGGGCTATTATTTACGCTTCGCCAAAAGAAGACTTTGCAGAAGAGGCAAGAATGGTGGCAATGCAATATCAGTCTGAAATGAAGACATATATGGAAGCCAATAAGATTGCACGTTAATTGAATGGGTGAATGTAAGTGTGACGGTGAAGGACATTACTTGAACACGCAGTTTTTAGCTGTCCACCATGGATGTATTTCATATTTCAATCTTCCTGCTACCACTGCAGGGTCGCTCTTAACCAATTCTTCTGCCTCTTCTTTTGTGTTCACATCCATAATGAAAATTCCTCTCCAATCCCCGCGATCTCCGAAGGGCCCGGCTACAATGAGTTTTCCCATATCAGCCAGCTTTTGCATGTTAGACATATGCCCTTCCATTATCCTGGCTGCAGTTGCTGAATCATGGGAAAGATTTTCACCTCTCGAAAGCATTACAAAGAAGTATTGCTTCATATCATATTTTTTCTCCGCAGCCTTTGTTGATGGTTCTGTCTTCTTATCCTGTGCAACCAATCCACTGGAGAAGAGAATTGTGACAGCAAGGAGAAGTACCGCTATTGGCTTCATGTTTTTTTCTTTAAAGTACACTGATGCCACTAACACTCCAAGAAAAATCCGACGAGACTGGGATTGACTAGGATAGACTAGGAGAACTAGGATGACTAGGATCACTAGGATAGCTAGGAAAATTATGAAAACTATGAAAACTATAAAAACTAGGAAAACTAGGATTGAAGAATTATAGGAGGGATAAAAACACAGGATCCGATCTTTTTAAAGATCGGATCCTTATTATTTTCTTTTCTTACTCTTGTGCCTTTATATTGCTCTTGTCTTTACCCTCTTTTCCTTTTTCGTCATATCAACCACCAGGTCGTGACCGATAATGATTTCACCAAAGCTGGATTTTATTTTCACATTTGTGCTTCCGCTTCCAGAGCTGCCACTATACTTGTGATCGAACCTAGGACCGTGCCTGTCATCATCGTCATCTTTTCCTTGCTCTTTGATGGCAAAGGCTGTTTTATTGGTGAACTCTCCAAAGCTGGTAGAAATATCATATTTGGCTGAGAAATTCTTATTGATATCAATGTAAAGCTTGGAATAAGAATTCTTGATATCGAGACCTTTTACATCGTTGTCGAGATTCACTTTAATCTTATCACAGAATTCAAAAACCGCATCTACGTCGCCTGTTAATTTTCCAACTGATACTGCATTTGAGAATTTGAATGTGAGTTTGCCACCATTGAGTTGCGCAATTTCTCCTGTTCCAAATTCAACGGAAACAGATTTACCATTGGAAATTTTTCCAGCTTTCAATGAGCCAAACTTGCTGGCAATGGTTGCCTCTCCGCGATAATCGGGCACGATCATCGGTCCAAACTGGTTTTCAGCATTTAGTGGATTGCCCGCAGGTAGATATACAACATAATTGATTTCCATTCCTTCGTTTCTGTGGGATTTTCTGTCTTCACGATCTTCGTCCCTGTCCTTGTGTTTATTTTTGTCTTTATCATTGTCGTCCCACTGGTCCTTCCCAAGTTTTGTTTTGAAATACACGCCGCCTGATCCCTTTCCATCTTCGATAGTGATTTTGTCGAGTATCTCTTGCGCCCGTTTGTCGTCATCTGCTTTAGCGGTGATACTAACATCAACTTTCACTTCATTCTTATCCCAGGTCGTGATCTTCATTTCACCGAATTGATTATAAAGTGAAATTTTTTCATTGCCGCTTACAGGGTAGGACTTGCTGTAAGTTTTCTTTTTCTCCACCTTGGGTTCTTCATTGGCAACGGCAGTTGAGGCCAACGCTATGAAGTTGATCAATAAAATAATATTATATGCTCTTAGGAATGTTTTCATTGTTCTGTTTGTTTTTTTGATTTAATTGCTTGATCACTGAAAGTTGCTGATTCAATAACTCTGTCTGCAGTTTCAGGTTTTGGATCATTGCTTCCAACAGTAATTCACGGTTGGCATTCTTAGGCAGTTCTGTTTTCAATGCCTGGTAAGAACTGTCCAGTTTATTGATATCCTTCACAAATCTTTGATAGAGCTCCGGATGCTCATTCTCAATTTGCTTCAGCTCACTTTGTTTTAGCTCAATGAGCTGGGTAAAATGATAAACCTCTTTTGCATAGTTTGGATTCAGTTCATTTAATACCTGGTCGGGAGTTACGGTTGTTGATGTATTCCCGGCAATAGGAGGCGCTGATGGGCCTGAGGTCATTACCATATAGAAAGTGCCGACAATCATTACAACCACAGCAGCGGCAGCAGTCCATCTGAGAAAGTTCAGGTGAAATACCCGGTCGTCCCTCGTGCTCTCTGCAACATTCGCCTGCAAGTTTTTCCAGAGTTGCGGCTTTGGTTCCTCACTGTCAAAAGCTTCCCTGTTATCTTTAATAAAATCTTCTAATCGATTGCTCATTTTACACCTCCCTGCTTTATAATGTGTAACAATTTTTGTTTTGCCCTGTGATATTGCGTGCGCACTGTTGATTCTGAAATGCGCATGATTCCAGCAATTTCTTCGTGATCGTATCCTTCGAACAGATAAAGTGTTAGTACTGTCCTGTACCCGTTTGGCAAAAGCGTTACTGCCTTTTTCACTTCTTCCACTTTAAATTGAATCTGCTCCTCATCCAATACTTCGTCGTTTGGCATTTCATATACCTGCGCTTTGTCAATATCAACCAGGTCTGCCTTATGCTTTCTCAGGATATTGATCGATTTGTTGATCACTATCCGTTTTAACCAGGCACCGAAAGTGGATTTATAATTAAAATCGTTCAGGTACCTGAATGCATCCATAAATGCTTCCTGCAATACATCCTCCGCATCACTTGCGTTATTGACAATTCGCAAGCTGGTATTAAACATGGCTTTTGAATATTGATGGTAAAGAGTTTCGTAACTCCGGGCATCGCCTTTTTTACATTTCTCTACCAAATCGTCATAAAAGATTGCAGCAGATGCAGTCAGCTCCAATTGATCAGGTTTTGAATCTAAATACACAGCATGTTGGTTTTTGTTGCATGGAAGTTAGACGAACGTTTAAAAAAAGTCTATCGTTTTAGGACGAGCGGTTTCGTAGACTGGATGCAGGATGCCGGTTACTGGATACTAGATACTAGATACTGGATACTCCCAGCTGATACCTCATCCTGTGACTTGTTGCTTGCATATTGATTCCTGGATCTTCCTTAGTCCTTGATAGCTTTGATCTTTCTTGTGCCTTGTACCTTGAACCTTGTGCCTTGTACCTTGTACCATGTATCTTATCTTAGCGGCGATTAAACAGCGAATATGGCAGCGAGAACCGACCTTTTTGTAAGCCCGGATTATTTTCAAATAGATGAATTATTGACCGATGAACAAAAGCTCATCAGGGATACTGTGCGCAACTATGTCAAGAAAGAAATCTCTCCCATTATTGAGGACTATGCCCAAAAGGCTGAGTTTCCGCAACAAATCGTGAAGCAACTCGGTGATTTGGGATGTTTTGGCCCAACAATTCCGGTGGAATATGGAGGAGGTGGGTTAGACTATATCAGCTATGGATTGATGATGCAGGAACTTGAAAGAGGGGACAGCGGCGTGCGCTCTACGGCATCAGTACAGGGTTCATTGGTGATGTTTCCTATTCATGCTTATGGCAGTGAAGAACAGAAAAAAAAGTATTTGCCAAAACTTGCCAGTGGAGAGTGGCTTGGATGTTTCGGGCTCACCGAACCCGATCACGGGAGCGATCCCAGTAGTATGCTCTCCAATTTTACCGATGCCGGTGACCACGTGATCTTAAACGGTTCTAAGATGTGGATCAGCAATGCACCATACTCTCAGGTTGCTGTGATATGGGCTAAAGATGAAAATGATGAGATCAGGGGATTGATTCTTGAGAGGGGTATGGAAGGATTCAGCACGCCAACCACCCATGGTAAGTGGAGCCTTCGCGCATCGGCAACTGGAGAATTGGTATTTGATCATGTAAAAGTTCCAAAGAAAAATATTCTTCCAAATGTGAAAGGATTGAAAGGACCGTTGAGTTGTCTGACTAAAGCACGTTATGGTATTGCCTGGGGAAGCGTGGGTGCCGCAATGGATTGTTACGATACCGCTCTTCGGTACAGCCAGGAAAGAATTCAGTTTGACAGGCCAATTGCGGGATTTCAATTGCAACAGAAAAAGCTGGCTGAAATGATCACTGAAATCACCAAGGCGCAATTGATGAACTGGCGACTCGGTGTTTTGATGAATGAAGGAAAGGCAACACCACAGCAGGTTTCAATGGCTAAACGAAATGGATGTGAAATAGCCACGGATATCGCACGCGATGCGCGCCAGATCCTTGGTGGCATGGGCATCACGGGCGAGTACTCTATTATGCGTCACATGATGAATCTCGAAAGCGTTCTGACCTATGAAGGCACACACGATATCCATCTACTCATCACTGGGATGGATGTTACAGGTTTGAATGCATTTAAATAAATGCAGGTTCATGGATGCAAGGATTATTCCCTGGGAAAAAAAATACGAAGATGCTGTAATCGACTTAATTCTTTCTATTCAACGAAACGAATTCCACATTTCCATTACGGAGGAAGACCAGCCAGACCTGAGGAGCGTTAAAGAATTCTATATGCATGGCAATGGTAATTTTTGGATCGCCTTGTCAGAACAGAATGTAGTAGGTACCGTTGCTCTGGTGGATATAGGCTACCAGCAGGTGGCTCTCCGTAAAATGTTTATCCACCAAAATTTTCGCGGTTCCTTACATAGCTTGGCAAATAAAATGTTACGGACTGGGATCGACTGGTGTATTCAAAGAAATATTAAGGATATTTATCTTGGTACAGTTGAAGTATTGAAGGCGGCTCAGCGATTTTATGAGAAGAATGGATTTGAAAAACTGGAGAAGCAACAACTGCCTTCTAATTTTCCTGTGATGGGTGTAGACACAATATTTTATCATTTATCAATTGCAAAATAATGCGCGTATATCTGCTGGGTTTCATGGGGTCTGGTAAATCACACTGGGGAAAATTGTTGAGCCAAAAATTGGGCTTACCCTTGTTTGATCTGGACCAGCAAATAGCGGAGGATGAAGGAATACCCATTAACGAAATCTTTGCTCAGAAAGGAGAGGAGTATTTTCGAATGCAGGAGAAAGAAACATTACACACACTTACTGAAAACAATGAATCCTTTGTGATGGCGTGCGGAGGTGGAACGCCTTGTTTTTTTAATAATATCGATTTCATGAACAACAATGGTACTACCGTTTGGCTGAATACCAGGATGGAAACATTGTATGAACGATTGCTTAAAGAAAAAGCAGAACGCCCGCTACTGAAAGATCTAAAAGATGAACAGTTGAAATTGTTCATGGTGAAAAAATTCTCAGAGAGAAGAATTTATTACGAACAGGCAGAGCTGGTGGTGGAGGAAGATGTGGCCAGTATTGAATCACTGATTCAAAATATAATGCATGCCTAGAACATTTCTTCTTCTGAGCGCGGTGCTTGGAGCTCTCTCCGTGGTGTTGGGCGCATTTGCGGCGCATGGACTGAAAAAAATTGTTCCACCTGATTCAGTGGCCACGTTTGAAACCGGAGTACGTTACCAGTTTTATCACACATTTGCCTTACTGGCTATTGGTATTTTAATCGAGAAATTTCAGTCGCAGGCTCTTGTGTGGTCAGGTTATTTCTTCATTGCAGGCATTGTCCTGTTCTCCGGATCACTATACATTCTTGCCATGTTGAACTCGACTGAAAATGTTGGTCTCTCCAAAATTGGAATCATCACTCCCATTGGCGGATTGTTTTTTGTTGCTGGCTGGATAACGTTATTCTTTGGCATTCTGAAAAGGAACGCATGAAACTAGGTTGTTCATGGAGTGGTGGAAAAGATAGTTGTTATGCTTTGATGAAGGCTTTGGACAATGAGCACCAGCTAGTGGCTTTAGTCAATATGATGAACGAGAACGGAAAAATTTCACGTTCACATGGACTTCCCCTTACTGTTCTACAACAGCAAGCCGCTGCAATTCAAGTTCCATTGCATGTGCAACCCACCAGTTGGAATGAGTATCAGCAACATTTTGTTTCGACACTGCAAAAAATCAAACAGCATCATAATGTTGAAGCCATGGTATTTGGCGATATCGATCTGCAAGAGCATCGGGATTGGGAAGAAATGGTATGTCAAAAAGCCGGCTTAACCGCATTGCTTCCATTGTGGAAACAAGATCGCAGGAAATTGGTAATGGAAATGCTTAATGTGGGAATTGAATCGATGATTGTTTCATGCAACACCGCCATGGGTGAAAAATTCCTTGGACGGATGATAACGCCAGATCTGGTTGCGGAATTGGAGTCCATTGGCGTTGATGTTTGTGGTGAGAATGGAGAATTTCATACAGTAGTGATCAATTGTCCCTTATTCAGCAAAGAGATTGTGCTGCCTTCTGCCAAGTCTATACTCCACGATGGTTATTGGTTTCTGCATTGGGAATTATAATGTCAATTCAAAGATGGCAATGGTGCCCTGCTGATTCTTAATAGAGAATTGGCCATTGATATTTTCAAGGCGGTTCTGCATATTGCGCAAACCGTTTCCAAACCTGCGAATCCTATCGAGGTCAATGCCGAGGCCATTATCCATAATGGTTATCCGCAATTTATTGGTGACCTCTACATCAATTTGAACAAGTGTAGCTTTCGAATGTTTTAAAACATTGTTTAAAGCTTCCTTCACGGCAAGAAAAATATTTCTCCTTCGTTCACCACTCAGGTCAACCTTTGGTATGGCATCAGGCATATTGAACTTGCAATCAATATTGGTACTGTCGAAGAATTCAAAAGCGTAGGTTCGCATGTAAGTGACCAGGCTTTCTACAGTGTCGTTACTGCTGGTCATGGTCCAGATAATCGTATTCATCTTAGTGATCAGGTCATTGGCTGAATTGGAGATCTTCTCCACTTCTGGCAGCGTGGCCTCTTTCATTTTGCTTTTTACGATTTCACTCATGAGTCGGATGGCTGTTACGCCTGACCCCAGTTCATCGTGCATATCAGCGGATATCCTATTTCTTTCATCTTGTTGTGCTTCCAACACCGCCATTTGTTTTTCCATTTCCTTCCGTTCATTTTCAATTTTCAATCGTTCACTTTCGCGCGTGCGTTCCACAAGGTCTCGCCTGTTTTTATAAGCCAATCCCATCAGAAATGCAATCAGTTCCAAGGCCAGGCCCAGTTCATAATAGATGAGCGCATCGTTTAGAAATCCAAATTTTGCAGAACGCGTAACGCTAAATGGAGTAATTATGAGAATGAAACTCATGATGGAGAAAAGAATCAGAAGAATATTTCCCCACACCAGCCATTTCATGAGATTATCACTTCTCCGGATGCCATAGATCACAAACACAATACCGATCACCAACAGAATTTGCTTTGTGATGTTTTCAAAAAGATCAAGCCACATGAAATCAGTGGTAAAGAAATATATCAGTGTATAAAGAGTAAGCAAGATGGCTATCAGGATCTCACTTACCCGAAAAGTTTTTTCCAGCAGTGGATGTTTTGCTTTGGTATCTAAAAAGTAGCGAATGAACTGGAAATAGAATCCCACACCCATACAAAGTACCAGCAGGTCCCAATAGCTTTCGAAATAGAAGTTGAATTTGGAAAAATTATAGCTGAGATATGACTTGAGAAATAATAGCAAACCCATACAAAATGTGTAGCCGGCATAATAGAGAAACTCTTTGCTTCTGTTCAACCTGACCGCTGCTAAAGAATAGAGGATCATCATTAACATGATCCCGGCAATGAGATAGGTGAACATATTGGTGACATTCTTGCTCTGGATCCTGGCGGCAACAAAAGGCTCGATAAAATCCTTTTGAAGAATAACTGGAATGAGGGTAGTAGCGGAGCTTCGAAGTACACTTAACCTTGCGAAATAGGTGGACGTATCCCTCGGCTGCATATCAAATTGACGAAATCCTTCCTTCCATTGACCGGGAGTTGAATCGGCAGTTATCTCATTTAATTGCGAACTATTAACTAACCTGAATAATTTGATATCGTTAAAATAATTCCCAGGAAAAAAATATAATCGCTTAACAGAGTCTGTGGGATTCTTAAGGACGAATCTTAGAATGATATCTTTTTCGATGACTGCGGGTGGAAAACGGCTTCTCCAAATCCTGGGAACGCTATCGGTTATTTTCAATGTTGGTAGCTGCTCATTGGCGATTGAATTTTTTTTGGACAATTTTACCTGTACAAACTTGGTGATATTGCGAGCAAACGAGATTGCTGCAACGTTTACGGAATCTGGTTGGTAAACGCCGGTTTGGTCAACATTTACGCTGCAGGAGGTGAGAAAAAGCAGAGGAATTAGGAGAATTACTAAGCAACATTTCGTAATAGCAGCAGCGGTCCTTGGCATACCAACAGGATAAGTTTCCAAATTGAGTTGAAAATACAACTTTAGTGAAAAAGTTGTCAATAACATTATCCATACGGCGTTAGTAAACTGTACTGATGGAGGTGAATTCATATCTTTGTCGTCATGGCCAATAAGCTGAAAAAGAAAAAAAGCCAGCAGCCAGACCCGGATAAACTGAAACCTGAAAAAGAAGAATCCGTCCAGGTTAAGCAACTGGTAAAAGATGAGCGTACTCACAAAATTGCTGGCACGTTTTGCATTGTGCTGGCACTCTTTCTATTCATTGCCTTCATCTCCTATTTATTTACCTGGCAGGAAGATCAGGACAAGGTTATAAAAGGTGGACTTAACTTTCTTTTTAGTGACGATATAAAAGTCGCCAACCTCTTAGGCCGCCTCGGTGCCTGGGCGTCGCACTTGTTTATTTATAATGGATTTGGTCTCGCCTCCTTCCTTATTTGCAGTTTCTTTTTTGTTTTTGGAGCGAATCTTCTTTTCGCAAGAAGACTATTTTCTATCAAACGCAATCTGCGGTATGTGTTGGCAGGACTTCTTTTCTTTTCTGTTGCATTTGCTTTTGTATCGCCTTCCAATACTTTTCCCTGGGGTGGGGCAGTAGGGGATATGATTAATGAATGGCTGCAACGATTCCTGGGGTGGGTGGGTACTGCAGTATTGTTGAGTGTTGCCGGCCTGGCCTACTTCATATGGAGATTCAATCCCATTTTCAACTTACCTGCCCGAAAATCAAAGACTATTGTTCCCGAACTTGCCACTGAAACTGTGATGGAGAGCGAAGATGGCGAAGGCTCGCTTTTAGTTGACAAGGAAACTCAACGCAACTATTTGAAATCTGAAGGCGGAATCATAGTGATACCCCCTCAAGCGGATCAATCAAAAAATGCGCATCATGAATTTAACGTAGTAGAGAAGAACGAGGTACTCCCCGAAAAACCAACATCCGTTCTCCAAAATACTGAGGCAATAGAAGAAAAGAAACCATTGCTAAGTATCGACTCAAAGACTACCAAATCAAAACAAAATGGAGTAGACCTGGAATTGGAGATAAATCCTCCGCATGAAGAAAGTGAAGATGAGATAGAAGAGGATAAACCAAAGATAGAGGAGCTGCAGCCATATGAGCCAACGTTGGATCTTCGCGACTACAAATATCCTTCCCTGGAATTGCTGGAGAATTTTGGAAGCGACAAAATAGTGCAGGATCCTGCTGAATTAGAAACCAACAAGAACCAGATCATTAATACGCTCAAGAATTATGATATAGCCATTCAAAAGATCAGTGCAACCGTTGGACCAACTGTCACCTTATATGAAATTGTTCCCGCTGCCGGTGTAAGGATTTCACGTATCAAAAACCTGGAAGATGATATTGCCCTCAGTCTTGCGGCGCTTGGCATCCGGATCATAGCACCTATTCCCGGCAAGGGCACCATTGGAATTGAAGTTCCCAATGTAAAAAAATCAGTAGTGAGTATGCGAACACTACTGTCTTCTGAAAAGTTTCAACATAATAATTTCAATCTTCCAATCGCGCTTGGGAAAAAAATTGATAATGAGAATTTCATTGTAGATCTTACTGCAATGCCGCACCTGCTTATGGCAGGAGCAACTGGTCAGGGGAAATCTGTGGGATTGAATGCCATCCTTGTTTCACTTCTCTATAAGAAACACCCGTCACAATTGAAGTTGGTGTTGGTAGATCCAAAAAAAGTTGAATTAAGTATTTATCGCACTATAGAGAGGCATTTTCTTGCCAAGCTACCGGGAGAGGAAGAGGCCATTATCACTGATACGCGCAAGGTGATTCATACATTGAACGCGCTTTGTATAGAAATGGATAATCGCTACGATTTATTAAAAGAAGCGGGAGCAAGAAATATTAAAGAATACAATGAGAAATTTGTGAAGAGGAAATTGAGCCCCCAAAAAGGACATCAGTTTTTGCCTTTCATTGTATTGGTCATAGATGAATTTGCAGACCTTATTATGACCGCAGGTAAAGAGGTAGAAATGCCGATTGCCCGACTGGCGCAATTAGCACGCGCGGTGGGCATTCATCTTATCATTGCCACACAACGTCCGTCCGTAAACATCATCACGGGAACGATCAAGGCAAACTTCCCTGCGCGGATCGCGTTTAAAGTTTCTTCCAAAGTGGATTCAAGAACTATCCTCGATATTGGTGGCGCTGAACAGTTGATTGGTAAAGGAGATATGCTGATCTCGTATAACGGTGAATTGACCAGGTTACAATGTGTTTTTGTGGATACGCCTGAGGTAGAGGAGGTCACAGAATTTATCGGTGAACAACGAGGTTATCCGCAGGCATTCCTGTTACCTGAATACGTAGACGAAAAAGAGTTGGAAGGAAAAGATTTTGATCTCACTAACCGTGATCCTCTATTTGAAGACGCCGCGCGCCTCATCGTGCAAAACCAAATTGGATCAACTTCGCTTCTTCAAAGGAGAATGAAGTTGGGATATAATCGTGCTGGTAGGTTGATGGATCAATTGGAGGCGGCAGGAATTGTTGGCCCTAATCAAGGAAGCAAGGCCCGGGATGTGTTAATTAAATCAGAAACAGATCTGCAAGAACATTTGTCGATGATGGGTTAGGAATATGTTAATTGAAAACCCTGCTTAAACATCGTTTCTTTCTCTTGGTCTCACCTTTGCTACAATTAAATATCTTTGGCACCTTATTCAAAATTGAAATGATGAAGAAATATCTACTGGTTGGTTCTCTGTTAGTGTGTTTATTGTCGGTTCAGGCCCAAAGCAACAGCCTCGGCAGCAGTGATCCTGAGGCAAAAAAGATTCTGGATGGAGTAAGTAATAAGTTTAAGACCTATAAAGGGGTTCAGGCTAATTTCACTTTAGGTGTTGAAGATGGAAAGGGTAAAAGTCAGGGTACTAAGAACGGCGTTGTTTACATGAAGGGTTCAAAATATAGAGTGACTATTACGGGGCAGGAAATTTTTTGTGACGGGAATAACGTCTGGACATATGATAAATCGGCTAAAGAAGTGACCATTACTAAATTCGATCCCACTGTTAATACTATCACACCACAAAAGTTATTTACTAATTTTTACGATAAAGATTTTCTTTACAAGTTGAATGGTGAAAAGAAGATGGGTGGAAAATCGCTGGTGGAAATTGAAATGACACCAGTTGACAAAACCAAGAACTTTCATAAGGTATATGTATATGTAGCTTTCCAGCACAGTGGGATCCGAAGCTTGGAATTCACGTGACTTGAAGTCGC
>JADMIO011575563.1_pt1 | contig 76644 bp, 49 predicted proteins | sample 8958161 | NCBI WGS metagenome assembly JADMIO01 (sample SAMN16585339, study PRJNA669376) | soil metagenome | isolation source: Crop rotation soil | place: USA: Cullars Rotation, Alabama | collected 2011
CGCGACAACTTGTCCACGTGGAATTCTAAGCTTAGGATCCCAATGTGCTGGAAAGGCCTGGCTCCCAGCCAGGTGAGCCGGGGACAGTAGCCCGTTCGCTACACCTGCGACCCCACCGGGATCTGGTCGAGCTCCCTATACACCGGCTTCCCGGCCGCCTCGAACAGCCGCATCTCGGCGTCCGCGCCGGCGGAGTGACTGACCATCAGGATCGCGTCGCAGCGTTCGGCAAGCGCAAGGGATACCCGCATGACATCGGCGTTACGAGCCCGGTTGGTCGTGTCTTCGCCGAAGAGCGGCAGGGCGTTATTCAGCCCGATGACGGGGATGTGCCCGCGCCGGTAGACGGCGAGCGCGGCGGCGTTCAGCGCGTCGAGGTTCGCCTTCCGCTCTTCGGCGGTGGGCGCGGAGTATTTGCCGGCGAGCATGATCCACATGGATGCCTCCTTTGCCGACCCCTCGACGACCGCCAAAAATCGGCCCGCGATGTGCCTGCTCAGTCCGCTCCCTCGAGCAGCGCACGCACAGTATCTGTCAACGTGTCCGGGCCGAACGGCTTTGTTAGATAGGCGGTGTGTTCTTCCGGAATACCGGGCCGGTCGATGGTTTCGTCGGTGTATCCAGACATAAACAGCACTCTGATGTCCGGATACCGGGCGACGATCCGCTCGGCAAGCGCCCACCCGTTCAGGCGGGGTAGGACCACGTCCGTAAGCAAGAGATGAATCGGATCCGGATACGCGACTGCGACGCTGAGCGCGTCAACGCCGTCGGCGGCTTCCAGGACGGTGTACCCCTCCTCCAGCAAGATATCGTGGGCAAGTTTGCGCAGCGTTTCCTCATCTTCGACGAGCAGTATTGTCCCCGACCCGAGTACGGCTTGGACGGGCGTTTCGTGACGGATGATGGGTTCAACTGTTTCGTCGGCCACCGGGAGGTAGATATTGAAGGTCGTGCCGGCTCCGGGCTCACTGTCCACTTCAATGCCGCCGCCGCTTTGCTTGACGATGCCGTAAACAGACGATAGGCCAAGTCCGGTGCCGCGGCCAATCTCCTTCGTCGTGAAGAACGGCTCGAACACGCGCGCCCGCGTCGCTTTGTCCATTCCCTGACCGGTGTCGCTCACCGCAAGCAGGACATACCGGCCCGGACGCAAATCGACGTGCCCGTGCGACTCGTCGATGTCGACGTTGCGGGTCTCGATGGTGAGCGTTCCGCCGTCCGGCATCGCGTCGCGGGCGTTCACCGCGAGGTTGACGAGCACCAGATCGATCTGAGTAGGATCGATCTGGATCGGCCCCACGCCCGGACCGAGCACGGTACGCAGGTGGATGTCGTCGCCAACGAGCCGGCGGAGCATCCGCTCGGTATCCGCGATGACATCGTTGATCGCGAGAATTTCTGCTTCCAGCAATTGACTGCGGCTAAAGGCGAGAAGCTGCTGGGTAAGCTCGGTGGCCCGCTTTCCCGCGGTACTGATCACGCCCAGCATCTCCCGCACGAGGACGACGTTGCCTGGATCGTTCAACGCAAGCTCGCTGCCGCCGACGATCACGCTGAGCATGTTGTTGAAATCGTGGGCGACGCCGCCCGCCAGCCGTCCTACCGCTTCCAGCTTCTGCGCCTGGCGAAGCTGCTCTTCGAGCCTTTTCTGCCCGGTGATCTCCCGGCACAGCATCGAGACCGTCTGAAACGTGCCGTCACCCCGGGATATGCGGTTGATCCGGCCCAGGTACCATCTATTCGGGGTGCTCTGCGTCCAGAGATACTCGATCTCTTCCGATTGACCGGTCTCCAGCACCCGCCGGATCGCTTCAAGCAGGGGACCCGCGCTTTCTTCTCCCAGCACATCCGTGACGGTGCGCCCGATCAAGCTCGCTCTCGCGCGATCCAGCCGGATCGGATCGTTTGTCCAGACGTTGAGGTAGGAGCCCCGAGCGTCGTATTCGAACACAATCTCGTCCAGTGACCCGACGAGCGCGCGCAGTGTCCGCTCGCTCTCCCGCAGCGCTTCTTCGGTCTTGAGTCGCTCGGTGATGTCGTTGATCAGCGCCATTCTGGCGCGCCGGCCGTCGAATTCGAGGTTGTGCGCGCTGACCTCGGTCTGAAACAACGTTCCATCCTTCTTCCGGTGAGTCCAGACGCCCTGCAACACGATCGGCGAAGTGAAGTTCGAGTGATCCGAAAGAAAAGCCCCGACCTGTTCCTCCGGACGGATATCCGCCACGGTCATCGCCAGAAATTCTTCCACGGAATACCCGTACTTCTGCACGGCGGCGTTGTTGACAGCAAGGAAGCGGAGGGTTTCCACGTCGAAGACCCACATCGGTTGGGGATTGCTTTCGAAGAGGCGGCGATAACGCTGCTCACTTTCGAGCAGGGCGAGATCGGCGTTCGTCGCTCTCGTGATATCACGAACGCTCGCCACGTTGAGCCGTACGCCATTGTGTTCGAAGAAGCTCAGGCCGATCTCGGCCGGGAACTCGGAGCCGTCCGCCCTACGGCCCGAGAGACCGACGCCCGCCGCTTGGGCAGAGGTGTCCAGCCCCACATCCGAAGCCCGAGGGAGAAGGAATGTGACCGGCTTGCCAAAGAGGTCGTTGCGGTCGTAACCGAAAAGTCGCTCCGCCCGGGAATTGACGAAAACGATCGTTTCCCGCTCGTCGAACGCGATCATCGCGTCGGGGAGAGCGTCAAGGGGAAGAGTAACCGGCATCGCGAACGCTGGATGCTCGTCCGGGGAAGCGGCCCCACCGGCCGTCTGTGAACCAATTTCCACTGTCGTTCCCCTTTCAGCTACACAACTGTCCGGCGCAACGACTCCAAGCGTGACAGGGAACAGACCAGTTCATCGCCCGCCGACGCATCCTTGCCGACGATCCCTGGCTCGACCGGTTGAACGTACCACGCTCCGGCCAATGGCACATTGTACACAATCCGAACTCCAGCCTGCGCGAATGTTCCGGGCTGCCGTCCGGGCAAGCCCTTGCCCATGTGCAACCAGCAGATCGTTGCGATGCCATATACCGTCGCTAATAACTATGATCGCATGCCATGGCAACGTTACCTTTCGTCGGTCGCGAGCGTGAGCTTGGCGCGTTAGGCGCGGCGTTTACCCGGGCGGCCGGTGGCGCGGGCGGCGTTGTCGCGGTCGTCGGCGAATCGGGCATCGGTAAGACGCGAACAGTACGGGAGTTTCTCGCCGGATTGGCCGGCACGGCGACGGTTCTCTGGGGATCCTGTTACGAAGGCGACTGGCAGCCGCCGTTCGGTCCCTGGGCCGAGGCGCTGCGGCCGCTGCTGACGGAGCGGGGTGAAGAAGACGCGCCGGTCGGGTTCGCTACCGCGCTCGATCTGACCTCGGCATCGCTTCCTTTAAGTAATGCGCAGGAGCGGTTCCGGCTGTTCGACGCCGTTGCACAGCGGCTACTCCGTCAGCCGTTGCCGGTCGTGCTGGTTATCGACGATCTCCAGTGGGCCGATCTGGATTCTTTACAGCTACTCCGTCACGTAGCGCACTTCGCGCCGCGGGCACGGCTGCTCGTCGTTTGTACCTACCGGGAGCTCGATCCGGACGCGCCGCGCCTCACCGATCTGCTCGGCGCGCTGCACCGCGAGGTCGGCATGGAGCGGGTGCCGTTCACCGGTCTCGATCGTCCAGAGATCGACGATCTCTGTCGGCGATCGGTCTCCCCGGATCTCCCGCCCGAACTGGCCGGACGCATCGCCGCCGAGACCAACGGCAACCCGTTCTACATCCGCGAAATGCTGCTGCACTATGAAGAGGAGCGCACGGTCCGTCCGCGGGCGGCGTTCGTCGCGCCGCCCGGAGTGCGCCAGGTCATCGGCAGGCGCATCAACCGGCTGTCCGGGACCGCGCAGGACCTGCTGCGGTACGCGTCGCTTCTGACGAGCGCGTTCAATCTGCTGACCATTCGCGACGTCGTCGGCTTCCCGGACGATGCGCTCCTCACGGCGCTAGACGAAGCGATTCAGGCGGGCCTCATCCGGTACGTCTCGGACGATCCGCCGGAGTATGAGTTCTCCCACGGCATCGTCCGGACAACGGTGTACGAAGGGATCGATCCCGCCCGCCGGGCGAAGATGCACCGGCGAATGGCCGAACGGCTCCGCCCCGGTCGCGACGATGCCGAGATTGCCGCCCAGTACCGCGCGTCCCGCGCTCTGCGTGGCGCGGAGGCCGGCATACCATTCGCCAGATCGGCCGCGAAGAACGCTATCGAGGACTTTGCCTGGGACAGCGCCGTGCGCCTGCTGCGTATCGCCCGTACTCTCGCCGAAGGCAGCCCGGCCGCCGAACGGGCTGAAATTCTCTCCGAATTGGCGATCGCCGAGGCTCAGGCGCTGCTCGCCGGCGACGCGCCGCGGACCGTCCGCGAGGCGATAGATCTGCTGCTCTCCACCGGCGCCGGAATGGACCGGATCGCCGGACTGATCGTGGATGTCGCGCGTCCGCTGAAGGACGCCGGCATACCTCGAACGGACTGGCTGCCACTCGTCCAGCAGGGACTCGCGGCGACCGGCCCGGAGAACGGTCTCGTCTGGGCCCGATTGATGCTGCTCGACGAGCAGGTCGAAACCATCTCCACCGACTCCATCGCCGTCAGCCGCTGGATCGGCTTCGACCCTCGCGCGGTGGCGATCGCGAGGCAGTCCGGCGATGAAGACGATTACGCCCGGACGCTCGAGCAGTTCGATTGGGAAAGCCGGGCCGAAACCGACGCGCTCGTCGAACGGGCGATCGGCTGGCGGCAGCCATCCGCGAAGATTCACGCCCTGAACGTCGCCGCCCGGCGCTACTTCTTCTATCACGGCGCCTTTCAGGAGACCATCGCCTGCTGCCGCCGGAGCGTCGATCTTGCGGCGCGGCACGGGTCCCTCGTCGGGCAAGTGGAGCAATTGACGATGCTGGCGTCCGCGCGGATAACGCTCGGCGATTTCGCGGTCGCCCGGAATGAGCTCGAACGGGCAGGGGAGCTTGCGGTCAGGCTCGGCGCCGAGCACCGCCAGCACATCTCCATCGCCGTGCTCGTCCCGCTGGCCGGGGCGTACCTGCTCGAAGGGGATTGGGAGGCGCTGCACCGCACCATCGTCACCATCGCGCCGGCCGTTCCTCCCGGAAGGGCCGCGACCAGCAATCTTTCGGTCATCGCCGACTGGGCGCTCGTTCTGGCGCGTCTCGGCGACCGGCAGGGCGCCCGGGAACGAATCGATCTGCTGACGCGCCTATTAGAGTCGCTTGCGCCGACGGACTACCACGCGTCGTTCTCCTTGCATCTTGCCGGCGCGCTCGTCTGGGAGATGGAGTGGACGGATCTCGCCGTGCGGTATCGCGCGCTCGCCCTGCGCCACCACGAAGCCGGACTTGGCGGCGGCGCCCATGGCTCTCATCCGCTGACCGTCGCCCGGATGTCGGCGCTGCTCGGCGAGGACGGCCCGGCAGACGAATGGTTCCGGCGATCGCGCGCCATCCTCGAATCCGCCGGTCACCGGCCGATTGCCGCGATCGCCGATTTCGACGAAGCCACGGCGCTGCTCAGGAAAACAGCGCCTGAGCCACGGGCGGCCGCCCTGCTCGACAACGCCCGGGCCGCGTTCAAAGAACTGGGGATGGCCGGCTGGGAGCAGCGGGCAGAGGCGCTGCGATCCCGTCTCGGGGACGCTTCCCGCCGGGTACTTCCGGGCGGAATAACGCCGCGTGAGGAAGATGTACTCCGCCTGATCGCGGCCGGCCGCACCACCCGGGAAATCGCGGAGACCCTGGTCCTCAGCCCCGGGACGGTCGAGCGTCACATCACCAACCTCTATGGCAAAATCGGCGCGCGCGGCCGGGCCGACGCCACCGCCTTCGCCCTCCAGCACGGCCTCCTGCCGGGAACCCCGTAGATCGAGGCTGCCGGACGCCTCGCGGAAATGTGGGATTCCCTGGTTCTCCGCCGCGCGCCTCCGGACCTATCCTCCGACCATCACGGCGCGAACAACAGGAGGAAACACATGGCAACCTACGTACTGGTGCACGGATCCTGGCACGGCGGCTGGTGCTGGGAGAAAGTCGCCCCTCTGCTCGAGGCGCGCGGCCACACCGTGCTCACCCCCACCCTGCCGGGCCACGACGACGGCGCATCGACCAGCGGCAAGACGCTCGCGGACTACATCGACGCAATCGTCGGGATTGTCGACGCGCAGCCGGAGCCGGTCGTGCTCGTCGGCCACAGTATGGCGGGCATGGTCGTCTCCGGGGTCGCCGAGGCCCGCCCGGAAAAGCTCGCCGAGCTTATCTACCTTGCCGCCTACATTCCGCGGAACGGCGATCCGCTGATTGCCCTGGCCGGACAGGACACCGAATCGATGCTCGGCGCGGCGCTGCGGTTCGACGAGGCGGCCGGTGTCCACACCGTCGCTGAAGACGCAGTGATCGACGCCCTCTACGCGGACTGCCCGCCGGAAGATGCCCAGCGGGCGAAGGCACGGCTCGTTCCAGAATCGAACCTCGCCGTCTTCACCCCGGCCGCGTTGACCGATCGCTACGAAAGCGTCTCCAAAACCGCCATCATCTGCCTGCTCGACCGGGCGAACAGCGCGAGCGCCCAGCGGCGGATGGCCGACGCCACCCCCGGCATCGAGATCCGGACCATCGATACCAGCCACTCGCCCTTCTACGCCGCGCCGGGTGAGCTTGCGGAGATGTTCGATACCGTACCCGCAGCGATCCACTGATCTTCGAGAACCTCCGCTTCGAGGACACGCCGCAGCTTTCAGGCGGCGGCGCCGATCTCGCGAACCGCGAAGCGGCGACCGGGAACCGGCGGACGAATACGGCGTAGATCGCGGCCTACACCGCCGGGGACGAACGCTCCCGCCGGGCCACCTCGCTTCTGACCAGCGGAATAAGCTCGCGGCCATAGTCGACGGCGTCTTCGAACGGCTCGAAGCCGCGGATGAGGAAGGTGGTCACGCCGATATCGTAGTAGTCGAGCATCGCCCGGGCGACGGTCTCCGGCGATCCGACGAGGGCGGTGGTGCTGCCGCGGGCGTTCGTCGCGGCGGCCGGCGCGGTCCAGAGGCAGAGGTCGTGCACTTCGCCCCGGGCCGCCGCGGCGAGCAGGCGGCGGCTGCCGGCGTTCGGCGGCGGTTCCACCGGTCCGGGAACGCGCTCCTTGATCAAGCCAAGGATGTTGTACGCGCGCTCCCAGGCTTCCGCGTCGGTCTTGCCGAGGATCGGGCGGGTCGAGAGGCTGAAGCGGGGAGCGCGGCTGTATCGGGCGGCCATTCCCAGGACACGGTCGATGTGCGCCTTCGAATCGGCGAGCGGCTCACCCCAGAAGGCGTAGACGTCGGCATGCTTCGCCGCGACCTCGAGCGCCTCGTCGGACGATCCACCGAAATAGACCGGCATGTGCGGCTCGGCGACGCAGCGCACCTTCGAAAAGGCGCCGGCAAGCCGGTAGAACTCGCCTTCGTGGTCGAACGGCTCCGGTGACGTCCAGGTCTTGCGGAGGATCTCGATGTACTCGTCCGTCCGCCGGTACCGCTGCTCCTTGGTCGTCCAGTCGCCATCCTGCGTCTGCTCTTTGTCGTCCCCGCCGGTGATCATGTGCACCGCCACCCGGCCGCCGTAGAGCTGATCGAGCGTTGCGAGCTTGCGGGCGGCGAGGGTCGGCGCGACGAAGCCGGGGCGGTGGGCGATCAGGGTGCTGATGCGCCGGGTCGCGGCGAGAGCGTACGCCGCGGTCATGAAGCCATCCGGCATCGCGGCGTAGTAGCCGACAAGGACGCGGTCGAAGCCGGATTGCTCGTGGGCGCGGGTGAAGGCGGCGATGTACTCCGGATCGACGACCGGGCCGGACGGCGCCTGAATTTCGGATTGCCGTTGCGGCGAGATAAATCCGATGAACTCAATCATGGCCGGTCCTACTTCTGCGCCAATCGCAAACCGTTGCGCTTTCGACCTGTTCGTTCAGCGTTCCGAACTCAACCGGTTGCGAAGATCGATGTGCCGTCAACACGTCTCAGTGTAGCAAAGTAGCTATCCGCGTATCGCCGACTACAAGAAAAGCAACCCGTAACTGACGCTGCAAGCTCAATGCACTGGCAGGCGCGGTATGGAGCCTGCCGCGGCACCGAGGACACAAAAGTGCTGACTTGGAGCCGTAATTGAACGCTGGCGACCTCGACTATTTGCGCCTACTGTATGAGTTCGGACCTTATCGCCCAGAGGGCGATTTGCAGTCGTGACTGCAGGCCGAGTTTGTTCCGGATATGGTCGACGTGAGTCTCAGCGGTACGCCGCCCAATCATCAGGTGATCCGCGATTTGCTGATTTGTCAGCCCGGTTGCAATCAAAGCGATAACTTCAAGCTCGCGGGCGGTTAGGCGTCTAGAATGCCTGATCGTGTAACCAGGAACGCGGCACTTGTTCATTGTTTCCCACATCCATCAATTCTTGCCTTCGCGGCAATCATGGATTCGGGATGAACACCGTGATATCCCCGAAAGTACGTACGTAGTGTCCCCTAGGGGACATTCCTGGAAATCGGCGATCTCGCCGGCAATTCGGGCTCCCGCGCGGACGCGGGCAAAGCGCTATTTGAGATCAAGAACGTTGTAGACACGCTCGAGCTCGCTAAAACCCTTCAGCTCAAGCTCTCCGAGCGCTTCGACGTTGACCAGGCCGGCGATGGCCGAGTACACCCGTTGGGTGATGAGGATCTGGCCGTCGAGGGCTGCCGCGCAGAGACGGGAAGCGCGATTCGTCACCCTGCCGATGGCCGCGTAATCGTATCTGCCTGCGTATCCGATACGGCCCAACGTCGCGAAGCCGCGATCGATTCCTATTCCGAAGCCAACCTTCTGAATACCGAGGCGCCCCTCCAGATCGCCCATCAACTGCATCATTCGCTCGCGCATCTGAATGGCCATCCGCACCGCTTGTTCCTCGTGGTGGGGAAGTGGCTCGGGATCGTTGAAGTAGGCCATGATGGCGTCGCCGGCAAATCGTTCGAGCGTTCCACCGAACTCGTCAACGAGCGTGCCAAGGATATGGTGATACTCCTTGAGAAATCGCATAACGTGCTCGGGCTCGGCTCGATCGGCAAAGGAGGTAAAGCCGCGCATGTCGCAAAAAAAGACCGTCACTTCCTCGCGGTGCCCGGCAAGGAGATTGTGTCCGGGCGAAGCCTTGATCAGGGCCGCGACCTGCCGCGGGAGATACCGCTCGAGCTCCATGACCTTGATCTCATGACTCTTTTCCTGGATCTCTTCGAACAGCCGGGCGTTCTGGATAGCCAGCGCCGACTGGCCGGCAAAGGCCTCCAGCACGCGAATGAGACGGGGCGGAAATTCGCCCGGGACCTCGCGGCCGACGACCAGCCCGCCCAGCAGCCGGTCCTCGACCAGGAGCGGAAGGGCGACAAGAGACCGGATCCCGGCCGCGTAGATCGTCTTCCCGACATCGCTTCTTCTTTCGTAAGCGCGGTCGAGCTGTACGTCGGGAATCTGAACGGGTGCGCGCAACTGGCCCGCCTGTCCCATGGCGCCCTCACCGAGCCGCAGCGGCGCCGTGCTTAAGAGCCAGGTGAGATCGGGAGGCAGCTTCTCGGTTTCGCGCAAAAGGAACTCGCCGGTTTTCTCGTCAAACTCGTAAATGATTCCGCCGTCGGATTGTGAGATCTGAACCGCGAATTCGACGATCGTTTTGAGAGCGCGGTTGAGGTTTAAGGTCGAGCTGACCGCCCGGCTCACTTCGCTCAGGGCTTCCAGTTCGTGGACAGCCTCGGTCAATTCTTTCGTGGCCATCTCGACCTTGTACTCGAGGTCTTGCCGCGACTCGCGGAGCTGCCACGCCATCAAGTTGAACTCGTTCGCGAGCATTTCCAGCTCATCGCCGGTAGCGATCCTGATGGGCTGATCGAGATCGCCCCCGGCAATGCGGATGGTTCCCGCCTGCAGCGCCCGGATGGGAGAGACCAGTCCCCGGGCGAGCGCAAGGCTCAACACGACGGCCACCACCGATCCGGCCAGCAAGAGCAACCCCTTCCGGAGCAGGAAGGAGCCGGTTGCAGCGGTCGCTTCTTCTCGCGGCTGTTCGACCAGTATCCACCAGACCGGCTCCCGGCCCGCGCCCGCCGGCTCGATTGGCGCGAATGAGCTGAGCACCGGCCGGTCGTCGAGTCCGCGGCCCTCTACCGGATCGAGAGCGGCGGCTCTAGCCGAACCGGTTGATAGGGCGGCGCGAACCTGTGCGAACGCGGCTAAGTTCTGCTTCTTCAGAACCTGGCTGATATCGGGATGGGCAATGAGCAGACCGGCGGAATCGACGATGTACGCGTAGCCGCTCCGGCCAACTTTGATCCGGGAGACAATATCTCCGATCGGCGCGAGGTTGACCTGGGCAACGGTGACGCCGCCGTTCGGTCCCGGATCGGGAATGGCCATCGGCAGATACGGATCGTACTCATCCTGAAAATACACCGCTCCCAGGTAGACGTTGCCCGAACGAGTCCCCAAATACCAGGCCTCCCTGGAACGGTCTGCCTGGCTTTCGATGACATCTACCGCGACGCGGGAGATCCGAAGCCGCTCCTTACCCGCGGAGTCGACGTAGCTGATTTCGGAGATAGCCGGCGTGAGATGGAGCAGGCTGAGATAGGCGTAGCGCCGCTCTTCAGCTATTCCCGCCCCGGCAGCCCAGACCGGCTGCATCACCAGGTCGATCTGCTTCTCAATTCCGCCGACGAACTGCTCGATGCTGTCGGCGGCGGCAAGAGCCTCGCGCCGCTGCATTTGACCGACGACAGCGCGACCGTCTTGATACCCCAAAAAGGCTTCGATCGCGCTGTTCGTCAGCAGCACTCCGCCGAGCACCGCTACCAGGAGAAGAGCGTACTTCCGGAAGAGCGACCCATGACGGCGCGAGGCGGACGATTGTTTCGCGGAATCGCTATCGCCTTTTGCGACGGTGCCGATCACCGCATTGGTCCTAAACGACCTTATCTACTTGCACGAGAAGGGTCCGCGGAAGCGCGAAACCAATGGAGCCGGCGGCCTGACGGTTAATCACAAGCTCGAAGCGTCGGGGCTTTTCAACAGGTAACTGCGATGGCGGCGTACCTTTGAGGACCTTGTCGACGAAGACGGCGGCGCGTTGATAAAGATCGACATACCTGGGCCCGTATGCCATGAGTCCGCCGTGATTAGTAACAAAATCCTGTTGCGCGTATATTGCCGGCAGCCCGCGGGCCGTCGCGAATTCGACAATCGGCTCCGGGTTATTGTTGATGATGCCCGAAGCGAACGTCATCAACGCTTCCACACCCGCATCCTGAGCGGTCGCTAAAACAGTCCGGAAGTTCTGAGTTGCGCCCCGGAGATCCAACGAGATCAGCCGGGCGCCCCAGGCGCCGGCGGCTTCTTCCAATCGGGCTCGCTCGTCATTGTCGCCCGAATTCGTCGAGTCCCAGAAATACCCGATTCGAGAAACCGCCGGGAATGCCTCGTGCAGTAGTTGGAGCCGTTTTCCGGTAAGCAGCGGAGCGGTGGAGGTCAGACCGGTAATTCGGCCGCCCGGTCTCGCGAGGCTTTCAACCAACTTGGAGCCCACCGGATCGCTGCTGCTTGCCATGATGATCGGTACCCGCGACGACGCGGTCGCGTTGCGAGCAGCCTCGATAGCCTGGGTTCCATAGGCGACGATAGCGTCGAGGTTTAGACCCGCCAGTTCTTCGGCAAGAGAAGGGAGCTTTCCCGCCACGCTGTCGGCGTAGCGGTAGTCAATTCCAATAGTCTGGCCCTCCACATACCCAAGATCATGGAGCTGATCCTGGAATGCCCGGAGCTCGGCGGGCCGTGCTCCCGGAGAACCGGTATCCAGATAGCCGATCTTTCGAAAACGCGCGCTCGATTGACTGCAGGAGGCAATCGGCAGCGTAATCGCAAGGGCTCCAAGTTTGATGAGTTGCGCGAGAAAACCGCGGCGACCGCTCGCTGACCTGATTACTCGCGCAGCCACGCTTCTTCCGGCAGGTTTACCCAGCGTTGGAGCGCCTCTGGATTGAGAATGGCGATCCGCCGTCCGCGGCGGGCAATGGCGCCGTCATCTTCAAAGAATCCGAGCAGCTTATTCACGCGTGGCCGGGTCGATCCCACCATGCCGGCGAGCTCGGTTTGCGTGAGTGAGATACCAATTTCCAGCGCGCCATCGGTCTGCTCACCATAGCCGCCGGCAAGATCCAGGAGCTTTTTGGCCAGACGGCCCCGCACATCGAGGAATAGCAGATCGGCCACGTCGTCAGTCAGGCGGCGAATCGTCCCGGCGAGCACCGTAAACAGCGTCTCCACCACGGCCGGACTACGTCGAAGGACATCGAGAAAGTCCGCGCGATTCAAGGTGAGGGTCTCGACCTCTTCGAGCGCAACAACCGTGGCCGATCGGACTCCCCCATCGAGCAGCGTTAGCTCACCGATTGTGTCGCCGGGACCGGCAATCGTCAAAACCGCTTCTTCGCCGCCCTCACTCGTGATGAGTATTTTGAGTTGACCACGGCGGACGAGGTGAAGCGTGTCGCCCGGATCGCCTTGATGGAACAGTACTTCGTCGCGGCGATAGCGGCGGCGGCGAAGGGCGGCAAGAAGAGGGCCGCGCTCCCTTTCCGTCAGCCCGGCAAAAAGCGACGATGAGCGAAATGGGTCGAGCTCCGATTGCTCAGACACGGCACAAGTGTATAGGTGGCGCATAGCGCGACGTCAAGCGTGCGAAGTGCTTCACAAAGAATCTAACCGTGGAAGTAGTCGGTGCCTCAAAACTACTCTGACCAAGGACGGAGGCGGTCAGGTGAAGGCAGAGGCACGACGTGAGTACGTACAGGCGGCGGCGCGACGCTACCGCACAGCGAAGCGGGGCGAGCGGAGCAGGATCTTGGATGCCCTGTGCGCCGATACCGGATACAACCGCAAGTACGCGATGGCGTTGCTGCGGCCGAAACCGGCGCCGGCCGGATCGTCCGCCGATCGAGCACCGGCGCGACTGGGGCGACCGCCCCGGTACGGTCCCGCCGAAATCTCACTCCTGCAGCTCTGCTGGGCGGTGGCGGACGGGATTTGCGGGAAACGGCTGGCTCCCTTCCTGCCCGAACTGCTGGCGCAGTTGGCAGTCGCCGGGGAACTGCCCGCGAGCGCGACTGACGCTGTCGTGACCACGGTCCAAGGGATGAGTGCGTCGACGATCGATCGGGTGCTCGCCGGTGACCGGGCCCACCTGGTGGGGAAAGGCCGCGCGCTGACCAAGCCCGGGAGCCTGCTCAAGCGGCAGGTGCCGATCAAGACCTTCGCCGAGTGGGACGATGCGGTCCCGGGCTTTCTCGAGATGGATCTGGTCGCCCACTGTGGGACCAGCGGCGCCGGGGAGTTTCTATTTACGCTGGCGGCGGTGGATGTCGCGACGGGCTGGATCGCGCTCCAAGGCGTGCTCAATCGCGGCGAGGCGGCGGTGTTTCGGGCGATTACGGACCTGCGGCGGCGCCTGCCGTTCCCGCTCCGGGGGATCGATACCGACAACGGAAGCGAGTTCATCAACCACAATTTGGTGCGCTATTGTCAGCAGGAGGGGATCACATTGACCCGGGGACGCCCGTATCGGAAGAATGACGCCTGCTACATCGAGCAGAAGAACTGGTCGGTCGTTCGCCGGCTGATTGGCTATGCGCGGTTCGAAGGGGTGTTTGCGTTGGAGGCCTTGAACGCGGTATTTCGCCTCGCCGAGCCCTATGTGAACTTTCTCCAACCGAGCCGGAAACTGACCGAGAAACTCCGCGACGGTGCCCGCATCACCCGGCGGTACGATGCCGCCCGAACGCCCTATCGCCGCCTGATCGACACAGCCCTGCTGGCGCCGGATACCGCAGCTCGGCTGGTGCGGCAGCAGGCCGCGCTCCGCCCCAAAGCCATCAAACGCGCCATTGACGAGGCTCAGACCGCCCTCGAGTGCCATGCCCTGCGGTCAGATTCCCTTTTGAGGCACCGATGAGCCGAAAGTCAGATTTTCTTTTGAGGCATCACGGCGTGCTCCTGCGCAACGTGGGCCCGTTCCGAAGCGGTATGTGTCTCGTAAGGAACAGTAGAAACGTATCCGGGAGGATGGTGACGCACCCGGGTGAGCTTTAGTCTCGCGGTGGAATATCGGTAGAAGGAGCACGACCAATGACAGAGCTCACCGCGATAACGGCAAGATCCGCCGACCGGACGGCAATCGCCCGGCCGTCCATCCTAGGCAAAGTCATGGGGCTCCTGAGCTTCGCATTCCTGTTCACCGGCGCGGGCGCCTTCATTGGAGCCGCCACGCCAGCATCGGTCCCGATCTCAATGCTCGGCGGAATCACGACGTTGTTCTTGCTTCTTGCCCTTCGCGAAACAGCCCCGATCAATCTCGGACTGCTCTATGCCTTCTCGATCTTTCAAGGCATGTCCCTCGCACCGTTGCTCGATCGCGTCGTCCAGGATCAGGGACTGGGCGGCGCCGTAGCGCAGGCAGGACTTGGCACCGCGGCCGTGATGCTGACGGCCGGCGGTTACGGTGTCGTGACCAAACGCGATCTGAGCGGGCTGGGCGCCATTCTTTCCTTGAGCCTTTTCGCCCTTGTGGTGGTGACGATCGGCGGCTTGCTAATGCAAACGCCGACTGTCACCCTGCTCCTCGGCGGCGCCGGCGCCGCCCTCTTCACCGGCTACATCGTCTACGACCTGAACGCAGCGGAGAACTGCCAAACGGACGACAACGGGGAGGCGATCCTGCTCGCCGTCAATGTGTACCTCGATCTTCTCAATCTCTTCCTGATCCTGCTGCGGTTAGCAGCCGACAGCGACGACTAACGCGCCGGTAGTGAGAGCACGTCGAGTAACTGGAGGCTGTCGTGGGAGTACCGTGGTGGCAGATCTTTCTCTATGCGTGCGGCTTAGCGCTTCTTCCCGGGACTCTCGCAATCCTCTGGCGGGAGTGGCGAACCCGGTGGGAACGTACCACGGGCACCATCCTTGGAATCCACGTCGCGGAACCCGGCTCCTTCCACAAGCGGTACTTCACCCCGCTCGTCGAGTTCAGGTACACGGTCAAGGGAGAGACAATCACCAGCATGACATTCTGGGATCGCCAGCCTATCTGTGAGACCATGGAGTTGGCCGTAAAGGAGATCGAACGGTATTCGGTCGGCGCGATCGTGACCGTCAAATTCCGGCCTGACCTTCCGGCGCGAGCGTTCGTGACCGGCGAGTCCCGTTGGGCTACCGGGCTGCTCAACGTCCTTGGCGTGCTGGTTCCTTTCCTCGTGGCGACGTTGTATTCGGAGCTTGGCAAGTATTTCCCTGTCGTGCTCGTCTACACGGCGGCCGTCCTGTCCAGCCAAGCGGGCTGGCTCTCCGGCGCTCCCCGTACCGTGAGAGAATCCGGCTACTGAGGCGCGCCAATCAACCGCCCCGCCTTGGCATCATTCGTGCCGCGGCGACGCTCTCGTGCTAGAGAGCCGGACCAGTAGTTGACAGTCCGGTGGTAAGACGCAAGGAATCCTTCGCTTCTTGCTGAAGAAGTTGCCGTCCGGAGAAGCCATTCGGACGACTACCGGACCGACGTTCTAGAACCGGTCCTGACCCACCCGTAGTTTGTAGGGCCTTTCCTCAAGTTGGCCCCATGATTGCCGGCGGACGCGACGCGATTCTCAAGCTCGGCATGGATTCTCGCTGTGCGGCGCTACAACCGCTTACAACCAGGCTCTCAGGAAGACGTCCCGACGTAGATCACACCACGCTCGGCCAGCCCGGCGATTTCCTCCTGGCTATAGCCGGCTTCGGAAAGAATCTCCGCGGTATGCTCGCCGAAACCCGGTGAGGGAACCAGGTCGTCGATCGGCGGATCGTCGACCAGACGGACCGGCGGTCCGACTACCCAGAATCGGCCGCGACCCGGCACGTCCACCGGCAGGACTTTCCCGGTCGCGCGGACATGCTCGTCCAGATTGGCCTCGGCGGCCGTATTGATGATGGCCGAGGGAACATCGCCGGCAAGGAGAATGTCGATCCATTCGGCTGCCGGTCTGGTCTCGAAGACGCTGGCAAGCAGGTTCATCAGCTCTTCGCCGGCATCGTAGGCCGGAAAGGCGTAGCGCGGCTCGTCGAGCAGCGACGCAAGGTCGAGCGTGCGGCACAGATCCGCCCATTCTTTTGCGACATTGAGGGCGACCATGATGTATCTACCGTCGGAGCAGCGGTACGGCGCTTGCCAGGGAATGTGCCTCGGGCGGTAGGTTGTCGCGGCGGCATCGTCGTCTGACCGGACAAAGAACGGGCGCTGGATATCCAGAACCGCGCTCAGTAGATCGGAGGAGACGCGCTGCCCCCGCCCGGTGATCTGGCGCCGGTACAGCGCCAGTAAGACGCCGGAGAACGCCATCATCGCGGTGCCGTTGTCGCCGAGCGGCACGCCCGAATACATCGGCGTACCGTCCGGCCACTGGCGGTAGTTCAGCGTTCCGCCGATGGCCTGCGCCACCATGTCGTAGCCCCGGCGCTCGATATACGGGCCTTCCAGGCCGTAGCCGGTCACCGATACCCAGATCAGCCGGGGAAAACGCTCCCGCAAGGAGTCGTAGTCGATCCCGTGACGCTCCATGACGCCCGGCCGGAAATTCTCGGTCAGGACGTCGGCGGTCTCGAGAAGACGGAACAGGACGTCCCGGCCTTCCGGAGAGCGCAGATTCAGCACCATGCCGCGCTTGTTGTGATTGAGCGCGAGAAACCCCGGCGAATCGACGCCCGGTACGTGGCCGCGCATCGGGTCACGTTCAAAAGGCTCGATCTTGATGACCTCGGCACCCTGTTCGGCGAGGTGCGCTCCAAGGCCCGGTCCCGCGAAGACCGTCGTAAGCTCGATCACTCGAATTCCGGTGAGCGGGGGCGATCCGGTTGTCTCGACTAGCGGTGACTTGCTGCTCTCGGTCATGCTGGTGCTCCTCCAGACGAGATTTCGTCGCTGCTCGGGCCGGGCGGATTCGCATCTTGAAATGAGCCCGTTGCCGCCATCCGGCATTTAAGCCTTCAGGGCTATGATACCGGTCGCGCCGGGGAACGACGCGGCGGCCGGCGTGAACCTTGAAGAAGATCGGGAGAAGACATGCACGCGGTTTTTCGCTACTACCAGGGCGTCACTGACCCGGCTGAAGCCGGCCGGCAAGTACAGGAGAGCTTCGTACCGATCGTCAGCAAAATCCCCGGTTTCGTCTCCTACTTCTGGACGGATCTGGGCGGCGGCACGATGACCTCCGTGACCGTGTTCGACACCGAGGAAGGCGCCGCCGAGTCGGTTCGTCAAGCCGCGGCCTGGATCACGGACGAGAGAAAGCATCTCCTGCCGAATCCACCGATGGTAAGTTCCGGCACCGTCGTCGCTCACGGCGCGAAGTAGCGCTTTCCAGCGGCTTAGATACCGAGCGCGCTCTTACCGATCTGGGTGAGGGCGATGTCGTCGATAGGCGGCTGACCGAGCCCGGCGCGAACGTCGCGGAAATAGCGCTCGAGCGGCAGCGACTTCGCCTGCCCGGCGGATCCCACGACCCGGAGCGCCAGATCGGTGATGCGGATCGCGTTGTTCGTCGCGGTGAGCTTCGCTGCCGCTATCTGCCAGGCGATCCGATCCCGTAGCTCCGGCTGCTCGTCCCAGGCCTCCGCCGTGCCGTAGAGGATGGATCGCGATTGCAGGAGCAGGAGATCGATTTCGGCAACCCGGTGCTGAACGGTCTGGAACTCGGCGATCGACGCGCCCTGTCCTGCCGGCCGGCGTCCCCGGGCATACTCGACGGCAAAGTCCCGCGCCGCCGCCGCGATCCCGGTGTACACCGCCGCCGTCGTCAGCGTCCAGGCGCGCGGGTCGCCCTTCCCGGCCGCCTCATCACCCGGCAACCGGTATTCCGCCGGCACGAGCACGTCCTCGAGCAGGAGATCGTGACTGCCGGTCGCCCGCATGCCCAGGTTGTCCCAGGTCTCCACCACCGAAACGCCCGGCAGATCGATCGGAACGAGGAAGCTTGCCCGCTTCGGATCGGCGCCGTCTTCGTGAACGGTCGCGATCAACGTCGTGTAGCGAAGCGCCGGCGCGCCGGTGACCCAGCTTTTCCTTCCGGAGATGCGCCAGCCTTCCGCCGTCCGCGCCGCCTTCGTCACCGGCAATCCGCCGCGACTCGGGCTACCCAACTCCGGCTCGCTGTGGGCGGAATTGATCAGCGCCCCGTTCTCCACGACATCGCGGCAGACTTTCGCGAACAGGTCTTCCGGCCAGGCCCGTGTCTCCGCCAGCCGCGCAATCAGCTGCAAGTGCATATTGACCGCCAGCGCGACCGACCCATCGCCCCGCGCCAGCGCCTCCTGGGCCAGAGCGACCTCGAGCACCTTCTCCGCGCGGCCGCCGTACTCCGCCGGCACCGTCAGCGCGAGGTAGCCCGCCTCCCGCAGATCGCGGAAACTCTCGAACGGGAAGCTATTCTCCCGATCGTGCCGCGCCGCCCGCTCCGCCGCCTTCGCCCCCAGCGCGTCCGCCAGAGTGAGTATCTCCGCCTGATGCGCGTTCTTCGGAAAGGGCAGGGGAAGACTTCGGACCGGATCCATTGCTCGTGACTCCAACGTCGCCGGGGTAATCCTAGCGCGGAAGCGGTTTTGCGGCGCGACTGCTACGGAGCAGGCTTTCTGCTCGCGGCGAGCGCTCGCCCCAGGTCCGTGAGACGGTAGCGCTGACTCCTGCTGTTTGGCTTATCCGGGGAAGTCATCTCCAGCAGTCCTGAATCGAGAGCTGGCTGTAGATACACCCGGGTAACATGCATCCTATCCATCAGTCCCAGTGCCCACGTAATCTCAGCACGGGACATTTCTCCCTGAACCACCGCAATGACCTTCGCAACTTGCGGGGTAACTTGCGGGGTAACTTGCGGGGTAGCTTGTTCACCCGGTCCCCAGAGCCGTTCGAGCGCGGCCGGATGAACGGGTAGGCGAATGAGAAAGTAGCTACGGTCCTCATCCGTATCGAACTCCGGTGGAGGCGAATCGTTGACCTGCATCGCCCGGAGAATCTTCGGGATGCCGGTAGAGCGTCCCTCGGTGAGATCGAGTTCTTTGAGAAACTCGCCGATACGCCGGTTGCGATACCGGCGGCTGGCGGCCCGGCCCTCGCGTAAGTCCTCCAGACTGATCGAGCGATCAGGACCGGGGAAGCTCAGGACCACCAGATCTTCACGCGTGATTCGCACCTCGATTGGCTCGCGTATCTCGTACGACCGGTGGTAGACGGCGTTCACTACAGCCTCTTCAATCGCCCGGTACGGGAAGTTCGAGTAGTGGTCTGCTTCGGCGCGATCCGGCCGTTTGATAATGATCTCGTGGATGAAATTCCGGCGAATGTAGTCGAGTGCTTCCCGGGTCATGCGATCGAGCGGACCCGTAAAAGTCTTCTCCCCGATTGAATCGCCGCCAGGTCCATCCGGAAACCACACGACGTCGATTTGCGTAACCGGGAAGAACCGCCGCGGATTTTCAGTGAAGAAGAGCAATCCGACATTCTTTGCGTACGGTCGCTCCGTCGAGCCGCCCACGATATTCATCTGACGCCCAACCGTCTCGATTGACGTAAGCGCCGTTTCGGGGGCGAGCGCGCTGCCTACCTTCGTCAGAAACCCTCCAATGAGCGGAAGGGAGAGCTCTGTCACCCCTGCCTGTTGATTGAAACGGTCGTCGAACGGAACCGACTGCGCAAGGCTGAATAATTCATTCCGCAATTCACCGCGAGGCTCGATCGTGCTCGAACCGCTGCGAATAAAGTACCGGTGGTCCTTTTGCTTCAAAGTGACGTCGCGCGGCACGCTGTACGGCCGCGAATATCCTCCGTGAGCCCAGACGACGATAAGCTTCTTTCCCTGCACCTCTTCCACGCTGATGATGGGAAGATAGGGTGGTTGGATCAGGCTGCAGTACTCAACCAGCTTCCGCTGGATCTCATCGAGCCGCCGATCATCCAGCCCTACCGGCGGAAAGATCGGCAGGCCGTGCTCGTCGCAATCCTGCCCGATGACGATGTACCCGCCATCGAGATTGTGGAAATCGTTCGCGAACGCGCAAATCGTCCGGATGATCGGATCTGGATTCCAGCCGGCTTTGTACTCGATACGCTCGCTCTCTACCGTCTTGCCACGCAAAAGCGCGTCGATGTTGATTGGAAGCTTGCTGTTCATCAAAGGTTCGGCGTCATTCATGAATACGCTCAGATCTAGAGATTCGTCGACGGAGCAATTCCGGAAGACTATACGGCAACTGAAATCATCGAACCTCCGGGGACGCCAAAAGCGCCGGGGCGGCCCCGGCGCTTCGCAGGTATTCGCTCAGGCTGCGTGAGCGGCTGTTCCTGTCCTGCTCAGCTCACGTACCGGCCGGCGTCCGTGGGTCGAGCCGCTGCGTTCGAAAGGGCGCAGAGGGCGGAAGGGCGTTAGTCCGGCGCGATGTTCTGGTTGAAGCGGAAGGTGTTGCCGGCATCGTAGGCGCGCTTCACGGCCTGCAATCGGGCATATTTCTCCGGCGAATAGGCGTCGCGCACCCGGTCTTCCCCGACGCCGAGATAGTTCACGTACACCCCGGTCGATGCCGGCCGCAGATCGTCCCAGAATGCGCGGGCCCAGGCGATGCACGGATCGGCAAGCTCCGGCACCGGCCAGCGGGTGATGATGGCGATGTTGAAGGCGGCGTCACGGTGCTCGAAGGCGGTCGCGTCGCGATCCACCCGGCTCATCGCGCCACCAAGCTGCTCGATCAGGACGATCGACGCCGGGGACGGGGATGCCATGAAGCTATCGACGATCGTGTCGATCGAGGCGTCGTCCAGCCCTTTGAGGAAGTGCGAGCGCCAGTACACCGGCAGTCCTTCGGGGAACGCTTCGTCGAGCGCGGTCTGGATACCGACGTAGGGGGCTGGCTGGATCAGGTCGGCGACTGGCGGACCGAACTGCCGCAACGGGGCGACGACTCGTTCGCCTTCTTCGATCGGACCGTTGTAGCAGATAGCCAGCGCGAGACAGGGCATGCCGCCGGGTGGAGTCATCAACGCGGCGAACACCGTCAATTCGTCCGGCGCGGTCGCGCAGAAATCGCGGAAGAAGCGGAGGGCGTCCTTCGCTGCCGGCAACGGATGAATGACCATACCGCCCAGCACCATCGAGACCTCGTGCAGCCGGAAGGTGAACGACGTCACGACGCCGAAGTTGCCGCCGCCGCCGCGCAGCGCCCAGAAGAGGTCCGGGTTCTCGCCGGCGGTCGCCGTCACGACCTCGCCCGCCGCCGTAACGACTTCCGCGGCGAGCAGGTTGTCGGCGGTCAGTCCGTAGCTGCGCATCAGCCAGCCAAGCCCGCCGCCGAGCGTCAACCCGCCGACGCCGGTCATCGACACACCGCCGCCGGTTGTGGCCAGACCATGCGCGGACGTCGCCCGATCGACATCCGCCCAGGTGGCGCCACCGGAGACCGTCGCGGTCTTTGCAACGGGATCCACCGTTACGTCCCGCATTTCGGAGAGGTCCACGACCAGTGCGCCGTCGGCGACGGCCAGACCGGCCGCGTTATGACCGCCACCGCGAACCGCAATCGGCAGATTTTCCCGGGTAGCGAACCGGACCGCGCCGACAACGTCCTGCGTCGTGCGGCAGCGGACGATCGCCGCCGGCCGCCGATCGATCATCCCATTCCAGACCTTCCGCGCCGCGTCGTAGCCATCGGTATCCGGCGCGAAGACCGGTCCGCCGATGGTGGCGGCAAAGTCGCCGAGCGCCTGAGATGTACTTGCAGTATTCACGTCATCCCTCACATTCGTTTCTGTTGGCATCCGCCGGGCGACGCCGCGGCGTGCGTCCGGCGAACGTCAACATGGACAGTGTCAGGCGTGGGAGGGGGTGGGAACGTCCAGGGAAGTACTCATCCGGAGAGCACGCCAGTACCCATTGTGGGTACCGTGGAGCGACATTCTCCTAGCCCCGGGTGTAAACCCGGGGGAGTCACGCCCAACACCCGCGTGTCGCTGTCCCATCAGCCGAGGTTTGTGTGGTGGCGCCACGTGTTCTTCGCCAGTACAGGCGGGGCGGGTAACTCCCCCGGGTTTACACCCGGGGCTAGGATGGATTGACTTTGATTTGGGTTATTCGAATTCGGCAAGAAGTCCGGGACGAACGTATAACGACATCCTGGAACCCTGTTCGAGCGCCGTATACCTGATAGCGCGCTCTACGGCATCGTTTTGCCATAGGTATCTGGTGCTGCCGTGGCGGGACCACCAGGCACCGGGTTTATAAGTCAGATTGGTCACATTAAGGCGATAAGAAGCACGACGTTTAAAGTCCGCCATTACTTTTTCAGGAGCCGTCAGAGCCGTCACCACGACATGGACATGGTTCGTTCGCACATGCGCGGCATGAAGCTCCCATTCACGAAAGCCTGCAACCTCGACGATCGCCGCGAGAACCGCATCTCGCTGCCCTAACTCGAATGTCTTCGCGAATCCTCGCCGCAGCGAAGCGGATATGTCTTCGATCTGTGGGTCAGGTGAGTTTGTTCCCTCTCCGGACAACACGAATTCTTTCCGGGTAGCCCAGCCACGCTCATTCCCCGGCAACCGACTTCCATACGTACCGAAGGTGATCAGGTACGCGAGCGGGAAGCGGTCCATCTCACGTTTGACGACAACACCTCTCTATGCCAAGTCCGCACGCCATCCTAGCCCCGGGTGTAAACCCGGGGGAGTCACAATGCCATGGTGACTTCCCGGAGACAGTCCTTGTCCCATCCGCCCGCCGGGACTTGTGTCGTAGTGCGACCTGTTCTTCGCCAGTACAGATGGGGCGGGCGACTCCCCCGGGATTACTCCCGGGGCTAGGATTCGTGGATTTTCCCGAGCCAGGCGTTCAGGGGCGCGGATTCGGCGTATTGCTTGAAGCAGCGGTCGACGAGGTCGTCATTGTCGGCGTCGGCAGGCGAGATGGTCGGGGTGAAGACGTAGAGGCCGGCGTGGCGGAGGAGATCGGCGCGGGGATGCGTCGGATCGTACCCGGCGGGGACTTTCTTGTAGTGCTCGCCGCCGACGGTGTACCCGGCCGCGCGGAGCGGCTTCAGGACGGCGTCGAGCTTACCGCCACTCTTCGGATCGGCGACGGCGTCACGGTAGGTCTGGAGCATTTCTTTCGGGAACATCCAGACGCCGGTCATCAAGAGCACGCCGTCGGGCCCGACGCTGAAGCCGAAGGTGGGCTTGCCGTGCATGTGCGCGGACTTTGCGCTAAAGACGCCCCAGAGATGGGTCCGGTACGGCGACTTGTCCTTCGAGAAGCGAACGTCGCGATAGATGCGGCTGAGCGTCCCCTGGCCGTTCGGGCGGGTGTCGTAGGTGACATCCGGGAATTTCGTCTGGAGGCGACTGCCGAGTGAGGCGATGAAATCCTGCAGCGGATCGAGGAGATCGGACTGGTAGGCTTCGCGGTGCGCCTCGAACCAGGGCTTGTTGTTGTTCTCGGAGAGCCCTTCGAGGAACTCGAACGTTTCGGTGGGGATACCGCTCATCTCTGCGCTCCTGTGCGTCGCGCTACCTATAGGCGTTCAGAGATTCGGGAGCAACTACTTCGGCGGCAGCGTGTTGACGAAGCGTAGACTAAGGTCTATCCAGTCTTTCAAGTCGCCGTCGGACGCGAAGCCGGGCTTCTCGACATAGACCATCCCGGGCATCGGCCGGTGCGTAAAGTCCATCACCCGGCTGTGCGGCCGAGCCATCGCTTCGTCGAACAAATCCTTGCCAACTCGCAGCATCAGCTCGTCTTTGACGATGCCGCAGCACATGTTGCCGCGCACCATGAATGCGAGGCCGCCGAACATCTTCTTCTCGACGACACCCGGCTCGTCGGCCAGCACCTCACGCATTCGTTGGGCAAGCGTCTCGTCGTAGGCCATCAGCCCTCCCGCTTTGTAAGTCAATACTAACATACGAAGCCGCGGCGCTGAAGGAACCTAGATCAGCCGGTGGCGCATCGCGAACGCCGCGGCTTCGGCGCGGGTGTGGATGTCGATCTTGTCGTAGATCTTCGCGACGTGGCGCTCGACGGTACGCTCGGAAAGCACGAGGACGTCCGCAATTGCCCGGTTGGACGATCCCCGGGCAACCAGCCGGAGCACCTCCACTTCGCGCTCGGAGAGGTTGCCGGGGTAGCCGGGCCGCGCCGCCGGGGCGCGCGAAAGGCGGGGGTCGGCGAGCAGCCTCCGGGCATCTTCGACGGCCGGCAAATTCAGCGCCCGGTACGTCTCCTCCGCCTCCGTCGCAAGCTGTTTCGCCCGGCCGATCTGAGCGGCGGTCGCACCGGGCCGGGCGAGCAGCATCCGGGCCAAATCGATCTGCGTGTGGGCGGCGAACGGGGTGGAGCGGATGCGGCGGCTGAGAGCCAGCGCGGTTTCGAAATGCTCCTCGGCCTCCTTCCAGAGTCCAAGCAACGCGGCGACCTTCCCCATCGGTCTCGCGAGCGGCCCCGCGCAGACCGGCAATTGCCCGGCAATCCGGTCCCGGTACGGCAGCATGTGCGGATAGATCGCGGCGGCGTAGTCGCGATCGCCGAGGGCGACGGCGCTTTCCGAGGCAGCCCAGAGGATCATGTGGACGAAGTAATCGCGGCGAAGGGCCTCGATCGGGGTCGCCGAGATCCGGTCGAGCTGAATTCGCGCGTCCGAAAGCATCCCCTGATCGCAGAGAATCTTCAGCACGAAGTATTTGAAGATGGGGAGGATCGGAAACTCCCACTCCATTTGCACCATCTCGTCGAGCATTTCCGCCGGCCGGCCCTCGACCGCCCGCAGGCCGTAGAGGGCGAGGAAGCCGTCGAGCGCCATCACCTCACGTCCGCTGCGCCGGCCCGCTTCCATCGTCGACCGGGCAAACTCCCCGGCGAAGGCGAAGTCCCCGCGGATACCGGCGGTCATCGCCCGTAGCTCACCGGCCTTAAACATCCAGTACGGCTCGTGCGACTCCTCCGCCTCACGAATGAAAGCGGCCGATTCGGCATCGAACTCGTCTCCCCGGCCGGCTTCGAGCAGCGCGATCACCCGCCATTGACGGCTCTCGAGCCGGAGCGACTGGTCACCGATTTGCGCCGCGAGGTGGGTCAGTTCGGTCGCGACGGTCAACCGTTCCTCGAGCCGGTCCGGCCCCCAGATGGCGATTCGACGCGAGTTCAGCGCGTAGGCAAGCGCCGCCAGATCGGCCGATTGCCGGGCCAGATCCACCGCTTCCTCGCTCAAGGGGCCGGCCGCTTCCGGGTCTCCGCCGAAAAAGCGCGCCCGCGCCAGGCCGGCGAGCAATCTGGATCGGAGGACGGGATCGCCGTCTCCAATCGCCCGCAGGCCGCTCTCCAGAAGCTCGATCGAGCGGTCGCCCCGGCCGCGCGGAGTGCCCGACGCCAGCATCGCGTCTTCGTAGGCGATCGCGGCGCGGGCGACCTGCTCCGGCTTGTTCGCAATGCTGACGACCCTGGCATAGTGCTGCATCGCGCGGGTAAAACGCGCCGCGCGGTAAGCGGCGTCCGCGGCGAGGAAATAGTGAGCGACGAGGTCAACGCCGTACACCCGCTCCGCCACCGTCAGCGCGAGATCGAGCAAGTCCGAGGCTTCCTCGAAGGCAAGCAACCGGGAGGCCCGCCGAGCCGCTCGCTTGGCGAGATCAAGGGCACGTGTATCCAGCACCTTCAGGTAGCTCTGCGCCGCATGCCAGGCAAGCTCACCGAGCGCCGGCGAATCGTCAGCGCTGCCGTACTCTTCTTCGGTCGCGGCGAAAATACGGCGGTGCATCTCCCGTCTGCGAGCGGTCGACATTTCTTCCAGAAGGGTGGTTCGAATGAGCGGATGAACGAAGTAGCAGGCAGACTCGCCGTCCCGGACGAGGCCGGCCAGTATCGCCTCTTCGATCGCGTCCACATGCCTGCCAAGATCGATGTCAGCCGCCCAGGCCGCAAGCTCGGACTGGAAACCGTCGCCGCAGACCGCGGCGGCTTCGAGCAAGCGCCGGGCCGGTAAGCTCAGACGGTCGAAACGGCGGCTCAGCACCTGACGGACCGATCGCGGCGCCCCGCGCCGCTCGCGAACGCCGTCCGCCGCCGAGAGATCGATGCCCGACGCCAGCAGATCCTGCACCAGCTGGACGAGAAAGAACGCGTTGCCGCCGGTCTCCTTCTGCAGCGCCGCGAGCGTCTGGGTACCCGGCAACGCGCCGGCGATCGATTCGACGATTCTGGCGCTTTCGCCCGCCTCGAACGGCAACAGCGTGATCACCCCGGCAAGCTGCTCGCGCTCAATCTCCGCCAGCGTCTCCAGCAGCGGATGACCGCGCCCGAGCTCGACCGTCCGGTAGGTCCCCAGCACCAGTACCGGCGCATCCTGCACCCGCCGCAGCAAATGCCGGAGCAGCAGCAGCGTCCCGCCATCGGTCCAATGCAGATCGTCCAGACAGAGCAGCAGCGGCGACGTTTTACCTAGCTCGACGAAGAAGCCGGCGACCGCCTCGAACACTTCGTAGCGGCTGGCGCCGTCCGCGGGGACCGCATTCAATCCGCGGCGAAGCTCCGGCGACACCAGCGCCAGCAGCGCTTCTTTTCCCGCCGCCGCGTCCAGGTACTCGTCCCGCGTTAGCCCGGCGATTGCCTCCGCGAGCGGCAGGTACGGCGCCAATCCTTCCGTCTCGTACGCCCGCCCCTGCAGCACCCGGAAGCCCGCGGCATCTTCAATCAGCCGACCGAGCAGCCGGGTCTTCCCGACGCCCGGCTCCCCGGCGATCAGTACGCCGCCCCCACGACCGTCGACCGCCGCCGCCAGCGCGCCGCGCAGCACCGCCAATTCCGCCTCGCGGCCCACGAATTCCGGGTTCATCGAGCGCGATTGTAGCGAAGCGCGCGACCACCCATAGGCACGTCAACCAAACCTAGCCGCGCACGGAGTAAGCGGGCAAGCAGCCGGCGCCACGACTTTCAAAGGAAAGCCAGCGTGTCGCGGCTGCAAAGCCCCGACTTCGGCCTCGAACTAGAGTGGGGCTTCCTTCGTGTGTCAGCTATGTTCAGGACGGCACAATAGCGCTTTGACAGGCTGGCTCGAGTGATCCACGCTACCCGAATGGATGGATTTCCCATTGCGTATTTCCTGACGTTCACTTGCTATGGGACGAGGCTTCCAGGCGATGAACGTGGTTGGGTTGACCCGAAGGATGCCGCCTACGAAGCACCGCTGAAAGAAGGGCGTCCACCGTTACTCAACTACGGCGGGCGTGAATTGCGACAGCAGCCGTACCTGCTGGACGAAGCTCGCCGGACGATTGTTCAAGCGGCGATCGCACAAATTTGCGTGGATCGCGGTTGGGAATTGTGGTCATCGCACGTTCGGACGAATCACGTTCACCTGATTGTGAGCGCACCTTCCAAGCCCGAAAGAATACTGACCGAGATCAAGGCAAGGGCAAGCCGGCTGCTCAACGAAGCGGCCCTCGACGGCCCGGATCGACTGCGCTGGACGCGGCACGGAAGCACGCGGTATCTCTGGGACAATACCTCCGTCGAGCAGGCGATCCGGTACGTACGGGATCAGCAGGGAACGCCGCTGTCGCTGGTCGTGGATGAGAGCGTCGCGGAGATGGAGTAGCGTCACCGTTGCCGTACAGTTTTGCCCGCTTACTTCGTGCGCGGCTATGTTGGATTGCCTTGGGGACCGTAGATGGCTTCAACCTGGCCACCCGTCGCTGTTACCCGGAGATCGTGACCGTTCCCACCGTCAACGGAACATAGCCGCGCACGAAGTAAGCGGGCACGCTCCGAGAACGAATTGGGGAAAGCGCGATCGCGCCGGTTAGAGCAGGTCGCGCATCCGGGCGGCGGGCTTGGTGTCGATCGGCCCGGTGTACAGGCCGTGGGTGGTCTTCTCCCAATAGGAGGCCTTGTAGAACAGCTGGGTGAAGCCTTTCCAGGCGCCGATGCTCATCAGCGCCCAGTAGAGCGGGCTGATGACGGCGTACTTCACCATGTCGTAGTAGCGGCGGCGGATGCAGCCGGCGACGTTCAGGTAGGCGAAGGAGAAGTTGCCGACGTAGAGCGAGATCGCGCCGAGATAGAAGATCGGCGCGGGGAAGATCTGCTCGATGAAGGCGGCGTGGGTCACGAACCACAATAAGGTCATGATCCAGTAGATCGGGTTCACGAGGAAGCCGAAGAACGTCCCGCCAATCACCATCTGGAAGGTGAAGAAGCCGGCCGGGCCAAGCTCCTTGAAGAGCTGAATGGGGTGGCGCATGTGCACCAGGTAGGTCTGGACGTAGCCCTTCACCCAGCGCGAGCGCTGGCGGATCCAGTTGCCGGTGCGGCTGTTCGCCTCTTCGTAGGTGGTCGAGTCGACCAGCGCGGTCGTGTAGCCGGCCTTGAAGAGACGCACGCCGATGTCGGCGTCTTCGGTGACGTTCCAGGGGTCCCAGGCGCCGATGGTCTTGAGGACATTGGCGCGGAAGTGGTTCGAGGTGCCACCCAGGGGGATCGGCGCCTGCGCCGCGCCGAGGCCGGGCAGGAAGAGGTCGAACCACATCGAGTATTCGGTCGTGAACCAGCGGGTAAGCAGGTTCTGGCGACGATTGAAGTAGTTCAGCTTGCACTGAATACAGGCGACCGACGGATCGGCCTTGTCGAAGGCGATCAGCACTTTCTTCAGCTGATCGGGGTCCGGCACGTCTTCGGCGTCGAAGATGACGACGTACTCGCCGCGCGCCTGGATGAGCCCGTAGTTGCAGGCCTTCGGCTTCCCCTTCGGCTTGCTGTCCGGGATGATGACGATCTTGAAGTGCGCCGGCAGATCGGCGGCGAGAATCGCTTCGAGCGTCTCCGGGTCGTCTTCTTCGACCAGCAGCTTCACGTCGAGCTTCGCCTTCGGGTAGTCGAGCCGGTCGACTCCGTGCACGAGACGGTCGACGATCTCGGCCTCGTGGTACAGCGGAATGAGGATCGTGTAAATCGGCAGGTCGCGATCGTCCAGCGCGTCGATCTCTTCCTGGCTGACCGGGACTTCGAGCGACGATCCGAGCGCCTTGTAGATCAGGTAGAAGCGGTGGCCGGAGAAGCTGAAGTAGAACAGCGTCGCCAGCGCGTTCAGCACGATGAAGAACGCCACCGGGTTCCAGATAGCGGCGGCGATGCAGAAAATCAGCGCGCCGATAAAGAAACGCTTCTGGGCGACCGAGAGCACTTTCGACGCCGACTCGTCCGGGCGGCGGATAACGAGATCCATCGCGCTGTGGCGGAGATAGTCGTGACGGTAGACGTCCTGGAGAACGGCCGAGATCGACCCTTCGGTCGTCAGAACACGCTGGACGTCGAACCCGGTAGCCTGGCGAACTTCTTCGATCGCGCCTTCGTCCAGCGGATCGAGCATTGCGATGGTGATCGTCTGGCCGTCGAAATCGATCGGGATCAGGCCGCGCTCGCGGGCAAGGTCTTCCGGAACGAGCCGGACGATCTCGGAGTTGACCGGGACGCCCGTCAGGTCGACGCTCAGCAGGTTGTGCTGGACTGCAAGGAACTCGGCCAACTGCTCCGGCCGGACGATGCCGAGCGTCAGGAGCGCGTCGCCGAGGCGGGTATCGGTCTGGCGCTGGTAGTCGAGCGCGAGGCCCAGATCCTGCTGGCTGATCAGCCCTTCTTCAAGCAGGTAGGTGCCCAGGTTCTTCCGGCCGAGAGTGCGCTGAATGGCGGATTCGAGCGCGGCCCGGTGACTGACGACCCAGCGGATCTCGGTCTCGAACGCTTCGCTGATCCGGTTCAGCCCGGCCTGGTCCGCCGGGTTCGCGCAGGCGATGACGAGGACGCCGCCTTCGACGGAGACCGGCAGGACGGCGTGAGCGGTAGCCTGCTCGGCGGTGAGGCGCGTCGCAGCGTACAGGTTGACCGGGTCAACCCAGCGGCGGCGACGAACCTCGGAGCCCAGCGCGTCGATGACTTCTTCTTCGATCTGCCGCGGCGTCACGTCGAGATATTCGAGCCCGAACGTGGACGCAAGCTCTTCAGCGACGTTGACGGCGGTCTTGCCCGTTACCGAGGCGAGCGCGAGATCGAGCGGCTTGCCGGCGCTCACTTCCTGCAGGACGGATCGCCACTGGACGCCGCTCAGATAGCGCCGCTCGATCAGCATTTCACCGAGCGGACCAAGAATCTCGTCCCCGGCGGTGTCGAACGGCAGGACGCGCTCGACGGCGGCCAGAATCTCCGGCCCCGGGGAGAGCACCGGCTGGGCGCTCAGTCCGGTCATCTGCTCAACAAGGTCGAGTCCCGCCGAGTTGAACGGATCGGCCGCGGCGATAAACAGCGTGCTACCGACCTTGTGCAGCGGAATGACCTGCTGCTCGAGCAGAACGGCGCGCGGTATCAGGTTGACGAGATCGAAGTCGAAGCGGAAGTGATCGAGCCGGATCTTCGGCAGGCCGAGACGTACGGCCTGAACCGTCAGCAGATCCTGCTCGCTCAATTGGCCGCTTTCCACCAGAGCCCGGGCGAACGAGATACCGGTGTCCTCGCGGTAGCCGATGACCTGATCGAGCTGACCTTCGGTCAAAATACCGTCGCGGATCAACGGGGCGACCACCGGCTCGACGCCGACGCTGCTGGAGACCGACGGCCGGCGCTTGCCGGACGGCGTGAGGTAGATTTGGCGCTGCAGCCGCTCGATGTCTGCTTGTTCGGCAAGCACGGTGTGGACGGTGCGGCAACTGACGTAGGCGAGCCATTCTTCCAGACTGGTATCCGTCAGGTCGGCGACGGCAAGGTCGATGGTATCGTCGTCGAAGCGGAGGATAACGGCGCGCCGGCTTTCCGCGAGCTGATACGGCAGATAGGCCCGTCCGCGCTCGAACGGCGCCGCCGGCTCGTCCAGTACATCTAGCCCGTAGCGGGCAGCGGACAAACGGCGAACGCCGAGATCGTCGAGGCGGCCCAGACGAATGAGCACGGCATCGATATCCTCGCCGGTACGCCGGCTGATACCGGCGGCGAAGGAGAGATCGCTCGTCGCGATAAGCCCGCTGTCGAGCAGCACCTGCTGGATGGAACGCTGGACCGTTCGCTCGAACGGCCTGGCGTAAACCCGGCCAATGGCGGCGGCGAGATGATCGGCGCGGCAGAGCACCGGGCGAACGAGGTAGCCGGTCTGCTTCTCGATAAGGTCGAACGCTTCCCGCCACATGCCGTCCGGCGTGGCAATCGAAAGCACCTGACCGTCACAGCTGATCGGCAGAAGCTGATGCTCGATGGCGAAGGCGGGATCGACGACGGCGCGAATGCCGGCCGGTAACGGATAGCGGTCGATCGCGACGGTCGGCAGGTTGTGGCGCAGGCCGATCGCTTCGAGGAGCGAATCTTCGTCGACAAGGCCGAGGGTAACGAGGGTCCGGCCGAGCGGCAGGTTACGAACCTTCTGCTGGGCGAGGCCGTCCTCCAGCTCTTTCTCGGAAAGCGCGCCGAGCAGCACCAGCCAGCGACCAAGCTGCTCTTCCGACGGCGCGAGGCTGGTGAGCCCCCAGACGTCGGCAAGCGCCGAGCGGATTTCGTTGAGCGTGCTGCGAACCTGGCGGATGCGCGATCCGGAAAGCCGTTCGAGGTGGCGGATCTGCTCCACTTGCAGCGGCTGGGCGACGGCGACCACCAGCTCCTGGCCGGTGCGCTCGATCGGGATGAGTCGATAGTCGAGCGCATCCTGCAGCGGAATGGCCCGCGCGATGCGCTCGCTTAGCTCGTCTATCCGGAGTCGGGCAGCAAAATCTTCGCTCTCGACCCGGCCGAGAGCGGTGTCAATGATGGTCACCGCAGCAAACTCATTTCAGGCTATCTTCGATCGTGCGTTCGGCGAGAGTGACCCGGTCCACTATCCCCGAACATAGGCAAAGTGAATTCCCCGGTAGCAGCGGGAAGGGCGCCGGCGATTCGCTTATCCCTGCAGCCGGAAGGCATAGCTATCCTCGCCCGAGCTAATCAGCTCGAGGCGGTGATCGGGGATACCGAGTATCGCGTCAACGATTGATACGTCAGGATCGTGATCGAAGGTCACTTCGAACCGGCCGGAGCGGAAATTCCGCGAACGGAACCTCCGAATAGCCTCGATCTGCTTCAGCGCCGCCTCGAAGCGAATCAGCGATGTGAAATTGGGAAACGGCGAGACGATCATTCGCGAGGTCGCCATCGGACGGCCGCGACGCGCCTCGACCGCCATTGCTGGACCGGCGACGGCCTCTTCCGCGGCGGCGCTTTCTTCCGAAGCGGCCGGAACGCGCAGATCCCAGGACGGCGGGGAAGGCAGCACCGACTCGGCGTCGATCGGGAGGTACTCACCCGGGCTGACGAGATCGGCTACGGGAGCGGCAACTCGCTGCCCGGGCTCGCCTTGTGCGACAGCTTGTTCAGCAACCGGCGCAAGAAAGGGAAGCACCGCCGTATCCGCGGACACCTCCCGCTCGACAGGCTCCGCCGGCGCGGCGCGATCGAGGTAGTCGCTGATCTGGGTCGGAACGGGGCGCCCGGCGTCTTCGGCTTCGTCGGCCGCCTGAGCGATCTCAGCCGCCTCTTCGACGATGTCCATCACTGCTTCGGACTCGAGGGCGAGATCTTCAACGGCCTGGTTCTCGACGACATGCTCTTCGACGGTCGATTCGACGACCCGATTTTCGACAGCGGGCTCGTCCACCCGGACTTCCATCTCGTCCATCGGTTCATCCGGCTGCGCCGGCTCTTCAACCGCGACAGGCGTGGACTCTCCGCCCGGTAGGCTCACCGCGGGCGCGGCGGGAGACTTGCCGTCGACGATGTTCGCCACTTCGCCGAGGAAGCGCTCGCGGACGCCTTCGATCTCTGAGCTCAGATCGGAGCGACCTTGCTGGGAGACTTCGGCGAGATCCCGGGAGAGGTCGCCGGTAAGCTGCTTGAGGATCGAGGCCTGCTCTTGCTGGAAGAGGCCGAAGAGGCCCTCCATCGAGGCGTGCACCGAGCGAAGGCGTTCTTCGAACTGATCTTGCTGCGCCTTTTGCTGTCCGACGATACGCTGGTACGACTCTTCGAGGCCGCCAAGCGCCTGTTCGGCGGAAGCGCGGAGGTTCGCTTGCATCGTCTCTACGGCGGCGGCGCGTTGCTGAAGCTCATCCTCGAGGCGCCGCTTCGATTCCTCAGCCTCGGCGAGTTTGTCTTGAAGCTCCCGATTCTCTTGCTCGAGGTGAGTAAAACGCTCCCGAAGCGTGCCGAATACCGACTGAGCTAACTCGTCGAAGACGGACCCACTTGCTCCGTTCATCGAATACCCCCTTGGCGCCAGCATGAATCCACCAGAACGAGACCTTTACCCAAGGCGACCAACCAGAGGATCCATTCTGACCCCCAACCGATCGAGCCGGAGCACGAGTGGCTGGTCCTCAACGTTAATCGAATCCAGGCAAACTTTCAACATAACGATATTCATGAACGAGACCCGCTCATGGAGAGCACTGACGCGCTCTACATCTATATCTTCGGCATTTCAATGCGGTGACATAGAGGCAATTTGCCGGCAAAGCATCGGCATTTCGTGCCTGTAATCCCTACCAAAAGGGAGTACTCGACTCACCCGGCAAACGTTCCACGACAACGGATGTCCCGGCGAACTCACCGGCAAGTCGATCGAGATTCGTAACGAAAGTAGCCGACCCGGCAAAGGGCTGGCAAACGACCAAATGGGAACATTCGAAAGCGATGTACAATCATGATGTATGACGCACCGGGGCTGACGAAATGATGATCAGGAAACAGCTGTATATCGATGCCAAGCAGCAGGAAAAGCTGCGACGCATTGCGAAGCAGAAGGGATGTACCGAGGCCGCCGTGCTGCGGGATGCCATTGATCGCATTCCGGAAAACCTCGATCCTATCGATCAGGCTCTCGACGATGCGGGAATACGGTTGCGTCCTCAAACGGGCGAGCGGGAGGTTTCTCAGGAGGAACTGGAGGAAATGGAAAAGCGCTACTACGACTGGGTCAACGCACTTCCAGAATCGCTTGGACTTTCAGAGATTGTCATTGAAGATCGCCGTTAGTGGCGGTTCTTTTCTTCGACACCTCGGCGTTGGTGCGGCGGTACGATTCGACCGAGCCCGGAGCGTTAGCCGTCCGGGCGCTCTGTCACCCCAGCGCAAATCACCGGATCCTCATTTCCGACATTACTCCAGTCGAAGTAGCCGCCGCGCTGAACCGCAAAGTACGAATGGGGAGCTTCAATCCAGCAGAGCTCGCCAGTGCATGGGGACTTTTCTCAGCTCACCTGTCTCAGCAATATCGAGTTGTGAATTTGAACGACACGATATTGGACGAGGCCCAACACCTTCCCTTCCAATTTAACCTGCGCGCGTATGACTCTCTTCAGATCGCCTCGGCTCTGTACGCCGAAAGCGGCCTTACGCACTTGACGCCGGATTTTCAGTTCTGCACAGCCGACCATAACCAGTCGGTCGCGGCGAAAGCTCGCGGCCTCACCGTTCAACTAATCGCCTAATCCGCCAACGATGGTTGCAGAAGGGCAAAGACCAGTGGCTTTCACGTACCATTTATGTGGATGCCTGGGCCGAACTGATATTTCCTTCGCCCGGAGAATGCCGCGCCTGCAATGACGTCCGGTGCGGCGCCGGGAGCCTGAAGGGGCCCATCGGGCATCGCCACACATGAGCCGACAAGGCTTGCTACCGGCTGCCAGGCCAACCGACCCCGACGTCTACTGGGAACAGTATTGGGAGACCCGCAAGCGTAGACTACGCCACTGGGAAGAGAAGGCCAGGCTTGCACCGCTTACCGAATTCGAACAGTGGTGGCTCCGCTACTACTCTCCCTCGTATCTCCGTCGAGAGGACCGCCCGGTTACCGAAACCGAAAAGTTCTGGCTCCGATGGTGCATCGAAGATCTGCGCCAGCCCGATCCGTATCACGGCGGCCACTGGATTGACGCTGACACGGAAAAGCTCGAAGCATTCGAGCTTCCATACACGCCCGATCCATTTCTCGCTCAAATCGATGGGCTGAGAGTCGTGGCTACCCGGGAATGCGATTTCCCTGACTGTAAGTGGGGGTGCCTGGATCTGTATTTCCAAGGCGATGTCGAGAGGCAAACGCAGATGCTTTGGATCGCTTCGATACCGGGAAAGCGGAGTGTGTACGTTTACCTGAACGTCGTGACGTTACGCATCGCCCACCTGGAAATCGGCCCGTGAGTTAGGTACGGTCCGTGGTCGCCCCGCCCGCTACCACCCCTTCGGCTTGGTAAACGTACCGGCGCCATCGACAAGCTTCGTGGGGAATTGGCTGGCGGAGAGAGGGCTGCGGCGGATCGTTCGAATAAAGCTGGATACCTGGCGGAGCGAAGCCGACGGCTTCTGGTGAGGACTGACGATGCCGACGCGCAGGCGAAAGCGGTCGCGGACCATCTGCACCGGCAGCGCGAGATCCGAGTCGTTCGAGATGACGATCGCCTGCTCGTACTCTTCGTCGAAGGCGTCCAGCAGCAGATAGCTGGCGAGATTGACGTCCGATCCCTTCTCTTCCGACTTCACGACGCGCACCGAGGGCGACCCGTTCTTCGGCGGCGACGCCAGCGTCATCCGGACGGACGACTGTAGGAAGGTGCCGAAGTGGATCGTCAGATTCGGGGTCGTTCCCAGGGCGCGCAGGTATAGCTCCTGGTGCTGCGGCTGGGAAGGGTGATTCGGCCGGCTGGCGACCCTGGCGGTGAAATAGCGAATGCGATTGATCCGCGCCGCGGGAAACATCAATCGGGAGAGGCGGGCGAGGTCCAGCCAGCGATACGGAGTATTACGGAGCGCTCCGTAATACAAATTGAAGCCGTCAACATAGACGTTTGTCTTCAAATGGCCCCGGGCTTTAAAAAGCTGAGACCGCCTCCACAGAGACGGTCTCGCACCTATCCGCCGAGGCGGAGTAGGGGGGTAGACGAAGATCTTACTATAAACGCGGATCAGAACGCAAACACAATTCGAGGCAAATTCGATCAGAACTGATCCGGAATGATCCGCTGGAACTACGCCGCCCATCCCCGGCGGCCGGCAGGCCGCCGCTACAGAGGTACGGCGCGAAGCCCCTACCCAGTGCTGCTTAGCGTGCGCTGGTTGAGCAAAGACTTCCCTCTCCCGGGCGCCGGGAGAGGGACCGAGGGTGAGGGAGCTCAGGCCGTCGCGAGTTCGACGCTTCGCCGCGCGGCCGGACGGGCCAACCAGAGGCGGCGGAAGACGAGGAGGTGTCCGGCAAGAGCGGCAGGAACGAGGATGGTGGCGAGCCAGATGTAGGGGACGGTCGTCACGAAGACGTTCGCGGGTCCGGAGGTGAAGACGCGGAACGGCAGCGGCATCGAGAGGATCGCGATCGCCAGGATGTTGACGAGGAGGGCGAGACCGAAGACGTTCCAGAGCGCCAGCGCCCAGGAGGGCAGGCGGTCGCGGGAGGCGAGGAAGGCCACCGGGATCGCGGTCAGGCCGGAGAGGATATCAAAATTCATCCCTTCGAAGGTCATCTGGACGGGGACGATGCCCTCCTGATGCAGGCGGAAGAGGACGATTTCCACCGGGATCCGGAAGACCTGGAAGCCAACGAGCCAGGCGACGCCGGGCACGGTCGCCATTCGCTTGCCGAGCGGCGAGAGGGTCAAGACGACGACGCCGGCAAGGGAAAGGACGAGGACGCCGAGCATCGTCGGCGGCGGGCTAAAGTCGGCGAGTACTCCACGCGCGGCGAGGATCGCCGTTATAGCCATCCAGATTCCGAGGGCGCCCAGGGCGCGGAACGATCGCCCGGTCGCCGCCCAGAAGACGCCGGCGATTCCGGCGGTGGTGGCGACGAAGAGCGCGGTGGTCGGCAGCGATGCGTCAGTCATTGAAGTAGCTCCTTCCTTTAATAGAGCGGTCCGGTCAGCGCCGGTCCTTGCTTGCCCTTATTCAACCTCGCCGCCGGAGGCCGCTCCATATACAGAGCTTTACAATGACCGTTACAAAGGGCGGTGACGATGACCGGGGAATCGCTGGGCGACTGGCTGAAGCGGCTGCGGGCGAAGAAGGATCTCACTCAGGAGCTACTCGCCGAGCAGGCCTGCTGCGCCGCTCAGACGATCCGGATGATCGAGACCGGCCGCCGCCGCCCTTCGCGCGAGATGGCCGAGCGCCTCGCCGACGTGCTCGACGTCCCTGCCGACGAGCGCGCCGAGTTTCTCCGGGTCGCCCGCGCGGCGCAATCCACCGCCGACGCCGCCCCCGTCGCCGGGTCGCGTCTGCCGTTCACGCCGAACACTCTGCTCGGCCGCGAGGAAGAGCTTGCCGGCATCGTCCGCTTTTTGAGCGGCGGCGACCGGATCGTCAGCATCGTCGGGCCCGGTGGCGCCGGGAAGACCCGGCTGGCGATCGAAGCGGCGCGCAATCTGGCTGGATCGTTCGCGGACGGTGTCGCGTGGGTCGATCTGACACCGTTGTCCGCCGGAGCCCAGATCACGCCGGCAATCAGCCGGGCGATCGGGGTGTCGCAGTCAGGCGCGGGCAGCCCGCTCGAGATCCTCGTCGAGGCGCTACAGGGGCGCGATCTGCTGCTCGTCCTCGACAACTTCGAGCATCTACTCGGCCCGGATTCGGCGGCCGCCGCCACCGTGCTGGATCTGCTTGCCGGCGCGCCGCGGCTGCGAACGCTGATCACCTCGCGCGCCCGGACCCAGCTTGCCGGCGAACGCACAATCGCGCTCGGCGGTCTCGCGATGCCGGACGGCGCTGGAGATTCGGCGGCGATGCGGCTATTCGTTGAACGCGCCGGGCAGGCCGATCACACCTTCGAGCTGAACGCGGAGAACCGCAAAACGGTCGCCGGGATCTGCGAAACGGTCGGCGGTATGCCGCTGGCTATCGAGCTTGCCGCCGCGACCATTACGGTGCTGTCGCCGGGCGAGATCGCGGCGGAGCTTACTAGGGGACTGGACGTCCTCGCCGGTGAAAGCCGGGCGCTGCCGGAGCGGCAACGCGGACCGCGGGTGGTCTTCGAACATTCCTGGCGCCTGCTGTCCCCGCCGGAACAGGACGCGCTGGCAAGACTGTCGGTCTTCCGCGGCGGTTGGTCTCGCGAGGCGGCGGAAGCCATTGCGGGCGCCTCACTCGGGATCCTCAGCTCACTGGTGGACAAATCGCTGGTGCGCGCGGTGCGGATCGGGCCGGAGACCACCCGCTACGCGATTCACGAGCTAGTCCGTCAGTACGCGGCGGAGCAATTGGAGAGCGATCCGGCCGCCGCGGAGAAGACGCGCGAGCAGCACGGCACGTTCTTCGCCGCGCTGCTAGGCAAGGCGATGCCGCTGCTGCAATCGGCGGAACAGGCCGCGGCGATCCGGCGGCTTGAGCCGGATCTGGCGAACATCCGGGAGGCCTGGGAACATGGCGTCGCGACCCGCAATGTCGCACTGCTGGGCAAGATGGGGTACATACTGACCCTGCTCCACGAGATGCGGGGCACGCCGCGCGAGGCTGTCGGGCTGCTGGAAGCCGGGGTGACCTGCTTACGGCGGGCGCTCGAACAGCCGGGCGCGCCGCCGGATCTCCGTTTGCTCCTCGGCCTGCTACTTACCGGGTACGGCTGGCTGCAAGGCCGCAGCGGCAATGTCCCGGCTGCCTGCGACCTACTCGGCGAGGCGGTCCGGATTCTCTCCGAGAACGAGGACGTGCTGGTAACGACTCCGGCGCTCGGCCACTACGGCTTGATGCTGTTCCAGCGAGGCCGGCTCGCCGAAGCGCGTACCGTGCTGGAGCGCGCCATCGCCGTCCTCGAGCCACGCCGGGAGCATTTCTTCCTCACGCTGACCCACGTCTTCCTCAGCTTCGTCGCCCAAGAGGAAGGCAGGCTCGAAGAGTCGCGCGTCCTCGCCGATCGGGCGATGCAGTACGGCCGCGCCAGCGGGGCTCCACGCGCCCGGGTGCTCAGCCTCGTCGCCGGGGCGATCAGCGCGAACGTGCGCGGCGACGCCGACGCCGCGATGGGCTACGTCCAGGAGGGAATGGCGGTCTCGATCGCCAACCGTGACCGCTGGGGACTGGCGTTCATCCTGACCCAGCTTGGCGAAGCGGCCCTGAAACAGGGAGACCTGATCGAGGCCGGAGCGCGCCTGCGGGAGAGCGTCGATCTACTGGACGAGATCGGCGAGCCGTTCAACTACTGCCGCGCGCTCATCACCCTCGGCGCGGTGGAAGCGGCGGCCGGCAACTCCGCGGCCGCGCGCGATCTCTGGAACGACGCTCTGCGCCGCACCCGCGCCTGGGGCATCGAGACCATGACAAAGCGGGCGGAGGCGGCGCTACGGCAGGCAGGGGTGGCGCCCGCTTAACCGACATCTCGGATGACGTAGTCGCAACTCGGGCAGGTTGCTCACGCTCCGGGCCCTGTCTGCCCGCTTACGAGATTGTGATCCAGCGCACAGCAATCCGATCGAGCCTGGTGTAGGTAGTGTGGAGCGGCCGGCAAATCCGGCGCTTGCGTGCCTGAAACTTATTGACGCCCAACTCTACAATTAGTTTCTAGCCGGTCCATTGCGGGGCGCACATTGGTGGGAGGAACGTTGTGCGGCCTCTGGAGTGATGCCATGCGTTTTTCGTCCTCCTGGTCTCTTCGCCGTTTTCTCCTCGCCGGACTTCTCATCTTCGCGCTGATTCCGGCCCATGCATCGCCGGATACCGCGCTTGCCGCCGGCCCCGTCGTTCTACTAAAGGACATCCAGCCGGGCGCAAGTCCTGCTCCATCCTCGTTTCCATCGAATTTCGCGGTCATCTCCGGCGTCCTCTACTTCAGCGCCAACGACGGCGTCCACGGCGAAGAACTCTGGCGCAGCGACGGCACGCCCGGCGGCACCTCTCTCGTCAAGAACATCAATCCGTCGTACGACTCGTCGCCGACAATGCTTACCGCGGTGGGAAGCACGCTCTACTTCCGCGCGAATGATGGATCTCACGGAACCGAGCTCTGGAAAAGCGACGGCACCGCGCCTGGCACCGTCCTCGTCAAAGACATCAATCCCGGATTGGCGGGGTCGTCGCTTTCCGACTTCGCTCCGTTCCAGGGCATGCTCTACTTCGCCGCGGACGACGGGACGAACGGGAAAGAGCTCTGGCGGTCCGACGGCTCGCCGTTTGGAACCAACCGTTTCGTCGACATCGTTTCCGGCGCGGCAAGCTCCAGCCCGCAGACGCTCAAAGGGAACGACGCGGCGTCGCTGCTGTTCTTCAGCGCCGACGATCCGGCCGCCGGCCGCGAGCTCTGGCGCTCCGACGGCACGATCTCGAACACCCTTCGCCTCAAAGACATCTACTCCGGGACAATCGGCTCGGACCCGAACAACCTGACCTTCGCCGGGAACACCCTGTTCTTCTCCGCGAACGGCGACATCGACGGAACCGAGCTCTGGAAGTCGGACGGCACGGTCGGCGGCACGATCCGGGTCCGGGACATCGTTTCCGGCACGGGCTCGTCCGCGCCGGTAGACTTCGCGGCGTCCGGCAGCACCCTGTTCTTCAGCGCTTCGGATCCGGGGAACGGCCGTGAGCTCTGGACCTCGGACGGCACCGTCACGAACACGCTGCTAACCCGGGACATCTTCACGGGAACGAACGGATCGTTCCCGAGCGGCCAGACGGTCATCAGCACTACCGTGTTCTTCGCGGCGAACGACGGCGCCGCCGGCAACGAGCTATGGAAGTCCGACGGCACGCTGACGAATACGCTGCTCGTCCGTGACATCCTGACCGGCAGCGCCGGGTCCGACCCGGTCCTGCTCACACCGGTCGGGAACACCCTGTACTTCGCCGCGAACGATGGGGCGACCGGACTCGAATTGTGGAGGAGTGACGGCACGCTGACCGGCACGGTCCAGGTCAGAGACATCCTGACCGGCGCGGCCGGCTCGAACATCCAGGCGATGGCGAACCTGAGCGGGACGCTGCTGTTCGCGGCCGACGACGGCACGCACGGCGTCGAGCTCTGGAAGTCCGACGGCACCGAAGGCGGCACGATTCTCCTGAAAGACATCCGGGTCGAACCGCGCTCCTCGCTTCCCGCATCCCTGGCTGCGGCCGGCAACACCCTGTACTTCACCGCCGACGACGGGGTGAACGGCCGGGAGCTTTGGAAATCCGACGGCACGGCCGCCGGCACGGTGCTCGTCACGAATATCCGGCCGGGCGCCCTCAGCGGCGGCATTACGAACATCACCGGCGTTGGCAACGGCGTCTTCTTCTCCGCCGACGACGGGACGAACGGCGAAGAGCTCTGGAAGAGCGACGGCACCGTCACCGGCACGGTCATGGTGAAGAACATCAATCCGTCCGGCGCGTCCAGCCCGGCGAATCTGCGCAATCTCGGCGGCCTGCTCTACTTCACAGCAACGGACGGGACGAACGGGATCGAGCTCTGGAAGTCCGACGGAACGATTACCGGCACCATCATGGTCAAGGACATCAATCCTTCAGGGGATTCGTCCCCGGCCGCACTGACCGCCGTCGGATCGACGCTGTTCTTCGTCGCGAACGACGGATCCCACGGCGTCGAGCTCTGGAAGTCGGACGGCAGCGCCGCCGGCACTGTGCAGGTCGCGGACATTCACCCGAGCGGCGATTCGTCCCCGCGGAACCTGACAGCGATCGGCGGCGTGCTCTACTTCTCGGCGAACGACAACGTCCACGATCATGAGCTCTGGAAATCCGACGGGACAGCCGCCGGGACGGTCATGATCAAAGACCTCCACTCCGCCGGAGGATCGGACCCCGGCCCCTTCGCCGCGCTGGGATCGACGGTGCTCTTCGCCGCCACCGATTCCACCAACGGCCGTGAGCTCTGGAAGACGGACGGCACCAGCGCCGGAACCTCGCGCGTCAAAGACATCTGCCCCGGAGCCGGAGGATCGAGCGCCGAAGAGCTGACGGTCGCCGGCAGCCTGGTCCTGTTCCACGCGACCGACTGCGTGAATGGGGTTGAGCTCTGGAAGACGGACGGAACAGCCGCCGGCACCCAGATGGTGAAGGACATCAATCCGAGCGGCACAAGCTCGGCGAACGGCTTCCTCGCCGCCGGTAACGTCCTCTACTTCAGCGCCGACGACGGCACAAACGGTGTCGAGCTCTGGAGCTCGGACGGGACCAATGGCGGCACGCAGATGGTGACCGACATCAACCCGTTCGAGTCGTCGAACTTGTCGTACCTGACCCTGGTGGGACACCGGCTGTATTTCGCCGCCAACGACGGCGCGAACGGCACCGAGCTCTGGACGGTATTCCCGGCGTCGAACCGGCTCCCAACAGCCGCCGACGCGTCGTTCACGACGATAGCGCCGGCCAGCATCTCCGGGGTGCTCCCCGGCGCCGACGCCGACAACGATCCACTGACCTACAGCATTGTCTCGAACGGCGCCAACGGCACGGCGAACATCACGAATGTGCTCTCCGGAACGTTCACCTATACGCCGAACCCGGGCTTTACCGGCGTCGACACGTTTCGATACAGGGTGAACGATGGCTTCGGGGATTCGTCCCCGGCAACCATTACCGTCACGGTGATCTCGAACGTCTTCGTGGTGCCCGCGTCGCAAGTGAATCGGACGTCGCCGTTCTGACGGCGACCGCCGCGTAAGACTGACGTGATGTAGGCGCATCTCCTTCGTCGCCACCAGCGTTAGGCTGTGCTCGGCGCCGCTCGCGGGCATCCATCGCCAGAACCGCGAGCAACGGCACGCCTGCCGGCGTCCGAGCCTCGCGCTCCCCCTCCCGGGAGTTGTCCCAAGGCGAGGACGAGGCAGCCGACGCGTCAATCGACGGAGCGGACCCTGCTCGCCGGTTGAATCGTGGATCAACGTGCCGGCGTGACGCAGATCACACATTTTACGTGCCCGAATTCAGGGTGTCTGACGTTTTAACCGTCAATCAGGTTTAATAGGCTGAGCCCGCTTGTCCATTCCGGCAAGACCGGGCGGCGTGAGGTGCGCGAATGTTTCAAATGCCCAGGTTCTCTTTCGGTTCGTCCACGATCCGGCTCCTTCAAATCGGCCTCGCCACGCTGACGGCGCTGGCGGCGCTTCCGCGGGGCGAAGCCGCCGCCGCGGGGCCGGCATCGCTGGCCAAAGACATCAATCAGCTGCCGTATTCGGATGCGGGCTCCACGCCTGGATCGTTCTTCGAAATGGGCGGGAAGCTCTATTTCGCGGCTTTTGACGAGACGAATGGCCGGGAGCTCTGGAGGACCGACGGGACCGAGACCGGTACGGTTCTGGTTAAGGACATATCTCCGGGCAGGTCCGGCTCGTCACCATCCAGCCTTTTCAAGCTTGGAGACACGCTCTACTTTTCGGCGGACGACGGCAGCCACGGTCGCGAACTCTGGAGGAGTGACGGCACCGCGACCGGCACCGTTATGGTCAAAGACCTCAACCCCGGACTCCCAAACTCCAGCCCGGGAAACATGCGGGCCGCCGGCGCGTCGTTCTTTTTCACCGCCGCGGGTATGGGCACTAACAACGAGCTGTGGAGATCGGATGGAACCGAAGCCGGAACCGTCCTGGTCAAAGACATCAATCCCGATCCGGCAAGCGCGCTGATCTCCAATCTCGTCATGCTGAACGGCGCGCTGATCTTCGTCGCGAATGACGGTATCAACGGTCTCGAGCTCTGGAAGAGCGACGGCACCGACGCGGGCACGATTCTCCTGAATGACATCAGGCCCGGCGCGACCGGATCGAGCCCGGGACTGCTCACCTTGTTTGGCAATAACGTGCTCTTTCGGGCAAACGACGGGGTGAACGGAGCCGAGCTTTGGAAGACGGATGGGACTCCCGCCGGCACCGTCTTACTTGGGAACTTTGGACCCGGCGCGACCAGCTCGAATCCGGCCGGGCTGAAGGAGTTCGGCGGATTCGTGTACATCAGCGCCGAGGGCATCCTGGGAAACGAGCTATATCGCAGCGGCGGCGCCGCAGGAAACACGGCGATCTTCAAGAACTTAAGCGGCGGCGGCGATTCGAACCCGGAGGGGTTCACTCCGAGCGGCTCGCTGCTGTTCTTCCGGGCAACCGATGGCACGAACGGCGTCGAGCTGTTCGCAACCGATGGCACCGCGGCGAACACCGGCATGATCAAGGATATCCAGCCCGGGGGTGACTCGAATCCCAGCTCGTTGACTCCATACAGCTCTGGCGTCTACTTCGCGGCGAACAACGGTCCGAGCGGATTCGAGCTGTGGAAGAGCGACGGCACCGACGCCGGGACAACTATGGTGAAGGATATTTACCCCGGTCCGGGTGGGAGCGGACCTGAAGACTTGATCATGGTGGGCAACGTCCTCTTCTTCTCGGCGGATGACGGATCCCATGGTAACGAGCTCTGGAAGTCGGACGGCACGGCCGCCGGCACCGCTATGGTCAAGGACATCGCCAGCATTGGAGCATCGAAACCCGAATGGCTGACCGACGTCAACGGAACCCTGTTCTTCTCGGCCGACGACGGCAGCCACGGCCGGGAGCTGTGGAAGAGCGACGGCAGCGCTGCGGGAACCGTTATGGTGCAAGATATCCGTCCCGGAGGGAAGCCATCCGCGCCTGCCTGGCTCATCAGCTTCGGGGGACTGCTGTACTTCACGGCGAACGACGGGATGAACGGCACCGAGCTCTGGAGAAGCGACGGAACCGCCGCAGGGACCGTCATGGTCTCGAATATCGGACCGGGAGCGTCGGATTCCGACCCAGAGTTTTTGACGCCGGCCGGCGGCTTCTTCTACTTCGCCGCGACGCGTGGCGCCACCGGCCGTGAGCTCTGGAAGAGCGATGGCACCGGCCCGGGCACCGTCATGGTCAAGGATATCGAAGCGGGCGGCGACTCGGACCCCGACCGCCTGACGATGAACGGCTCGACCTTGTACTTCATCGCTTTCACCGCGGCGGCCGGGCTCGAGCTCTGGAAGAGCGACGGGACGGCCGCCGGCACGCTCATGGTCAAGGATATCGAGCCCGGCGTAGGCGGCGGCAACCCCGACAACCTCATTGTCGCCGGCGGCCTGCTGTACTTTACCGCGGATGATGGGACAAATGGTCAGGAGCTGTGGAAGAGCGATGGCACCGGCCCCGGCACGTCAATGGTGAAAGACATCGTTCCCGGCGCCGGCAGCAGTGTTGGCGGCTTCTACAGCCTGCTTGAGCTGGGTGGCAAGCTGCTCTTTACCCCGGCTGAGCCCGCGACAGGGCGCGAGCTGTGGATATCGGACGGCACCGCGAGCGGTACCTTTCTGATCAAAAACATCTACACCGGTACTCTCGATTCCAGCCCGCGCAACTTCAGCAAGGCCGGCGCCTACGCCTATTTCTCGGCGACGACCCCACAACACGGCGAAGAGATCTGGCGAACTGACGGTACGGAGGCGGGGACAGATCTCGTGAGCGAGCAGTATCCCGGCGCCATCGGCTCGAAGCCCGCCGAGATCTTTGGCTTCGCCGCGGACGGCCGATACATCTTCGTCGCCTCGGATGGGCTCTCCGGCGGTGAGATCTACCTGGGCAACGGATTTTCGAGGGGCGCCACGCTGCTGCAGGACATCAATCCCGGAGGAAACGGCTCCTCCCCTGAGAAATTCACTCTCTCCGGCAACCGGATCTACTTCGTCGCGAACGACGGGGTCACCGGGAGCGAGCTGTGGTCGATGCCGCTGAGCGCCCTGCAGTACACCAGCTACGTCGGCGCCGCAAATAACGGCGCGCCCATCGGAGGCTGACCGGCCACGGAGATGAGCCGTCGCACCATCCTCCGGGCTAGGCCCGGGGGAATCGAAGTCGGACTCTCTTCTGAAAAGCACGGATTCCGGCCGGAGGAACAGGCCCTCACCCCACCCGAACGGCGGCCGTAAGCATGGGTTCGGACTAGACATTCGTGCACTGGCTTTGTCGGCAACCAGCCAGAACCGTTTGCTCCTGGATGTACCTCTCCGGTGCTGCCAGACCCCACCTCAAAGAGGAAAAATCAATTCGGGGACACCCCGAGCCCCAGCAAGGGACTGCCGTCCCTTTGCAAACCCTTGGGAATCGAGCCCGTCCGCAGGGGCGGTTCGCGAACCGCCCGACATACCAAGAGCGAATGTCTAGTCCAAACGGTCGAGCACGGCATCAGGCCGGGTCTTACCGGATTTGGTCTCCGGCTGGATCACTGCTCTCCTGTGGCGTAGATCACAGCAGAAATTTTGCAAAAGGCGCATAATGCTGACGCGCATCGCTCGATAGCGCCAACGGAATAGGCTGTGTGTGGGGTGGATTGTGGATGTTGTGGTGGATCAGTCGTGTATTTCTTTAACTATGTCCCGCCTGTCAGGGTTGTGGTTCCCGCCTAGGGAATAGCCTGCTCCTTCTTCTTTTTCTCCAACCGTGAATTGAATATGCACCTGCTACTATCTTGACGCGTTTTGACTAAGGAGTCTGCTATGACACGTTCGCAGCTGCTCGCCGGTAAGGCAATCCGCATCCTCGTTTCGACGCTCTTCGCGATTACTTTGATACCGTTCTCCAAGGCGCCTCAGGACGCCCTGGCCGACGGCCCGCTCGTTCAGGTCAAAGACATCAATCCGGGCCTGGACCCTTCGCCGGACGGCACGGGCGTCCAATTCGCCGCGCTTGGAAACACGGTGTTCTTCAGCGCCAACGACGGCTCCAACGGTACCGAGCTCTGGAAGTCCGATGGCACCCCGGCGGGAACCGTCATGCTCAAAGGACCGGCCGGCATTAACGCGACCCCGGGCATTGGATCCGGACCAGTCCAGATGACTACGGTTGGAAGCACGGTATTCTTCGCGGCCGACGACGGCGTCAATGGAGAAGAGCTCTGGAAAACGGACGGCACCGACGCCGGCACCGTCCTGGTCAAGAACATCAACCCGACCGGTAGCTCGAATCCAAACAACCTCACCGTTCTCGGAACAAAGCTCCTGTTCGCGGCGGACAACGGCACCGACGGCAACGAGCTCTGGATCTCCGACGGGACCGACGCCGGCACGAAATTGGTGAAAGATATCAACAGCGGCGCCGGCAACTCCGGGCCACGGAGCTTCGCCGTCATCACCGGCAACATCGCCTATTTCTCGGCCACCGACAGCTCGAATGATACCGAGCTCTGGCGGACCGACGGACTTCCGGGCGGAACAGCACAGGTCTTGAACATCAATCCGCTCGGCAGCTCCTTCCCGGACAACCTCACGTCCACGGGCGGCACTGTCTACTTCTCGGCCACCGACGGCGTGAACGGCGTCGAGCTCTGGAAGACCACGGGCGGCTCGGCGACGATGGTGGCCGACATCAGACCCGGCCCGCTCGGCTCCAGTCCTGACAACTTCGGCACGTTGCTCAGCGATCTCTTCTTCTCCGCCGACGACGGCACGCACGGCCGCGAGATCTGGCGCTATAACGGCGTCGCTCCCGTCATGGTCAAGGACGCCGTTCAGGGCTTGAACCCGACCGCCGGCCAGGGCTCGACGCCCGGCACACCGGTCGCGCTTGGTCCGAACTTCATCTACTTCGCCGCCGACGCCACCCCGGGACTGACCAGCAAGTCTCTCTGGAGGTCGGACGGCAGCCCCGGCGGGACCACCGAAGTGCTGGGCGGTAACTTGAATCCGAGCGGGTTCACGCTGTTCGACAACAAGCTGTTCTTCAGCGGGCTTTCCACCGGATCCGGCGTCGAGCTTTGGCGGACCGATGGCACCACACTCGGCACCGTGAAGGTCAAGGAGATTTACCCGGGCGTTACCGGCGGCGAGCCGAGCGGGCTCACCGTCGCCGGATCGAACCTCTTCTTCTCCGTCGTCGATCCGGTAAACGGCCGGGAGCTGTGGAAGACCGACGGCACCGAAGCCGGCACCGTGCTCGTCAGGAACATCCGGTCCGTTGCGAAGAACTCGAATCCGACCAACTTGACGCCGGCCGGCGACAAGCTGTTCTTCTCGGCGACCGACGGCGTCAACGGCCGGGAGCTCTGGAAGACCGACTCCAGCGGTACCTCCATGGTGAAGGACATCAATACCACCGCGAGTGAAGACTCGAACCCCGGCAGCTTCCTCGCCATCGGCAGCACCCTGTATTTCTCGGCGACGAACGCGGTCGACGGCGCTGAGCTCTGGAAATCCGACGGTACGGTCACCGGCACCGTCATGGTCAAGAGCATCAACGGAGGCAGCGCCGGTTCCGATCCTGCTGAGCTGACCGCTATCGGTTCGACGTTCTACTTCGCCGCGACGACGGTTGGGAACGGGCGAGAGCTGTGGAAGTCCGACGGCACCGAGACCGGGACCAGCCAGGTCAAAGACATCAACCCCAATGCCGCCTCGTCAAACCCGGCGAACCTGAAGGTCATGGGCGGCATCCTGTACTTCACCGCGAACGACGGGACGAACGGGGTGGAGCTCTGGCGAAGCGACGGGACCGACACCGGCACTACCATGGTGAAGAACATCAACACCGTCGCCGCGATGGGCTCGGCGCCGGACAACCTCACTCCTATCGGCAGCACGCTGTACTTCGCCGCCTTCGATCCGGCGAACGGCCGCGAGCTGTGGAAGTCCGACGGCAATGAGTCCGGAACCACGATCGTCAAGAACATCGCCTCCGCCGGCACCAGCTCTTCCCCGGCAGGGCTGACCGCGTTCGGCACGATGCTGTACTTTGCCGCGAATGACGGTGTGAATGGCAACGAGCTGTGGAAGTCCGACGGCACCGACGCCGGCACCGTACTGGTGAAGGCGGCTCCGGGAATTAATCCCACCGCGGCCGGATCGTCGAATCCGGCCAACTTCACGGTGGTCGAGAGCACGCTGTTCTTCTCGGCGAATGACGGCACGAACGGCGGCGAGCTCTGGAAGACCGACGGCACCGACGCGGGAACGACGATGGTGAAGAACATCATCGCCACCGCGGGAGTCGGCTCGAACCCGCTCAACCTGTTCGCCGCCGGAAAAGTCCTGTACTTTTCAGCCAACGCCCTGTCGGCCGGCCGCGAGCTGTGGAAATCCGACGGCACCGACGCCGGGACTGTCCCCGTCCAGGCTGCCCCCGGAATCAACCCGTTCAGCGACTCTACCCCCGGGCCGTTCGCCCTCGTCAGCAATCGCCTCTACTTCGCGGCGGACGACGGCTCGACCGGGCGCGAGCTCTGGATGCTGACGACCGACATCGTTGTCGTCGTCCCGCCTGCTCCGTTCACCATCTTCATCGCCGCGTCGACGACCGGCGCCCCGGTTGCCGGCGGCTAATTCGGCGCTTCGGCACGGTCCTTCCGGCGGCTGTTCATCTGTGGACAGCCGCCGGTTTCGTTAATCCTCACCGCGGGGAGCGAGCCGGGCGATGAGCGCTTTCAATCGTTCGAGGTGAACATACCCGAGCACCGAGAGCAGGAGGAACGCGGCGAACATTCCCAGCAGGACTACCGGCGCCGAGTCGGTGGCCTCGCTGCCCAGGTAGGCGATAAACGCCTGGCCCGGCAGCCGTCCAACAACGATGCCGGCGAGGATCCGGAGCAACGGCGCCGGGGTAAGGCCGGCGGCGAAGACGAGCGGATCGCCGAGCGGCAGCAAGAAGACCAGCGCCCAGATCCACCACGACCGGACGTTGCCGAACCGCTCCACGAAAGAGATGACTCTGGCGTCGGCAAAGCGCTGGACCAGCGGCCGGCCGAAACGCCGGCTGATCAGCATCGCTATCGCGCTACCAAGCGTCCCGCCGGCAACCACCGCTGCCGACCCCAGCCATGGCCCGTAAAGAAACCCGGCGATCGCCGCGATTGCGTTGCCCGGGATCGGCGCGATGACCAATTGGAGGGCGTACAGCAGCGCAATCGCGACCGGCCCCCACGGCCCGATTTCGAGCAGAGTCGCCCGGAGCCTTTCGACATCGGTCAGATGCGCCATCAACGGATCGCGATTGATCCAGAGCAGCCCCACTACCGCCGCCGCGGCGATCCCGCCAAGCACCAGCAGATAGTCCGCGGATAGCGCCGTTCTCTTGCGTTCGATCTTTGCTCCCGGGTCCGGAATGGGACACCGGCAGTATAGGCGCCGGCTTAACTGAACCCCTATGCGATCCGCCCGCCAGCAGCCCGGAGCATCGTATCCCGTAACGGATTTGTGCCTTGTGGAGACAAAAGATACGATGTTTGCAAGGTCGCAAACGAACATCCGGCGCCACAGTCTTCGATGGAGGCGGTACCGGTGCAGCACTTTTCATTCGCAGCCGTTCGTTTCAACATCGTCCCCGGCATATCCCGTCCGGCGCGGCTCACCGCGCTGGCGATTCTCCTCTTTGGGATGCTGCCGTTCGCCCCGACGGTGACCACGGCCCACGCCGATTCCCCTCCGGTGCTCCTCAAGGACATCAACGCGGGAGATGAGCCGCTCAACGGCGCGGATCCATCCGAGCTAACCCCGTTCGGCGGCTTGTTGTATTACGCCGCCAGCGACGGTGTTCACGGCACCGAGCTTTGGCGAAGCGACGGGACAGCCGCCGGGACAGTCATGGTCAAGGATATCAATCCGGGCAGCGACGTTTCGGTGCCGAAACAGCTGACGGTCGTTGGTAGCACCTTATTCTTCGTCGCCTTCGACAACGTCCACGGCTTTGAGCTCTGGAGATCCGACGGCACCGAAGCCGGGACCGTCCTGGTCAGAGACATCAACCTTTCCGGCAGCTCTTCGCCGGACCTGCTCACGGCCTTCAATGGAGCGCTCTATTTCGTCGCCGACGACGGCGTCAACGGCAAGGAGATCTGGAAGTCTGACGGCACCGAAGGTGGAACCTTCATGCTCAGAAACATCAACGCGGCCGGCGGCGCCGGCACGGCAAGTATCGCCGCGACCGGAGACGCCGTGTATTTCGACGCAGACGATGGGTCGACCGGTCGAGAACTCTGGAAGTCGAATGGCTTGCCCGGCGGCACCGTCCAGGTCAGAGACATCCTTACCGGAACAGGCACCTCTTTCCCGGGGAAATTCGCCGCCAACGGAAATACGCTGTTCTTTTCGGCGACGGAAGGGGCACACGGTATCGAGCTATGGAAATCGAGCGGCGCCGCCGGAAACACCGTTCTGGTCAAAGACATCATGACCGGCACGGCCGGCTCGCTTATTAGCCAGTTGGTCGTGCTCACCAACACTGTCTTCTTCGCGGCCAACAACGGTGCAACCGGCAGCGAGCTCTGGAAGTCCGACGGCTCGGCCGGGGGAACCATCCAGGTTCGCGATATTTTCACCGGTACATCCGGCTCATCGCCGGGCAGCCTGACCGCCGTCACCCCCACGAACACCCTCTTTTTCGCGGCAAGCGACGGGGTGAGCGGCAGCGAGCTCTGGAAGTCCGACGGCGTAACGACCGTCCGCGTCCGGGACATTTTCACCGGCACGACCGGATCCAGTCCGCAAAATATGGCGGCGGTTGGATCGACGCTGTATTTCGCCGCCGACAACGGGGTGAACGGAGTCGAGCTCTGGAAGTCCAACGGGACTAACGCCGGCACCGTACTCGTGCGAGACATCAATCCCGGCGCGACGGGCTCGATGCCGAAGAACCTGACAGCCGTCGGATCGACACTCTTTTTCGTCGCCGACGACGGCGTCAACGGTCCCGAGCTCTGGAAATCCGACGGGACGGCGAACGGCACCGTTCTGGTGAAAAGCTTCGCTTTCCCTCGCAATTCTTTCCCATCCGGCGCGGTTCAACTGGGAAGCTCCATTATCTTTATCGCGAGCGACAAGCCACATGGGACGGAGCTCTGGACTTCCGACGGCACGACCGCGGGAACCCAGCTGCTGAAGGACATTAACCAGGGTCAGGACAGCGGCGCGTCGTCCCGACCGGTGCGAATGGGCAACGCCATCTTTTTCCAGGGGAACGATGGCGTGCATGGCGAAGAGCTCTGGAAGTCCGACGGCACCGAGGCGGGAACCGCCATGGTCCTGGATATCAATCCCTTCGGCGGAGCGGAGCTTGAATCGCTCACGGTAGTGGGGAACACCCTGTACTTTGCCGCGAACAACGGAGCGCAGGGCGTCGAGCTCTGGAAGTCCGACGGCACCGAGGCCGGCACGACCATGGTCAAGAACATCAACACGTCCGGAGATTCGTCCCCGGCCCGGCTGACCGCCTTCGGCAACATCCTGCTTTTCGACGCTGACGACGGATCCAGCGGCAAGGAGCTCTGGAAGTCCGACGGCACTGAACTTGGGACGGTCCTGCTTAAAGACATCAATCCGGGTCCCGACGAATCCGAGCCGTCCGGGGTAATACGACTGGGGAGCATCGGTATCTTCGGCGCGACCGACGCGACGAACGGCGATGAGCTTTGGAAGACCGACGGCACCGAAGCCGGTACGATGCTCGTCAAAGACATCAATCCGACAGGAAACTCGAATCCCAGTTTATTTACCACGGTGGGAAGCGTGGTTTTCTTCGTCGCCAGCGACGGAACGCATGGTCCGTCGCTCTGGAAGTCCGATGGAACGCCGGACGGGACAGTCCCGGTGAAGACGTTCGCTCCCGGCCTCGGCATTTCTTTCGAATTCAGATTGGTGGCGATTGGAAACTCGGTGCTTTTCTCAGCGGACAACGGCGTGAACGGCGCCGAGCTGTGGATATCCGACGGCACCGAGGCAGGCACCGTCATGCTGAAAGACATCCGGACGGGGTCGATAGGTTCGGCACTGAAAGCGCCATTGGTCGCCGGAGATCGAATCTACTTCTCAGCCAACGACGGCATCAGCGGGGCGGAGCTTTGGATGAGCGACGGGACACTCGCCGGCACCATCCGGGTTACCGACATTTTCCCGGGGCCGAGTGGAGGCGGAGTCGGGGGCACCGGGCCGACGCCGCTGCTGGTATTCGGACATACCCTGCTCTTCTCGGCATATGACGGCATTGTCGGACTCGAGCCGTGGACCCTCTCTCCGGCGTTCAACCGCCTTCCGGCGGGCGCCGCGGCATCATTCGTCACGACGGCGCCCGCCCCGGTTTCGGGCACCCTCGCTGGAACCGACGCCGACGGCGATCCGCTCACCTTCGCGATCGTCGCGAACACCGCCCACGGAACAGTCACGTTGACCAACCCGGCGACCGGCGCCTTCACGTACACGCCGGAAGTTGGCTTCACCGGAACCGACACGTTCACGTACCGGATCAACGACGGTATCGCGGACAGCCCACCGGCGACCGTCACTCTCACGGTCAATCCCGACGTCATCGTGCTCCCGGCGATCCAGGTCAACCTAGCCCCTCCTCCGTAGCTGTGGCCAGAAGCGATCTGTGCCTTTGATATACTGCACGTTGTTGATTCTGGTCGTGTCGAATATTTGATACGCCACGGTCATACTCCAGCCGCTCCTAGTTCAAGACGATCCGTCTCCGGAGGCTGTCGTGCTGCGTTTGTCAGGTTCCCGGGGCGCCCTGTTCGTGCACGTTCTCCTGCTCGTGCCGCTGCTTTCCGGACTAGTCCCGGGCTTCGACCCACCGCCCCTGGCCTTCGCTGACGAAAACCCGCAGCTGATAAAAGACATTTATCCAGGGCTCGCGGTTGGCCTATCTTCCGCGCCGGCAAACTTCACGGCGATGGGGAGTATCGTCTTCTTCACCGCGAATGACGGCCTCAACGGAATCGAGTTGTGGAAGTCGGACGGCACGGAGGCCGGCACCGTCCTCGTCAAGGCGGCGCCGGGAATCTCTTCCCTGGGCTCGTCTCTCCCGGCCGAGCTTACCGTTCTGGGCAGTACGCTCTTTTTTGCCGCGAACGACAACACGCGCGGGCAGGAGCTGTGGAAGACCGACGGCACCGACGCCGGCACCATGCTCGTCCGGGACATTCACCCGACCGGCAGCTCATTGCCGGGTGAGCTTACGGTCGTCGGAAGCACTCTGTTTTTCCGCGCCGACGACGGCATCAACGGCACGGAGCTCTGGAAGTCGGACGGCACCGAAGCGGGGACCGTCCTGGTCAAGAATATCAACGGGCTCGCCGGCGCCGGTTCGAATCCGGCCCATCTGGTCGCCGTCGGCAGCACCCTGTACTTTCAGGCGGACGACGGCGTCAACGGAACTGAGCTCTGGAAAAGCGACGGAACAGCCGCCGGCACCGTACCGGTCAAGAATCCGCCGGGCATCAGCACACTCGGCGGATCGAACCCGACCAATCTGGCAGCCACCGGCAGTACGCTCTACTTCTCGGCGTCCGATGGGTTGAATGGCGCCGAGCTGTGGAAATCCGACGGATCGAACGCCGGAACGAGCCAGGTCAAAAATATCAACCCCGGACTAGCCGCCGGCTCATTCCCTTCGAACCTGACGTTTATCAGCCCGAGCCTGTATTTCGCGGCGAACGACGGAACGAACGGATTCGAGCTCTGGAAGTCCGACGGGCTGAACGCCGGAACCGTGCTGGTCAAGGCAGCGCCGGGCATCAACCCGGTCGCCGGTTCCAGTCCGCTCAGCCTGACAAACGTCAGCGGCTTGCTCTACTTCTCCGCCGACGATGGGGCGAACGGCCGCGAGCTCTGGAAGAGTGACGGGACCGATGCCGGAACAGTGCTCGTCAAGATTGCCCCGGGAATTCACCCGACCGCCGGCTCCGGCCCCGATACCCTCACCGCGCTTGGTTCGATGTTGTTCTTCTCCGCCGACGACGGCACGAATGGGCGCGAGCTCTGGAAGAGCGACGGCACCTCCGACGGCACCATTCTGGTCAAAGCCGCCCCGGGTATCAATCCGATTGCCGGAGCCGGATCAAACCCGGCCGAGCTGACAGTCGCCGGAGCCAATCTCTTCTTCTCGGCGAACGATGGGACGAACGGTATCGAGCTGTGGAAGACCGACGGCACTTCCGCCGGCACCATCATGGTGAAAAACATCGCGGCGGCCGCCGCCGGTTCCCTCCCGACCCCATTCGTATCGTTCAACGGCAGCCTGTTTTTCAGCGCGGACGACGGCGTCAGCGGACGCGAGCTCTGGAAGAGCGACGGCACCGCGGCCGGCACCGTCCTCGTGAAAGACATCAATCCCGGCGCCGGCATCTCGGCGCCGATGCTGTTCACGGTCATCGGAACGACCCTTTTCTTTACCGCGGATGACGGCGCGAACGGCCGGGAGATCTGGAAAACGGACGGAACCACCGCCGGAACTGTCCTAGTAAAGAACATCAATACCGCTGGCGGCTCAGGCCCCGGCTACCTTACCGCCTTCGGCGCATTGCTGCTGTTCACCGCCGACGACGGAGTGAACGGCGTCGAAGTCTGGAAATCCGACGGCGCTGACGCGGGGACCGTGATGGTCAAGAATATCGACCCCGCTGCGGGCTCGGCCGCGTACGGACTAACTCCGTTCGCCAGAATGGTCTACTTCGGAGCGAGTGACGGTGTCCACGGCGCCGAGCTGTGGAAGACCGATGGATCCGACGCCGGCACGGTCATGGTCAAGGACATCAATCCAGTCGCGATGTCGCCTTCCACGCCGGACGGCTTCGCGGTTGCCGGCACGTCGCTGTTTTTCGTCGCGGCATCGGACGGCATAACCTCGTACGAGCTCTGGAAGACCGACGGGACTGAGGCCGGCACCGTCCTGGTCAAAGACATCAATCCGGGCGCCGGGCTGACCTCGACGCCGTACAACCTGACCGGTATCGGCAACACACTGATCTTCGGCGCAACCGACGGCGTCTCGGGATTAGAGCTCTGGAAGTCCGACGGCACCGAGGCCGGCACCGTAATGATCAAGAACATCAACCCGTCATCCGCGGCGGGATCGAATCCGGACGTCTTTTGCGTTAGCGGGAGCACCCTCTACTTCCGCGCCAACGACGGTGTGAACGGGTATGAGCTCTGGAAATCTGACGCCACCGAAGCCGGCACCACCTTGCTGAAAGACATCAATCCAGCGCCCCGATTCAGCTCGAGTCTATTCAACTTAACGGTGGTAGGCAGCCTGCTTTACTTCTCGGCGAACGATGGCGTGAACGGCAACGAGCTCTGGAAAACCGACGGCACCAGCGCCGGGACCGTGCTCGTCAAAGCGGCTCCGGGCATCAACCCGGCGCCCGGAGCCGGCTCGACTATCGGTCCGATGCTGCTCATCGGGCGACGCCTCTTCTTTGCCGCCGACGATGGAACGAACGGCAAAGAGCTCTGGGCCCTCGTTCCGGACATCGTCCTACCGCCGTATCTGGTCTACGTCGCGGGGGTATCGACCGGTGCGAACGCCGCTCCTTAGCCGAAGAAGCTTCGGACCGGGATGTCCAATCCGTCGAGGATGGTGGATGGGACTCCCGAGCCACCTTCATAAGCGCCGACCTGCCGGTAGGCGCCGTCGTCGAGAACGAACAATTCGACGGTCTTTGTCCCCGGGTCCACGATCCAGTACTCCGGAACACCAGCGCGCTCGTACGCTTCGAGCTTTCTCCGACGATCGTAGGTGGCGGTTCCGGGCGAGGCGACCTCGATGACGAGGTCAGGGGCGCCTTCTACTCTGTTTCCAGAGACTCGATGAAGATGGGAGGAAAGGAGAACCAGGAGATCCGGCTGAAGCACAGTGCCCGATTCCAAGCGTACGTCGAAGGGCGCGATATAGAGCTTTCCGCGCCGGGTTGCCTTCAGGAATAGGTTAATTACGGTCGTCAATTCGACAACCACTTCCTGATGATCGGCGTTCGGGGATGGAGCCACGGTCAGCACTCCCGTGATGATCTCGTAGCGACGCCCATCGTCGGGAATGGCGCAGTAGTCTTCGTAGGTCCAGGAACCCTGTGGCGGCCCGGCCATGTCAGCCGGCGACATGACGATTGGTATCGATTCGCTTGTCACCATTGACCACCCCGGAGGCTTGCTGCTTCAGATTGTATCGCCGGTTAGCGCCTGTCAGCCCGACCTTACCGGTACAGCCCTCGCTCGCGGATGTAGCGCTCCACCGCCGGGACGACGAGGTAGTGGATCGAGAGGCCCGCTTTGACGCGCCGGCGGATTTCGGTGGCGCTGATCCCGATCAGCGGGGTTTCGAGGGAACCGATCTTCTGGACGGCGCCGGGAACGACGGATTCGAGTGAGGCGGGGTCGATCGGCGGCGCACCGGGCCGGGTCAGGGCGACGACGTCCGCGAGCTCGGGGATGCGCGCGGGCTCGCGCCAGATGCCGATCTGAGCGAGGGCATCGGCGCCGAGCAGGAAGACGAGCCGTGCCGCCGGGTTCTGCTCTTGCAGAATGCGCAACGTCTCGACGGTATAGGTCGGGCCGCTGCGGTCGAGATCGACGGTCGAGACACTGAAATGCGGGTTGTCGGCGGTCGCGAGGCGGGTCATCTCCAGCCGTGCCGCGGCGGCGCCGGCGGGCGCGCCGCCGCGGTGCCAGGGCTCGCCCGCCGGCACGAAGATCACGCTGTCCAGGCCGAGGGCTTCCCGGGCGACCTCGGCGACGATCAGATGGCCGAGATGGATTGGATCGAAGGTGCCGCCGAAGACGCCGATTCGCCGGGTCACGGCGTTCCCATAGCGATGATCGGTCCGGCGGAACGGGGGACGACTACTCCTCCGGCCAGTTCAGCCACTCCGCGATCCCCCGGCCAAGGATCCACTCGATATCCTCCGCAGGGAGGTACTTCGCCGCCTCGACGCGGATCGTATCGATGTTCTGCTGATAGGTTGTCGGGTTCTTGGCCATCACCGTCGACTGATCGCCGCCCCAGAACATACGCCGCGGACCGAACGCCTGATGAATGCGCCGGATCGGATCGCGGAGATCGTCGAACGGGTAAGGCTCAGACGACAGCAACGGCAGCGCCGAGACTTTGACCGCGATGTTCGGGTGTCTGGCGAGATCGGTCAGCCTGGCGAGCCGCGTCTCCCACTGATCGCGCGGCGCGAGGAACAGACCGAGGTGATCGATGATCAGCCGCATCCCGGGATGGCGCTCCAACGGACCGTGCAGCGTGGAAACGTCCTGCAAACTGGAGATAGCGACCGGGATTCCGTATCTCTCCACCGCTGCCCAGAACGGAGCGAGGAGTCCGGCAGCCTCATAGCGGGGACCGTGCGGGTTGTTCAGATTGAGCCGCAGCGAGAGCATCCCCGGCGATTCGAGCCAGCGCGGCAGGAGAGCAGGCGAATCCGGATCCTCCGGATCGTAGCGGCCCATGACCGCGAGGCGCTTCGGGTACCGGGCGGCGCATTCCAGCGCGTAAGCCGGAACGAATCCGGCGACGTACGGCGGCGCGATGATCGCGCGATCCACGCCTACTTCGTCCATCATCGGCAGGAAGCGCTCGGCGGTCATCGGCTCCGGAAGATCGCCCTTGGATCCCTCCGGCCAGGGGCGGTCGGGGCGATCGGCTTCCCAGAGATGGACCTGGGCGTCGGTGACGAGCGCCATTACCTGCCTACCGCCGCGATAGCGCGCTCGGCGAAGCCGGTATCGACCTGGTTCTCGTACGGAACGCGCTTTGCGATCCAGCCAACGTCGAACAGAACGGTCTGGAAACGATCGAGATCCTCGCGCGGAACGAGCGGATCGGCGGGCCAGATGCCGTTGCCCAGGTAATGGGTAACGATGCGGGTCAGCATCGCCTGGTTGAAGTCCGGATAGAACGGCGCGGCGAGCCGGACGATCTCCTTCGCCGGGCTGGCGCGCAGCCAGCGCTGGGCGCGGTAGATCGCGCGGGTGAAGGCGTCCAGATCGTCACGCCGGCTTTCGATGATCTCCGGCAGGGTGAAGTAGGTGCTCCAGGGAACCGGTCCGAGCGTGACGGCGAGATCCATCACCGGGTGCGCCTTGCCGCGGTCGACCAGCGGCTGGGCGGTATGGAGGCTGTGAAGCAGGTAGTCGGCCCGACCGGCTTCGAACGCCGCGACGCCCTCGGTCATGCTGAGATCGGTGATGAAGCTGACCGCGCCGGGATTGATGCCGGCCTGGCGAAGGAGATAACGAAGCGACATCAGCGGCGTTGGCGCCTCGATAAAGTCGATGACTCTCGCGCCCACCAGTTGATCGAGCGTGAAGCCGGGATCCGGACGCCGGCCGAACAGCAGCCAGGGACTCGCCCGAACCGAGGAGCAGAAGTTGATCAGCCGCGTGTTCTCGTTTGCCTCGAGCCGGAGCGTGCGCATCGGACCGCCGATGACCAGGTCCGCCTCCCCCATGCCGAGCAGCCCGATCGGCGCGCCTAACACCGAGGTCGATACTTCGACCTCGAGTCCTTCATCGGCGAAGGTGCCGAGCGCCTCGGCGAGATTGTGGGCGAGATAGAAGACACCGGCGATCCCCTGATTGAGGCGTAGGCGCGTACGGTGGGTGGTCATCGCTACTCCTTCTCAAGCCGCCGTGATCACCAGCTCCGTCCGCGGTTTAGGTGTATTCCAGCGAGTGATAGCGCGAGGATAGCACGCGCCCGCGTTTCACCTGTGAAGGAAAGCAATGCTCGGGATGACGGAGACCGAGACGTGCGCCAATCATGGCGTTTACCAACTTGACCGCCATGTTTGCGTTGCTACCGGTCCGGCATGCGCCAGGGGCAAACCTGGGCTTGCCGTCGATGCGACGCCACCCGAGCGTATGCGGTTAGGGCGCTTCGCCGTCCCAGAGGCCGCGGGCGACGGCCATCCTCTGGTGAATGGCGGTTTCTAATTCATCCACGGAGGGGAAGTGCAGCCGTTGGGCGAGGTAGGCAAGCTCGCGGGAGGTTCGCGGCGGTATCGAGAGATCCTTCGCGTTGCCGCGAACGACACGAAGGGCGTCGATTAAGCGGCGGAGGAAGATATACGTCTCGCGCATCTCTTCCGCGCGCTTCGGAGTGAGGTGGCCGCCTTCGACGAGCCGGGTAATGGCGTCCAGCGTGTTGGTGATGCGCACGGCGGGATCGCCGCGGCCGGCAAGGATCTGCTTGGTCTGGACGCAGTATTCGACGTCGACGACGCCGCCGGCGCTGTATTTCGCGTTGATCTCGCCGCGCGGGACCAGTTCGGTGGCCTGGCGGTGCCGCAGGTGGCGGATGTTGGCGATATCCAGCGGCTTTTCGGAATAGACGAAGGCGTCGCGGGCCTCCCGCACTTTCGCGGCGAGATCGGCGTCGCCGGCGACCGGGCGGAGCCGGACCAGCGCCATACGCTCGAACTGCTCGGCCGATCCGCCGGGCGAGTAGTACTCGCGGAAGCCCTCCAGGCTGCTCGCGAGCGGACCGGCCTTGCCGAAGGGGCGCAGCCGGAGGTCGATCTCGAAGATGCCCTCCTGGCGGACCTTCAGATACTTGCGCAGGCGCTGCACCAGCTGACCGAAATACTCGGAGCACAGAATCGACGAAGGACCATCGGTCCGGCCTTCTTCCTGGTAGACGAGGATGATCTCGAGATCCGATCCGAAGCCAAGCTCGGCGCCGCCGAATTTACCGAGCGCGCAGAGCGTCCAAGGGCAGACCCGACCGCCCGCGATCCGCGGAACGCCATAGAGGCGGTCGAGATCCTCCCGACCCAGGTCGATCGTCGCCGCCATCACGACTTCGGCGAGCACCGAGAGCTCGGCGGAGAACTCTTCGAAGGCGCTGTGGCGGGTGATATGGCGTAGGTCGATCCGGAACATCTCCCGGTCTTTGAAGGCGTTCAGCGCGTCCACCCGTTGCTGAATAGCCGGCAGGGCGGCGAAGCGGCTCTGTAGCTCGGCCTGGAGATCCTCTCGCGAGCGGGTGCGCTGCAGTGCCGGCACGTCGACGAGCACCGGGAAGAGGTTCTCGTACTGAATGCGCAGGAAGTCTTCCCAGAGGAAGCGGCTCACGCCCATCAGGCTGGCCAGAGTCTCCAGCACGGCCGGCGACTCGAGGTTCGCCAATTCGTCGGTCCAGCCCGGCCGGGAAAGCATCTGGTGAATGAGCGCGTTGAACTGGCGGATCGCCTGGCCCGGATTCGGGGATCGCGGAAGCAGGTGGGTGAACTGCTTGATCAGGGCGGTCGCCACGCGGATTTCCAGCGCCGCTTTTTCTCCGATAATCGGCCGGCCGGAGACGTCGGTAATCCAGAAAATATCGGTCACGGCGCTGTCTTCGGTGCGGATCTGGGCGCGCTGGATGTTGATCGTGAAGCCGGCGAGCGCGTTGGTAAAGGCAAAGAGGAAGCCGGTGCTGTCCACCGAATGCACGGTTAGCTTCGTTAGTCCGTCGCCCTCTTCGTTGTCCAGCTCGATCGACACGGGCAGCAGCCGGTTCTCTTCCGATCCGCTGTCCTGGAGGACCGGACTGATACGATCGACAATCTCATCGCGCGCCGCTTCCCACTGGCCTCTAGCGAGAAGGGCGGCAAGTGCCGTAAGTTCGCTGCGAACGCTCGACCAGATCTCCGGACCGGCGCCAGCGGGAGTTCGCACGTCGAAGATATCGAGCAGCAGCCGTGCGGGCGGTACGGCGTCGGGAACGGTCGGACGGCCGTGCCGGCGGCGCAGCAGGGCGGGATTGATCGTCCGGCGGCGAGGCTGGTGAATCGTGAACAGGTCGGCGCTGGTGATATTCAGCCGGTAGACGGAAAACAGGCAGGCGATGATCGAAAGCGCGCCAATCGCATCAGCCAGACAGACGGTAACGGTCCAGCGTCCGGGCTCGGTTTCCACTGCGTCCATCGCGACGTCGCCGGGGCGCTCGATCGATTCGCGCAGCGCCTGGTGGCGGGCGCGTTCGGCGGCGGAAAAACGCCGGTACGGCGCGCCAAGCTGCTCTTCGAGCACGATCGGTGTTCCCACTTCAGCAGTCTGGTTCATCGACTACTCCGTGGGATACGATGCAGTGACGTTGCCGGGGATACGGGTGGATCGAGTCAACGACTTCTTGCCCTGTCGGGCGTGAATCCACGATGAATGACAGTGAACGGCTGCTTGCCGCGTTCTCCGTTGAAACGCTCATCCAGCCGAACGCCGAGCGACTGAACATAGTCGACCTCGCACGTGCGCTTGCCAAAGCTGCCGGCGTCGACGGCATTGGCGACGCTCCGGGTAGTACAGATCTTATCGGACGGATCGGACAACCCGACCATCTCGTATTCATTCTAGCCGATGGCCTCGGCCTGAATCTGGTAAACCGGTTACCGGACGACTCATTTTTGAAGCGAAATCTGAGCGGAGAGCTCCGGACTGTCTTCCCGTCGAGCTCGTCTGTCGCTCTTACCTCGCTCGCCACCTGCGAATGGCCGTCCCGGCACGGCGTCACGGGCCAGTGGACCCACATCCCGGAGCTTGCGGCGACCGCCGGACTCTTACAGTTCAAGCTCCGTCAAAACGGCCACTCGCTGCTCAGCACGGGCGTGACTCCCGAGGCCGCGTTTCCGATGCCGGCGCTCATCGCGACGTTCGACCGGGACGTCCTGGCGCTGTACCCCGAAAAGCTGGTCGGCAGCGTCTCCACGGCCTACTTCTGCGGCGGCGTGCCCCACCACGGCTACCACGGCCTCCGCCAGGGGGTCGACGCGATCGTCCACCACGTCGAGCAGGCGACCGGTCCGACCTATACCTATTTATATGCGTCGCGCATCGACCTCGAAGCGCACCATTACGGCGTCGCCCACCACGCCGTCGACGCCGCCGTCCGCGAGCTCGACCACGAGCTACGCCGCCTCGAGCGCAAACTGGCCGGCAGGGCGCGGGTGGTGTTGACCGCCGACCACGGCCTGCTGGACGCCGCGACCAGCCAGCGCTTTTTCTTCCGGCCCTCGTCCGACATCTTCGCGCACCTGAAGGCGCCGCCGTCCGGCGACTCGCGGGTGATGTACCTACACACAAAACATGGAGCCGAGGAAGAGGTGCGCCACCGTCTTCGCGCCCGGCTCGACGAGCGATTCTTCATTCTCACCCGCGAGGAAGCCGCGCAACTGGAGCTTTTTGGACCCGGGCCGCTGTCGGAAACAACCAGCGCGCGCATCGGTGACCTGATCGTCCTCTCCGCCGGAGCCGACACGATCGAATACATCCCCAGCGACAAACTGAATCGCGTTCCGGCCGTCAATTCCCACCACTCCGGCCTGACCCCGGCCGAGATGCTGGTGCCGCTGATCCTGTTCTAAGCGCCCCCAGGTTCGTCCATATCGGTCCCCTAGTAGGGGCGAGAGGCCTCTCGCCCGGACGATGCACGGGAGACTCGCTGCATACCGGCGACCGAGGTTGACCGCCCGAATCGCGTGTCGATAGGGTGTGGTGACCTCCCCCGCATTTCGGGCGAGAGGCCTCTCGCCCCTACAACCAGGGGTGCGGGCTTCGCCAAACACCATGCCGGTGGGACCGGCGGGACCGTCTATCGCCTGCCGGAATCGCGTTTCACCGGGTCGTGGGAGCCTTGCCCACTTTCCGGGCGGCAGCCTGCCGCCCCTACAACGAGGTGGCGTCAGGCCGTCGTTTCCGGACTTCCCCACCGCGGCGCATTGGCGCAGAGCGGCGTTTCGTCCGTAGGGGCGGCAGGCTGCCGCCCGGTCGTTACCCGGCAGCGCCGGCTGCTCATCGACGCAGGCGATGGTCCGCGAGCCGTATGGAGTAGCAGCGCGCGTCTCGACACTACCTTACAGAGCAGGCGCCGGCGGGCGCGCCGCCCGGACGAAGCCCGGAGCAATCTCAGAGTTCTTCCAGGCGGGTTCTTCGCTGGAATGCCGCCGCAATGGTGCTGAAATCCGTTTGAGTTTCGAGAAAGATGATGCGAGCATTTAGCGACGTTTCGAAGCGTCCATAGCCTATACCCGGGGATCACATGCGAAAGACCGTCACGCCGCGCACCAGACCACCCGGCGCCTCGGAAGTTGCCCGGCGCGCTCCCACTGCTTCTCCCGAGTTCCTCGACGACGGCGGGGAGCTTGGCGAGCTCATCCGAACCAAAGATTGGGCGCAGACGCCGCTCGGTCCGGTCAGCGACTGGCCGCAGAGCCTCCGAACGATCGTCCGCATCATGCTCACGTCCAGTCAGCCTATCTGGATTGGCTGGGGACCCGATCTCACGTATCTGTACAACGACCCCTACAAAACGATCATTGGCGACAAACATCCGCACGCGCTCGGCCAGCCTACCGCCGTCGTCTGGAAAGAGATCTGGAGCGACATTCAGCCGATGCTCAAGCAAGTCATGGAGCAAAACCGGGGAACGTACGTCGAGTCGCAGCTCCTGATCATGGAACGATACGGCTACCCCGAAGAAACGTACTACACGTTCTCCTACAATCCGGTGCCGTCCGAGCAGGGCGGCGTCGGCGGAATGATCTGCACGAACACCGACGACACGCAACGCGTTATCGGCGAACGGCAGACAACACTCCTGCGTGAGCTCGCGGCGGCGACATCCGACATCCGGACTATCGAAGAGGTGTGCTGGCTCAGCGCCGGAGCTCTCGGGACAAACGCAAAAGATTTCCCGTTCGCGATGATTTATCTCCACGACGCCGCGACGCAAACAGTCCAGCTCGCGGGAGCCGCTGGATTGAAGAAGCGGTCGTCGATCGCTCCGAAGACGATATCTCTCACCGCACCTTGCGCCTGGCCGATCGCGGACGTCCTGAATACGGGAAAGACCGCGGTCATTTCCGATCTCCAACAGTTCGAGCAGATCCCCACCGGAGATTGGAAGACGCCGCCCTACCAGGCCGCGGTCGCGCACATCCCGGCGTCGGGAGAAGATGGGCACGACGGCGTGTTGATCGTCGGGCTCAGTCCGTACCGGCTGTTCGACGAGGCGTATCAACGAACCGTGCAGCTTGTCGCGGAACAGATCGCCGCGAGCATTCGCGTCGCCCGGGCCTACGAAGAGGAACGGCGACGCGCGGAAGCGCTCGCCGAGCTTGACCGGGCAAAAACGATCTTCTTTAGCAACGTCTCGCATGAGTTCCGGACGCCGCTCACCCTCATGCTCGGACCAATCGAAGAGACTCTCAACAACCCCTCCGAGCTTCCGGAGACCCGTGAGCGCATGTCCGTCGCCCACCGGAACGCGCTGCGTCTCCTCAAGCTGGTGAACGCGCTGCTCGACTTTTCCCGGATAGAAGCCGGCCGCGTCCAGGCGGTGTACGAGCCGACGGACCTCGCCGCCGCGACGATCGACCTGGCAAGCGGGTTTCGCTCCGCGATCGAGCAGGCAGGAATGCAGTTGATTGTCGACGTATCGCCGCTCCAGGAACCGGTCTACGTAGATCGAGCAATGTGGGAGCAGATCGTTCTCAATCTCCTGTCCAACGCCTTCAAATTCACTCTCGCGGGAAAAATCACCATCGCCCTGCACCAGAAAGGCCGGATGGCGGCGCTCTCGGTCACGGACACCGGCGTTGGGATTCCGAAGTCCGAGCTGCCGCGGTTGTTCGAGCGGTTTCACCGCGTCGAGGGAACCGAAGGGCGGACTCACGAAGGAACCGGCATCGGACTTTCGCTCGTTCAGGAGCTTGTCAAGCTCCACGGCGGGACGATCGAAGTGCGAAGCACGGTCGGCAAGGGCACGACGTTCACCGTTGCGCTCCCGCTAGGGACGGCGCATCTGCCGAAGGAACGGATTTCGGCCGAGCGCCTGCCCGCCCCGGCAGCGGTGGGATCGTCCGCGTATGTGACTGAAGCAGCCCGCTGGTTACCCGACGAGACCGGAGACGCCGCGCTTCTGCCCGACCTGGACGTCGATTTCACGCTGGCCGCGCAGGCGGAACCTGACGCAACGCCGGGGGAGCGGAAGGCGCGCGTACTCCTCGCCGAAGACAACGCCGACATGCGCGCATACATCCAGGCGCTCCTCAGCCGGACCTACGAGGTGACGGCGGTCCGGGACGGCCGGGAAGCCCTCCAGGCCGCGACGCGAATGAAGCCCGACCTGGTGCTCACGGACGTCATGATGCCGCACCTGGACGGCTTCGAGCTTCTTCGGGCGCTCCGCGCCAACCCGGAGACCGCGACCCTGCCGATCATCCTGCTGTCCGCCCGCGCCGGTGAAGAAGCGCGGATCGAAGGGGTCGCGGCCGGAGCGGTGGACTATCTCGTCAAACCGTTCAGCGCCCGCGAGCTCCTGGCGCGGGTCGGCGCCCACCTCGAGATGGCGGCGATTCGCAAGCAGGCCCAGGCCGCGACCGAGGCGGAACGGCAGCGGCTCTTCGAGCTGTTCATGCAGGCGCCCTCCTACATCGCGGTATTGCGGGGCCCACGCCACGTCTTCGAGCTCGCGAACCCACTCTACCTGCGGCTCATCGGGAAGACGGACAGCATTATTGGGAAGCCGCTCAAGGAGGTGCTTCCCGAAATCGAGGAGCAAGGGTTTATCGATCTGCTCGACGGCGTGTACCGGTCCGGGGAGCCGTTCGTCGGCACCGAGACCCCGGTCCTACTGGATCGCCAGGGAACGGGGCAGCTCGACGAGATCTTCGTCAACTTCGTGTATCTCCCGTACAAGGACACCGAAGGCGTCACGCAGGGCGTTCTGGTCCACGCCGTCGACGTCACCACTCAGGTAGTGGCTAGGAAACGCGTCGAAGAGCTCGGGCAGCAGAAGGACGAGTTCCTCGGGATCGCCAGTCACGAGCTGAAGACCCCGGTTACGAGCATCAAAGCGTATACCCAGGTCTTACGGCGTCAATTTGCCAGAGCGGGGAACGAGAAAGCCGCGCTGCAGCTCGGGAAAATGGATGCCCAGCTCGACCGCCTGACCGATCTCATTCGCGACCTGCTCGATGTCACGAAAATCGATGCCGGCAAGCTACAACTGCGGCAGGAAGACTTCGACTTCGACTCGCTCGTCAACGAGGTGGTTGAGCATTTGCAGCTCACGACCTCGCAGCACACGATCGAGGTGGAGGGCAGCACGGCCACCGTTCACGGCGACCGCGACCGGCTCGGGCAGGTCCTGACGAACCTGGTGTCGAACGCGATCAAGTATTCGCCGTCGGCGGACAAGATCATCGTCCGGCTCGACGCGACGCAGGACCTGGTGACGGTCTGCGTGCAGGATTTCGGGATCGGCATTCCCGAAGAAATGCGGCCCCGGGTGTTCGAGCGCTTCTACCGGGTCGTGGGAGACGGGAGAGAAACGTATCCAGGCCTGGGACTCGGGCTGTACATATCCTCGGAAATCATCAAGCGCCACGGTGGATCGATCCGGTTGGAGAGCGACCAGCAGCCGGGGACAACCTTTTGTTTTTCCATCCCGCGCGAACGTTCGGACCAGCAGGAGTTGGGAGAAGAGCAGCGTGCCTAAAAAAATTCTCGTCGCGGATGACGATCCCGCAATCCTGGACGCGCTGGCCGCCATCCTTGAGGACGAGGGGTACGACGTCGAGACGACCGCCGACGGACGGGCGGTACGGAGCCTGGAAGGCGATCTACCCGACGCCCTGCTGCTCGATATCTGGATGTCGGGGATTAACGGCACCGACGTCTGCAGGCACCTGAAGAGTCGTCAACAGACGAAGGATCTCCCCATCATTCTCATTTCCGCAAGCCGTGATACCGCGCGGCTGGCGGAAGAAGCGGGAGCAGACGGTTTCGTCGAAAAACCCTTCGACATGGACCACCTGCTCGACGTTATCGAAAAACATACCGCCGCCAAGCGGATCTGACTTCGCGGCGCCGGGACTACCGGTTCAGGCGATATGAGCGCGTTTCCAGTATTTCACGGCGATCCTTCACGCAAGGACGCCTCCTCCGGGCGGCCCCGGACCACGCCGTGGACCGGACAGAAGCCACATTCGATAGAGTTATCGTCGCGGAGCGGTAAACGGAGCTACAGCCACTTCGGGCGGCTCCCAGCCCGAGATGCCCGCCCCTGTAAACCTGCTCCACAACTGAAATACCGTCGACTATCGGTTTTCCGAAAGGAGGGATGTTGACCAATGGAATGGATTCGAATCCTGGACGTCTCAAAGAAAAGCTAACACGGCTGCGGCAAGCCGCCTACGGCACCCGCGGCCGGATCGCGGCGCTACTGCTGACCGGCTTCCTGGCCGTAAGTTTGCTCACATCCTGGGCTGCGATCGGCTGGTTTCAGTATCAAATCCTGTTTACCCGCAATCGGCTTCCGGCTCCCAGCCCGGCATTCATACTTGGCTGGTTCGCCTTCGTCCTTGCGTTCTGGACGCTTTCCTTCTCACTTATCGCGTATTACCTCGGGCACATATTCAGCAATAAAACGCTCTCCCAACTCCGGCAAGCGCTCTGGAGCGCAGGGATTCTCTTTGTTTTCCCGTTTGTCGCGCTCATTTACTGGTTCCTGTACATGAGGCAGAGCGGCAGGCAAGAGCCGACAGGGAACTGAGAGCGCTAGATCGCTCGCAATATTCAGCGACGACTGTTTGCCCGGAAGGCGCCGCGACACAGCAAAGCTGAAGCATTTCTCGGATGAATTCAGCGCTGTTACCGTCACCGGAAGAGCGGCTCGGCAAACCCTTCTGATTACCTTGCTGCGACTCGCGCCAGATGCTTCCTCACCTCGGCCCTCTCCCCGGGGTGAGGGCGCAGGACCGGCGTTTGCTCGTTTGCGTGCTTCGCCGGGACTACGGGTTCAGGCGATAGACATCCTGATAGAGCACTTTGTTGAACCCGGTGTTGCCGGGAGGGGTGGCGCGCATCTGTCGCAGGCGGTCGAGGTCGATATAGGCAAGTGTGACGCCTTCGCCGTCGCCGCGGATCTGGGCCAGCATTTGGCCGTCCGGACCGTGAACGCTCGATCCGCCGCGGGTGCGCTCTTCGACCACGGCGCCGGTCCCCGAGTCTTTCTCCCGCCGGAGGCCGACGTTGGCCGAGAGTACGTACATCCGATTTTCGAAAGCGCGTGACGCCTTCAGCTGATCGTGGATCCAGGGGTTGTTCGACAGAAATTCGATGGTCGGGTGGCAGAGGATCTCGGCGCCCTTTGCCGCGAACGCCCGGCTGACTTCCGGGACGCAGATCTCGGATTCGACGCTGACCGCCAGCCTGCCGATGTCAGTTTCGACCACCGGGAAGACGTTCCCCGCCCCGTAGATGTTCGTGTACTCGTCGTAGACGCTCCAGACGATTTTCACTCCCGGAGCGCTGCTTGCCTGGGCCTTCGGGTAGCGGATGACGAGGCCGTTCGGACCGAGAATGAAGCCGCTGTGGAAGAACCAGCCGGGCACTTCCTTGCGGCGTTCGACGGCGCTGCTCGACATATAGACGTTGTGCTTGGCGCAGAACTCGAGCAGCGGATCGATATCCGGGCCGGGTAGCTCGAGGCTGACGGCGTAACGGGCATCTTCATCGCGATCCCGGTAGCCGCCCTGCAGGATCAGCACCGGAAACTGGAACAGCCTGGGCGGCGTGGCGCTCGTCTCCAGGATGTGCGCCATGTCGCGGATGGCGCGAGATCGATTGCTCGCCAGCACATCGTCGCGCAACGCCGGGTCGGTGATGATATCGACCCGCCATTGCAGGATCGCCGCCCAGTATCCCTGTGTCATGCCCTCTCCTGGAAGCCGCGCAAGTTGCCTTGAGGCGCCCGTCTGCGCACGGCATACCCTACCCGCCCGCCAGGCCACTTGTCGAAGCGGAGTCAACCCGGCGGCTTTGCGCAATCACTGTTCATTCCCCACGGCGGGAAGCAGGGTTGTAACTCCTTACATACCTAGCACTGCCATGTATAATGCTGCTAGGTATACGCGGTGCATGGAGGCAGGGAACCCGGTATGGACATTAACAAGGATCTGATCGCCGCATCTTCGACCCCGATCGTGCTGGCGATCCTGGCCGAATCGGACAGCTACGGCTACGCAATTCTCCAGCGAGTTCGGGAGTTATCCGGAGGGCGCCTGGAATGGACGGACGGGATGCTCTACCCGGTTCTGCACCGGCTCGAGCGGCTCGGCCACGTCGAGGCGAGGTGGGAAGTGGCGGAGAGCGGCCGTCGCCGCAAGTACTACCGGATCACGCCCGGAGGGCGGGATCAGCTCGCCGAGGAACGCCGGCAGTGGCAAGCGGTGGATACGACGCTGCGGGGTATTTGGCAGGCGCTGGCCGTTCCGTCCGGCAACCCGGCGTCAGCATCTCTGCAGGGAGCTTGACGATGCTGGAGCAGGGTCACGGCGCGGTGCTCGAAGAGCAAATCTGCCAATGGCGGAGCTACCTCAGTCGCCGTCAGGCGATTCACTCCGTCGACGTCGCGGAGCTCGAAGACCATCTGCGCGAGCAGGTTGCAGTCCTGGGCGAGGCCGGGCTCGCCGACGACGAGGCATTCCTGGTGGCGGTGAAGCGCCTTGGCGACGTCGATACGCTCTCCAGGGAGTTCGCGCGCGAGCACTCGGACCGCCTCTGGAAGCAACTCGTCGTTCTCCAAGATTCTGAAAACTCACGATCGCCGGCCCGGACGGACGCCATCGTCGCCTTCGGCCTCGCGGTAGCGGCGGCTGCGGCCATCAAGGCGCCGGCGCTCTTCGGGATCCAGCTGAATCAGGCCGTCGGCTTTTACGCCCGCAACCTGAGTCTCTTCGTGTTGCCTTTCCTTGCCGGCTATTTTGTCTGGAAGCGGCGGATCACCCCCGGCGTGGTCCGCTGGCTGGCGGCGGCGTTCATCGCGGCGGGCATCTTCGTCAACATCTATCCGTTCGCCCCGCGCGGGTACACCGAGCCGCTGACGGCGCTGCACCTGCCGATCGCGCTCTGGCTGGTAGTTGGTATCGGCTACGCCGGCAGTCGCTGGCGGCAGGTCGCCGGCCGCATGGATTTCATCCGCTTCTCGGGCGAGCTGTTCATCTATTACGTCTTGATCGCTCTCGGCGGCGGGGTTCTCACGGCGTTCATGCTGCTGATGTTCCAGGCCATCGGGGTAAACGTCGCGCCATTCTTCGATTCGTGGCTGCTGCCGTGTGGAGCGGCCGGGGCCGTCCTGGTCGCCTCCTGGCTGGTGGAAGCCAAACAGAGCGTCATCGAGAACATGGCGCCCGTGCTGACGCGTCTCTTCACGCCCCTTTTCGTCGCCGTGCTGGTCACGTTTCTCGGGACCATGTTGTGGACCGGCCGCGGAGTCAGCGTCGAGCGCGAGGTATTGATCGTCTTCGATCTGCTCCTGGTGCTGGTCCTCCGCCTCTTGCTCTATTCCATCTCCGCGCGGGATCCCGGATCGCCTCCCGGCTTCTTCGATCTGCTGCAGGTGGTCCTGGTGGTCAGCGCGCTCCTGGCCGACGCGGTAGCGCTGTGGTCCATCGCCTCGCGCATCACCGCGTTCGGCTTCACCCCGAACCGCGTGGCCGCGCTGGGTGAGAACGTAATTCTCCTGATTAATCTGACCTGGTCCGCCGTGCTCTACATCCGCTTTCTGAGCGGAAGGGGGACGTTCACCGTCCTCGAACGCTGGCAGACGGCCTACTTACCGGTCTACGCCGCGTGGGCGGCGATTGTGGTGATCGTCTTCCCGCCGCTGTTCGGGTACAGCTAATCGGGTAAGTCGCAGAGCAGCCGCCCGCATTCTCTGCCAGGAGTTTGTCGAAGCAGCACTGACGCATCGCCGGGCAACTCACGCTCCGGCTCCTGACCGGTCGCTTGACCAGCCTGTCTCAAAATTCAAAATCGGATCAGCTCTGCTACCACTAGTTGTATGCAACGAAAAGGTATGATCAACCTGTGGTATCCGGATTCGAAGATTCCTGAATTTTGAGACAGGCTGTTGACGCTTCCGGCTCTGTTGACTTGCTTACTTGGAACGATCAGAGCCACGAGCGTCAAGCGAGTGGGGAATTGAGGAACAAGGGCACTCAGAAAGTAACGAGCGTTCGCTCCTTCATAGTAGGAACGACCATTCGGGGAAAGTGCAGTACCCGCTTGTCGGCGGAGAACTCATGACCGGCCTGAGACGTGTGAGATACTCTGATCGCATAGGGGAGATAGAGTTCATGGACCAGCCTCAAAGCCTAACTGCAGCCGAAGAAGAACCTCTTGTCGGCATCTTTGTCCATGAAAATGGTCGTGAGCGCGTCCGCTATTTCATCGAGGCGGATGCTCCGCCCTCGACACCTGCATCTATTCGCCGGGCGCTCGATCTCGCCGGGGCCTGGGACGGTCCGGAGTGGGGCGGTTGGGAAGAAACTGAAGGAGCACTGGACCGTATTCGCCACCAGAGCGAGCCGACCCCGCCTATCACGGATCTATGAGGCGATATCTCCTCGATACCACCCTCATCGCGGCGTACCTACGCCGGCGAACCGCAGCCATTGAGCTCATTAGTCCGTGGATTGAACATGCGGAGGCCGCTACAAGCATCCTTGTCTACGGCGAAGTGATTGAGTACATACGTAGCTTTCCGAACTTTGCACAACATCGTCGCGATCTACGCGATCTTTTGAGCGAAATTCGACCGTATTTCGTGACATCCGCGGTTGCTGAACGTTACGCCGAAATACGGCGGCAGCTGCGGCCACCGCATGGTTCCGGGTTGATTGGTGACATCGATACGCTCATTGCGGCAACTGCGCTACATCTGGATCTTACCCTGGTTACTGCGGATTCAGATTATTTGCGCGTGCCAGGACTAAAGCTTCAGCTCATAGATCGCGAGCTACTGCGAAATCATCCGACCTGACAGCAGCGCGCTTACGGCGTGAACGAAGCTCGGTTACCTGGTGGTGACGTGAAGTTCATTCATCCGCTCGGCGCGACCAAGCGCGCCGGCAAGCACCTGGCAGACAGTGCTTCCACGAAGCAGGGTGCCATCGAGATCGAAGGCGACGAGCTTGATGGGGGCTGTTGGCCGCACCTTTTCGCGAATCACGCAGTCCGGCCTTCCAGGATGTTCCGCAGATCGGTCAAGGCGGTAATCGTCTTCCCATCCCACGACTGGCGCTGCAGCCGATGCGCATCGGCGAGATTATCACCAGCCGACGACAGCAATATGGCCATCATCCCCGCCCGCCCGGCTCCCGCAAGCTCGTTGCTCCCGCCGTCTCCGACATACAAGCAGTCCCGGGGAACAACGCCGAGCAGGCGACAGCAACGTAGGTAGATCGACGGGTCCGGTTTGGTGACCTTCGCGTCGCAGGAGAACACGGCTGCGTCGAGCAGCGGTGCGAGCGGCGTCTCGTGCCAGAGTTCCGGCACGTCCGCGGAACAGTCGCTGATCAGACCGAGCTTCAGTCCCATTGCGCGTAGCGCCATAAGGGTCGCAATGGCATCCGGGCGAAGCCGGTGCAGCGCCCGCCGAACGCTTTCGTGTTTCAGCGCTACCGCCGCGGCAATCCGGCTACCGTCGGCCGCAACACCGAGCATAGTGGCGCAGCGTTCCATCGCTTCAGAGGTCGAGTCGAATTCCCCGCGGTCTCTTCCGGGCTCCAGTTCTGACCAGGCGCTGTTGAACGCATCGCGTGAAACTCCAAAGAGGTCGGCAAGCCGCGGAATCATCTCCGGCCAGCGCACGTACGGTTCAACCAGCGTTCCGAAGAGATCGAAGATCACGGCGTCGAGCGGCATAGTGGACATTCTGGGCACGATCGACGTGATAGGCAACCGCATCGACAGTGTCTAGTTGTCCGAGATAGAACTTGCCTTTGACGAAGAGCCGAGAGTCCGCTGATATCGAAGTCGCTGCCTTCGGTCATTGCCCACGTCATACAAAGCGGTAGCGCGCGTATTTCAGACGGACTTCTTGCCGTCGCGTACGCTAATACACCCAGTGCTGCGTTTGTAAATGGACTGAAATAGGGGGATACGTTTCAAGAGGCCGCATTTACCTCTCTGGAAAACGCGGCAATGTTTCCAGGGCGAGCGCACTCAATGCAGAATTCCCGGCAGATAGAGGAAATTCTGGGCAATTTTGGAAACGAGTGGCGGTGGATTCGGGTTGTCGGGGCCATCGGGCTGGGTTACCTGGAAGTATCGGACAAGTAGGCTTCCCCAGGCGTTCGCCTCTCCAGCGGGCGGCTCCGCCTGGTTGACGAGGACAGGCCAGGTTGTCCCAGCGGCGAAGGCCAAGTTCGTTCCATTGTAGAAGCTGCTCTTCGCCGGTGGGTAAAAGATCGATACGCCGTGGCTGCCATCCAGGGCATAGCTAGCGGGGAACGACTGGTGGCGCTCGACGAAGACGTACGTGTTCAGGGCGTCCAGCACGCCCTGCGCCGCTGATTTGATGCCGATATCGCCAACATTATCCCGGACACGCTCGGCGAAGTCGTACAAATCGATAAATTGATCGCTCGCCGGACTTATCAGGTTACGCGGTAAAGAGTTGTCGTAGCGCTGGACAACCTGTCGAATTGCCGTCAGCACCGGCGCCGTCGTAGTAATCTGGCTCGTTAACTGCAGGGCAAGGGCATTCGTCGCCGTCGCGACATCTCCGGCCCGCGATGGAAAAACCGCGGACATGGTGTACGAATTCTGCCCCAGCGCCGCATCGTCCGCGTAACTGTTGACCGCCAGGGTCGAAAGGTCAACCGGCGAGGTGGTATCCGTCACCCTCGAGGCGAGATCGAAGTAGCCGGTGGTAAAGGTCCACTGCGCGTTTTCACTGGCCACGTAGTGGTTGATGAAGCTTCGAAATTCGTACGCGTCTTCAATCATGCCCATCAAGCAAGCGTTCATAACAAGCACGTCGATGCGGTCCGTCCCGGTGTTGGTCACCGTCGACAACGCTGACGCGATCTGCTTGACGGTCATGAGCGTCCCCGCGCTGACATCCTGCATTGCACCGCCGACGCCGCCGCCGTGATCATCCATTAACAGGGCGTAGCGTCGAGCCGGAAAGTTGGCCTTTGCCCAGGTCACGAAAGTGGAAAGCGTGACAGGATTGCCCGTGTCCTGCTCCCCTAACGGCCAGGTATCGACATTGGGCGTGTACGTCGCGAACTGGTTCAGATTAGTGTCGTGCTTCACTTTGTAGTACGCGGTGTCACCGTTTACGCTCTGATCCAGCATGACGACGATGTGCACGTTCGGATTGTCCGCGGCGGCTTCAAGCTGATTGAGGGCATCGGTATAGTTGTTGCTCAGGTTGTTGTCGCCGGCGAAGTAGTACATCAGCGTCCAGGCTCGGCGGTCTTCCGGCTCGAGGAGCAGGGCACGGGACGTCGCGCCCTTGAACGCGGATACAAGCAGCGAGCCGGCGTCGTTCACCTGCGATGCGCCGATTAGGAACCAGCCTGTCGCCGGATCGATACGACCATTCAGATCGGTCGGTGTGGTGCCGGTCCAGGCGATGGCGCGGCTCGTCTGAGTGATCGGTACGCCCGCGGTAACGACTTTGCTCGAGCCGACGATCAGGCCGGAATTGTTGAGGGCGATAGCCTGATCGTTGTCACCTCCAAAGCCCGGTAGTGCGACCGGTGATCCACCCGGCTGCGCGGAAAACGCATGGATCGAGCCACCGGGACCGCACCCGCCATTCGTCGCTCCGGGGTTCGAAGAAGTGCCGGCGGTCATGCCGGCGTTGCTAATGGCGGTAGCCCCGCTCAACCCGCCGCCAAGGTCACCAATCCGGGTGAAGCTCCCGGGCCCATTCCAAACGTACGCGATTGGCGGATGTCCTAGAGAAGAACACTGCCAGCGGCCGGCAGTATCTTGCGTCGAGGAGCTTCCCGCGACCTGTCCGGACGCATTGACATCGCCGATGCTGCTCGCGAGAGTCGAACCACACGGGTACGTGCCGAAAGGCGGCATCCCGAGATCGACCGCGGATCCGCCCTGCCATCGATAGATATGCGTCACGATATGGTTCGGTGCGTTGTTTGGCGGGTCTTCGCATTCCGGAGTCGGAATACTTAACCGGAAGCGTCCCACGACCTGTCCGGCGTCGTTTATCCGGCTGGCGTCATCGCCAAATGCAAATGCGGTGCCCCCCGGCTTGCGAATTTCGGTCAGAGTTCCGTTGATCCAATCCCAATACTGAGTTCCGCTGATAGACCGGAGTAGGACGTGCATGCCTGCGGGACCGGAGTCGACGAGCGTCATACCGATGGTATTGGTGAGCGTATTGGTGACTCCCTCTTGCCACTTGACGACGCCGACGCCGTTCGTTGAGTAGAGCACCGAATTGTCGGCAAGCAGCGCATATCCGCTGTCGGTTTGGGGTAGCTCGAGAACCCGATATCGGTTCGGGAGTGTAGGGGCCCCGACTACCCGTCCGACTGAATCCGTTGCGGCTGCTTCCGGTTTCGCAAGAACTCCGGCCGTGGTTGGGGAGGACGTAGCGTTTACCAGTAAGGCGAGTGAGATAGAAACACGAAGCAGCCTCGACGTGAAACGAACGGCTATGGGCATCGAATCTCCTTTGGAAACGCCTAGTCCCTCGCGCCCATTCGGGCCGGCGATGTAGTGACCGTTGGCTGGATCTTTCTGCAACGCAACTATTGTAGATATCTTGTAGGACGGACGTTTCTCCAGGACCAGGTCGAACTAACATCAGGTCACTCCATGTGGATACCTATGCCGGCCGGAGAATCCGGTGTCTTCAACGCTACCAAAGGAGGGGGATAGGCTAGAGGCTGACTATGCTGTCGGGTTGTCCCGGGCTTTCCAGCACAGTGGGATCCGAAGCTTGGAATTCACGTGACTTGAAGTCGCGGC
>JADMIO011189597.1_pt1 | contig 76633 bp, 49 predicted proteins | sample 8958161 | NCBI WGS metagenome assembly JADMIO01 (sample SAMN16585339, study PRJNA669376) | soil metagenome | isolation source: Crop rotation soil | place: USA: Cullars Rotation, Alabama | collected 2011
GTCAACAAGCTGCTATGAAATGCTCAACCAGGTTCAGCCTAAAGAAAGTTCTTTTACCGGCCTGAGGCTGTCGGTGGTTTTGCTTCCCTCTACTTTGGAGAGGGATTAAGGGTGAGGTGTAAACGAGCCAACAATGTTGCTATGAAATGCTGAACCAGGTTCAGCCTAAAGAAAGTTCTTTTACCGGCCTGAGGCTGTCGGTGGTTTTGCTTCCCTCTACTTTGGAGAGCGATTGAGGGTGGGGTGTAAACGAGCCAACAATGTTGCTTCTTTTAAGTTCAACTTTAATATAATGAGGTATAAACTCTTGTTTTTGTTTTTAACCTTGCTTGCAGTGTGCCGGCTTACTGCACAACTGCCCGCCCTGGAGCGTATAGAGCCAATGAATTGGTGGGCAGGAATGAAAAATCCCAAACTGCAATTGCTCGTTCACGGCAGCAATATTTCCCAAAAAAGTGTAGGGCTTAATTATCCCGGAGTAAAGGTTTTAAAGATCGATAAAGTTGAAAATCCGAATTACCTTTTTCTTAACCTGGAGATTTCTCCTGCTGCAAAACCCGGCAGCTTTCTTATAACCTTTTCATCAAAAAACGGAAAGCCGGTTTCATATAAATACGAACTGAAAGCAAGAGACAGATCGCCGGGCAGGGTACAGGGTGTAACAAGCAAAGATGTTGTTTACCTCATTATGCCCGACCGTTTTGCAAACGGCGATAAAACGAATGATGTCGTACAGGGAATGCAGGAGACCACCTTAAACCGCGACTCCATGTATTACCGTCATGGTGGCGATATACAGGGCATCATCAACAATCTCGGCTATTTAAAAGACCTTGGCATTACAACCATTTGGTGCACCCCCGAAATTGAGAATGATGAACCGCATGCTTCGTATCATGGTTATGCTGTTACCGATCATTACAAAATAGACCCCCGGTACGGCACCAACGAACTTTACAAAGCCTATGTGCAGAAATGCCATTCAATGGGCCTGAAAGTTATTAAAGATGTGGTGCATAATCATATAGGCAGTGAGCACTGGATTATGAAAGATATGCCCATGAAAGACTGGGTTCACCGGTGGCCGGAGTATACGCAAACCACTTACAAAGATCAAACGGTGATGGACCCTTATGCTGCCGCAGCCGATAAAAAGCTGATGCAAGATGGATGGTTCGACCGTCACATGCCCGACCTCAACCAAAACAATCCATGCGTCCAGAACTATCTGACCCAAAACCACATCTGGTGGATTGAATATGCTGGTATCGATGGGTTGAGGCTGGATACTTATCCTTACAACGACCTGGCTTATATGTCGGATTGGGCAGGTAAAGTACAGGCGGAGTTTCCGAGGCTGAGCATTTTCGGCGAAACGCTTGTAGGCAGTGTTGTGAACCAGGCTTTTTTTACCGGCGGAAACACCATCAACCAAAAAGTGGATACACACCTGCCTGGCGTAACGGATGTACAGGTAAAAGATGGCATTTATGAAACATTGAATGGTAAATTCGACTGGAGTTCCGGAGTCAACCGTTTATATTCCGTGCTGGCAAACGATTTTGTTTACCGGGATGCCTGGCGCAACTGCATTTTTTTAGATAATCATGATATGAGCCGCTTTTACTCGATGGTAGGAGAGAACTTTGATAAGTTTAAATCGGGAATGGCTATGTTACTAACCACCCGTGGCATTCCGCAGATCTACTACGGCACAGAAATACTGATGAAGAACTTTTCTAACCCTGATGGCCTGGTACGGGAAGATTTTAAGGGTGGCTGGCCCGAAGATAAGGTGAACAAGTTCACAGAGAAAGGCCGTACATCAAAAGAAAATGAAGCATTTGATTATGTAAAGAGATTAGCCAATTACCGCAGGAATAACCCGGTGTTGCAAACAGGCAGGCTGATGCAATATGTGCCCGAAAAAGGCATTTATGTTTACTTTAGGTACAGCGATGATAAAACAGTGATGGTGATAGTTAACAGTAACGATAAAGAAGAAAGCATTTCAACAGCCCGGTTCAATGAGAGAATGAAAGGCTTTACCAAAGCTGTAGACGTTATAACAGGTGCAGCATTAAATTCTGTTGAAAACATAAAAGTTCCCGGTACAAGCACGTTGGTGCTTGAGTTGCAGAAGTAGAAAATGCGAGGTGTAATGAACCACATAGCATCATAGGGACACAAAGGATGCACATTAGAATCTATGTGAAAATCTAATGTGTCTATGTGCTTATGAGGTAAAATGCGAAGTGTGATGAAGGACATGAGGAAACAGTAGGATGCACATAAAGATTACTATGTGAAAACCCTATGTATCTATGTGCCTGCGTGGTAAAAATGCTAAGTGTAATGAACCACATGAGGAAACAGTAGGATGCACATAAAGATTACTATGTGAAAACCTATGTATCTATGTGCCTATGTGGTAAGATGCGAGGTGTGATGAACCACATAGTGTCATGGGGACACAACAGGATGCACATTAGAATCTATGTGAAAACCCTATGTTTCTATGTGCCTGCGTGGTAAAAATGCTAAGTGTAATGAACCACATGAGGAAACAGTAGGATGCACATAAAGATTACTATGTGAAAACCTATGTATCTATGTGCCTATGTGGTAAAAACAAAGCTGCTTCGCTAAGCTCCATCACAGCATGCCGTTGAACGGAGCGTCGCAACGATGCTACATCAGTGAACAAATGCCGGTAACCAAAAATTTTTTATGGCGTGTTTTACAGGGGAACAGCTTTTGAAGTTAATGAATACAGTGCCGGGATACCTGTAAAAGTTTTGCCTGCCGATACATACTGTTAAGTTTATATTTCTTTATACAAGCACTAATACAGATATTATGTCGATTGCTAAAAAGCCCCGGTTATCGTTTTTTCAGATATGGAACATGAGCTTCGGCTTTTTTGGAATTCAATTCGGGTTTGCACTGCAAAACAGTAATGCTTCCCGCATTCTTCAAACGTTTGGCGCCGATGTGGAAAGCCTTTCATTGTTCTGGCTTGCCGCACCTATAACCGGCATGATTGTTCAACCTATAATAGGCCACTACAGCGATCGTACGTGGAACAGGTTGGGCAGAAGAAGGCCATATTTTCTTACAGGAGCAATCCTGGCTGCACTTGCCCTTATTTTTATGCCTAATTCTGCCATGCTGGCTTACATGCTTCCTCCCATTCTGGTAGGCGCCGGAATGCTTATGATAATGGATGCTTCGATCAACGTGGCTATGGAGCCGTTCAGGGCTCTTGTGGCAGATAATTTGCCCGATAGCCAGCGCAGCATGGGTTTTTCTGTTCAAACATTTCTCATTGGCCTCGGTGCAGTTTTAGGCTCATGGCTTCCGTATATTTTCGCTGAGTACTTTGGCATATCCAAAACCGCTTCCGCAGGCCAGGTGCCTGATAATGTTATTTATTCCTTTTATGTGGGAGCATTCTTTTTAATAGCCACCATTCTGTGGACAGTTATTACTACGAAGGAATACTCACCCGAAGAGTATGCAAAGTTTTACCCCCCTGAAGTGCTGCAGGAAGAAAAGCAGGGCCTGTCAGCAATCATCCACGATTTTGTGCACATGCCCGTTACCATGAGGCAGTTAGGCCTGGTACAATTCTTCTCGTGGTTTGCCTTGTTTTCTATGTGGGTTTTCACAACACCGGCAGTTGCCCAGCACATTTACAAAGTTCTTCCCGGCGATACGTCTTCAGAAAGGTATGCTGATGCTGCCAACTGGATAGGTATATTATTTGGCATCTATAATGGCGTATCTGCTATTTATGCCTTGTTCCTGCCGGCTATTGCCCGTGCCACAAGCCGCAAGGCAGCCCATGCTTTTTCGCTTGTTTGCGGCGGTTTGGGATTGTTATCAATGTATTTTATCCACGATCCTAAAATGCTCATCTTTTCTATGGTTGGTGTAGGCCTTGCCTGGGGCAGCATCCTGGCTATGCCGTACGCAATTCTTTCCGGCGCCCTTCCTCCAAAAAAAATGGGTGTGTATATGGGTATCTTTAATTTCTTTATCACCTTTCCGCAGATTGTCAATGGTATTTTTGGGGGAATGATAGTAAAGAGATTATACAGCGGAGAAGCTATTTTCGCAATTGTTATAGCAGGTGTTTTTATGTTGATTGCAGCCGTTTCAGTTTTGTATGTTCGCGACAGGCACGATGCACTCGAAGCTGATGAGCCCGGAAAAGCTATAGCTGCAATAAGTGAGTAAGTTTTCCCGAGTAGATAATTCTTTTTATCTGCATACGCTCTGTCATTTGAAAATCGTTAATAGAAAACTATGAACAAGACTTTTCTACTGCTTCTGCTATTGTTTTTTTCTTTTGATGGTTTTAGCCAGCTCCCCGAAAGCTCCGGCATGGCAGGCAACATTGTAAACGGTCATCCTGCCTGGATTATGCAGGGAAACATATATGAAGTAAATATTCGCCAATATACGCCGGAGGGAACATTAAATGCCTTTGCAAAGCACCTTGACCTGCTTAAGCAGATGGGTGTGCAAACCTTATGGTTCATGCCAATCAATCCTATAAGCAAGGCAGACCGCAAAGGAACATTGGGCAGTTATTATGCCGTGGCTGATTATACAGCTATAAACCCGGAGTTTGGTACAATGAACGACTGGAAACAACTGGTAGCCTCCATACACAACAAGGGCATGAAAGTAATTATTGATTGGGTGCCTAACCATACCGGGGCAGACCACAACTGGCTGATACAGCACCCCGATTTCTTTGTAAAAGACAGTACAGGAAAACCCGCAGTTCCGTTTGACTGGACCGACACACGGCAGTTAGACTATAAGAATATCGTAATGCAGGATAGCATGATCGCTGCAATGAAATACTGGATACATAATACGGATATTGATGGATTTAGATGTGATGTAGCCTGGAATGTGCCGGCTTCTTTCTGGAGCCGGTGTATAGGTGAGCTGAAAAAGATGAAAAACATTTTTATGCTGGCCGAAGGAGACAGTGCTTACCTTCCCAAAAGCGGTTTCGATGCTGTTTATCCCTGGCGGATGTTTCACATCATGGAAAAAATAGCAAAAGGCGAACGGCCTGCTTTTGCATTCGACAGCATAAGAAATGAAGATAATGTCATCTATCCCGCCAATACGATACAAATGTACTTTACCAGCAATCACGACGAAAATAGCTGGAACAAAGCAGACTTCGGGAGTTTCCCCGGCCCGGTCCATGCACCCTTTGCGGTGTTTACCCAAACAATGGTAAAAGGTGTTCCCTTAATTTACAGCGGTCAGGAAGAGCCGGTATTACGGGCACTTGAGTTCTTCGAAAAAGATCCCATAATTTTCAAAGATTTTAAAAGAGCTGGTTTTTACAAAACACTTCTTAACCTTCGCAAAAGAAATGAAGCGCTTTCACCCGATGCTTCATTTAGAAAAGTTAATGCAGGAGATGATAAGGCAGTGTACGCTTTTGTACGGGAAAAGGCAGGCAAAAAAGTATTTGTTATCTTAAACCTGTCAGGCAGCGAACAGCCTATAAGAGTAAATGACAAAACTTTATGGGGTAATCCCAATAATGTATTTACGGGTAACAAACAAGCTCTTAACGGTAAGCAATGGATGATGGAGCCGTGGGGATATGCAGTGTATGAATATATTTCCGGTGCAAAAAAATAAAAAGATATAGCAGACTAAATAAGTTGCCACATGAAAATTGATTTTTATATACGTTTCAATACCCGTTTCGGTGAGAATCTCCGGCTAAATATCAATACACCACAAACCGGAAACAGCCCTGCTGTCCGGCACATACCCATGCAATACTTTAATGAAGAGTTTTGGCATGCAACTCTGGATGCAGATACTAAAGCACCCGGCGGGCTTCACTACAGCTACACACTTACACTTGCCGACGGCAGCGAGGTAAACGATGGCGAACGGGAAAGGATCATCAACTTTTCAGATGCACCCAATAACAACCTGAGAGTCATTGATACATGGAATTACGAAGGCTCTTTCGAAAATGTTTTCTATACATCACCCTTTAAAAATATCCTGCTTGCCGAACATGAACCGCATGAAAAAGCAAAGCAGGTTAAACATTTTACACACGTTTTTAAAGTAAAGGCGCCCTTGCTTAAAAAGAATGAAGCGCTTTTTCTGTCAGGAAGCGGCATTGGCCTTGGCGACTGGAATAAAAAGGATGCGTTGTTAATGACAAAAGAAGGAAGCTGGTGGACGGTGAAGGCCGATCTTCCGAACGAATGCTTCCCCCTGGAATATAAATACGGCATTTACGGTACCAAACACAAAGAATATGTGTATGAAGGGTACGAAAACCACAGGCTTCAGGGCAATGCTGCTGGGTCATCGGTAATTACCGTTTTGCATGATGGCTTTGCACGTTTTCAGGATGTTAAATGGAAAGGCGCCGGCGTGGCAATACCTGTTTTTAGCCTGAGGACAAAGAACGGCTTTGGAGTGGGTGAATTTAATGATCTTAAAATGCTGGCCGACTGGGCAAAAGAGGTGGGTTTAAAGCTCATACAAATACTGCCCGTCAACGATACGTCAGCTACAAACACCTCTGCCGACTCTTATCCTTATGCCGCTATTTCAGCGTTTGCTTTACACCCTGTTTATATCAATCTCGATAAGGTAGCCGGTAAAAAACATACGGTTTTATTAAGCAGGCTTGAAAGTGTTCGAAAGCACCTGAATGAATTGCCCATCCTGGATTATGAACAGGTGATGAAATTTAAGCTGGAAGCGCTGAAGGAATTATGCACCGCACAAAAAGATGATTGCTTTAACAGCGAAGATTTCAAAGAATTTTTTAAAGCTAACAGGCACTGGCTGGTGCCTTATGCCGCATTTTGTTATTTGAGGGATGAGAACGGTACGTCAGATTTCAGCCAATGGAAAGCCCACGGAACCTACGATAGCGAAGCCATTGAAAAATTTGTTCAGCCCGGATTGCCGCATTACGATAAAATATTTCTGCAGTATTTCATCCAGTATCATCTGCACCTCCAGTTAAAAGAAGCCGCCGAATACGCTCATAAAAAAGGGATCATTGTAAAAGGCGATATTCCCATAGGCATTTACCGCTATAGCTGCGATGCCTGGATGAGCCCCGAACTTTATTTTATGGGCATGCAGGCAGGGGCTCCGCCCGATGCTTTTGCTGTAAAAGGGCAGAACTGGGGCTTTCCCACATATAACTGGCAAAAAATGGAAGAGAACGGTTATGCCTGGTGGAGGCAGCGGTTTCAGCAAATGAGTAATTACTTCGATGCTTTCCGCATCGATCACATCCTCGGGTTCTTTCGCATATGGTCGATCCCTGTTGATGCTGTGGAAGGTATTATGGGTTACTTTGTACCATCCATCCCGGTACACATAGTAGAATTCAGGGAAAGAGATACCTGGTTCGACCACGACCGTTATACAAAGCCGTTTATTACCGATAAGGTGTTGAACGAATTTTTTGGTGAGATAGCTTCGCATGTAAAGCAGGAATATTTAAATGAGTTACATCCCGGATGGTACGAGCTAAAAGAAGATTTTAACACGCAGCAGAAAGTGCAAGCTCATTTTATGTCGCTGGAACGAAACAACAGGAATGAAAAGATCAAAACAGGTTTGTTCGACCTTATTTCCAATATCATCTTCTTCGAAGTAAAAGACTCGCAGGCAACCCGGTATCACTTCCGCATCAGTATGGAAAGTACGGCATCTTTCAAAGACCTGAACAATTTTACACAAACCCAGCTAAAAGACCTCTACATAAATTACTTCTTCAGGCGGCAGGATGATTTTTGGAAAAAAGAAGCTATGAAGAAACTCCCTGCATTAAAGGCATCAACAGACATGCTTATTTGCGGCGAAGATCTCGGCATGGTACCGCATTGCGTTCCCGATGTAATGAAAAACCTGGGCATTCTCAGCCTCGAGATACAGCGCATGCCTAAAGATGTAACCCGTGAGTTCTTTCATCCTGCCGATGCACCTTATCTCTCCGTTGTTACACCTTCCACACACGACATGAGCACCATCAGGGGTTGGTGGGAAGAAGACAGGGCACAAACACAGCGTTTCTTCAATAAAGAACTTGGCCAGTGGGGCGAAGCGCCTGCTTACTGTGAAGCATGGATAAATAGAGCGATCGTTCTCCAGCATTTATATTCACCGGCAATGTGGAGCATTTTCCAGTTGCAGGATTTGTTTGGAATGAGTGATATGCTGCGGCGCAGAGACCCTAACGACGAACGCATCAACATCCCCGCCGACCCTAAACATTACTGGCGTTACCGCATGCACCTGACTTTAGAAGACTTGCAGCATGCAAGAGATTTTAATGACGAACTAAAAAAGTACATCCACGCCAGCGGCAGGTAAAAACGGTAAATGTGAGGCGATAAACGTGAAACGTGAAGGTGAGACAACAAACTTTTGAAGTCTGTTAGAAAAAAGCCGTTGCGGGTATCAACACCTGCAACGGCTAACCCCCAAATTCTGATTTTGTCCAAATTTACTTCCAAGCCTGCTTTTACTTTATGAATATCAATAGATCGTAGAAAGGTACTAAACGTTTAGAAGAGGCAAGAATTCTATTGTTTTTAGTTGTAGGCAACCTTGATGACATACATCAATTTAAGAAAATCATTTGGACATTAAATTTTTATATCACCTGTTGCAAGCCTGTGAATATTTGGAAGATTATCTAAAGGTGAAGGTAAAATATGCATATGAGTATGTGGCGTACGAGGACTGGCATGACGAAAGTGGAATAGGCGTTCAGCAGAAGTTGGTTGCGGATGGAAAATTCCGTTTTTCAAATACCAACCTTCACAAGCCAAAAACGTCGGTCGGTCATAATAGATCGATAGCATTCATATCACAAAATGCTGTTTAAACAGAGGTACTTATGTATCTTGTGAAGGTGAAAAAACGCAGACAAATACCGCTTGATTTTATTGTTGATAAGCTGACCAATTCCATTGAAAACATTCAAACAGGAGACATATTTCCCACAAATATCATCCTTCTTACTACTGCCGACTTGAAAACGGCAACAAAGAAAAACGGCTGGCAATTTGACTGGAAATATGAACTCAAACAACCCGAAAGAGAGGTTTACAAATTGACCATTTCCAATAACATCTCCGTTATTCAAGGTTTAATCAGTTTAGAAGTAAAGAGCGACCATATTTACATGCACTTAGTTGAAAGTGCTCCATTCAATAAAGGAAAATTAAAAGTTTATGCCGGAGTTCCCGGAAACCTTGTTGCTTTTTCATGCAGACTTTCATTCCAAAGAGGTTTTGAAGGAAACGTTTCTTTTATTTCCAAAACGCAATTGATTGAACATTACACAAAAACATTAGGAGCCGTGCATGTAGGTGGACGCATTATGATTATTGAGACACAATCGGCACTCCGATTGATTGACAAATATTTTAAAAATCAAGAATAATGAAACAGAAGAAAAACGAACTTGATGTGGACTTCATTGGTGGTGTAGTACCATTGACAAAAGAAGAAGAAAAAGCTATTAGTGAATTTATCAAAACATCAAAGGAGCGAAGGCAAAAACACGCTGCTCGACAAAAAGCGCGAACCAACAACAAAAGTACTGTTACAAATGTAGCTGGATGTTGAATCACACTAAAAATCCTCTCCACAAAATCTCAAAATTTATATCTTAGAGCCACAAACCTTTAAACCAACTGCAGCATGATACAACCAAGAGAACTACGGATAGGCAATTTGCTTTTATGGAATTCAAAACTTGTCAATCCTGTTATTACATTGCCCCCTACGCAGGTTGAAGTGTTTTCAATATTGCAGGATAAGATCAGTTATGTTCTACCCAATATCGAAAACAGGGTGGAGCCTTTTGAAGACGTTAAAGCCCAGATGGGAACCGGATACATTCCTTTTGAAGAACTGGAGCCTATAATACTTACTGCTGAAATACTGGAGAATGTAGGATTTGAAGGAAAAAGAGCATTGGTAGGCTCAAAGTATTTTGAGAAAGGCGATCTTCAGCTAAAACAACACGGCGAACATTTTCACCCGGTAAGCGTAGAGTTCAAACTTCACATAAAGTACTTCCATCAACTGCAGAACTTATATTTTGCTTTAACAGGCGATGAGCTTGAAACAAAGATTCACGGTCAGCAGTCGTAAGTAATAGCCAGCCAAAGAGTGATTCTGTGCCTTATTCCGAACAGGTAATGCTATTGTGGCGCTGTTGTGCAGAAAGCCTGTGTTCGGATTAATGCAAAAAACACTTTCCATATTCAAATTAATATTTGCACATCAAATCCGTTCTCTTATTTTTGGCTCTCCCCTAAAACCCGGATATTGTGATTGCATTTGTTAGAGGAAAATTCCTGATCAAAAACGCCGCCCAGGTTATTGTAGATGTAAACGGGGTAGGATATGAGTGCAATGTAAGCTTACACACCTATTCGGCCATTCATGAAAAAGAAAATGGCCAGCTTTTTACTTACCTGCACATAACTGAAAATGCACAAACGCTTTACGGATTTGCTGAAGTTGCCGAAAAAGAATTATTTACCCAATTGATCAGTGTTTCGGGGGTAGGTGCAGCAACAGCCCGCATGATGTTGTCTGGAATGAAGCCGGATGAGATAATAAAATCCATAGTGCAGGGCAACGCCAGGCAATTGGAAAGCATCAAAGGCATAGGCAGAAAAACGGCTGAACGGCTGGTACTTGAATTACGGGACAAGCTGGGTAAGCAGGCGAACGAATCGCTGATTTCAGTTTCAGTTGACAGGGTGGAGGTTGATGCTTTGAATGCATTGATATCTCTCGGCATAGTCAGGGCACAGGCCGAACAGGCGTTGAAAAAGGCCGTAGCTGCTCATGCCGGGAGCCTGGCTCTGGAAGAATTAATTAAACAAGCTTTAAAAAATATATAGCCTATTTCTCTATTTCGACTTTAATAAGTTTTTAGTTTGATCCCTAAATCCCAACCGCTCAGCCTATATATTTTCTTTGCTGTAGTCGCCAGCTTGTGCTGTGCTCATACGTATGGACAGCAGGGCGCAAGACGCAACGATACAACACGCTTTTCCATCAAAGACAGGAGAGGCGATCCGTTTACCTACAATAACAGGAACCCTTTTGACATCTCTGATACATCCTTCATTAAAAGGGATATTGAATACGACGCTAAAACAAAGCAGTATTATATAACCGAAAAGATCGGCAACAAATACTACCGCACCCCTACTTATCTCACTTTTGATGAAATGATGCGGATACAGGGCAAAAAAGCTGAGGACGAGTATTTTAGGAAAAGAGCCAATACCCTTAGCATCCTCAACAGAAAGTCTTTAAAGCCTAAGCTACGGGCTTACGACCGGTTGTTCGACCGGATTTTTGGCATTGGGCCAAACGGGTTAAAGGTTGACATCCGTCCGCAGGGCACGGTAGATATTTTAGCCGGCTACCAGGGGCAGAACATAAAAAATCCCACATTGCCCGAAAGAGCCCGCAAGAACGGCGGCTTCGACTTTGATATGAATGCCAATGTAAATGTGATTGCGAACATTGGCAATAAACTTAAGCTCCCGATCAATTATAATACCCTTGCCAACTTCGATTTTGAGAACCAGCTTAAGCTCGATTACAAAGGAATGGACGATGAGATTATAAAATCCATCGAGGCGGGAAATATCTCTTACAATTCCAAAGGAACATTAATACCAAGTGCACAAAGCCTGTTTGGTTTAAAAACACAGTTACAGTTTGGTAAAGTGTTTATAACGGGAGTTTTGGCCAATCAAAAAGCCCAGCGTCAATCACTGGCATTGCAGGGCGGCGCCACCACACAGCGGTTTGAAAAAAGACTGGACGATTACGAGGAGAACCGCCACTTTTTGCTCGGGCAGTACTTTAGGGAAAACTTCAATAAGGCAATGAGCAACCTGCCGGTAGTGAACAGCCAGGTACAGGTATTGCGAATGGAAGTTTGGGTAACAAACCGTACAGGCACTACAACAGAAACGAGAGATATCGTGGGCTTTATGGACCTTGGCGAAAGCAACCCGTACAATCCACGATACCCCGGCAGCGGAACCATAAGCTTACCTTCCAACGGATCAAATACTTTATATTCTTTTTTAACATCCAACCCCAATAACCGTAATCCATCAACCATAAATACCACCCTGCTGGCAGGTGGCTTAAGGCCGGTTGAAGATTATGAAAAAACTTTTGCCCGCAAGCTTTCTCCCAACGAATACTTCTTCAATTCACAAATTGGTTTTTTATCGTTAAACCAGCAATTACAGCCCGACGAAGTTTTGGCTGTGGCATACCAATATAATTACAACGGCAAAATATACCAGGTAGGAGAGTTTTCGCAGGATGTAACGTTAGATTCGTCAAGGCAGGGAGTGCAAAAGGTGCTTTTTCTAAAGTTATTAAAGGCAACTTCGCAACGGCCCGCCCTGCCCATATGGGATTTGATGATGAAGAACGTTTATTCACTTGACCTTCCGGGAATACAGCGGCAGGATTTTAAGCTGAATGTTTTGTATGAAGAGCCAAGCGGCGGATTGAAACGCTTTCTTCCTGAGTCTGACCAGGCAGTGGAAGGCACATCGTTATTGCGGCTGCTTAACCTCGACAGGCTGAACAACCAGAATGACCCTATGCCTGATGGTGTGTTCGATTATGTAGAGAATTTTACGGTTTTATCGCAACAGGGCAAGATCATCTTCCCGTTTTTAGAGCCTTTTGGCAGGGACCTGGAGGCAGTGGCATTCAGAAGTACAGCCCCCGGCGTAAAAGAAAAATATATCTACAACCAGCTATACGACTCCATCAAAGCTATTGCCCAAACCTTTGCCAATCTTAACCGTTATGTGATCCAGGGATCGGGCAAAAGCTCATCTTCGTCAGAGATTTACCTGGGAGCATTTAATGTACCACCGGGTTCGGTTACAGTTACTGCGGGAGGGCAGATATTAACTGAAAACATCGATTATACCATCGACTACAATCTCGGAAGCGTAAAAATCCTTAACCAGGCCATACTCAATACCGGCGTTCCGGTAAATGTGCAGTTCGAGAATAATGCCGGTTTCGGCATACAGCAACGTAATTTCCTGGGCCTCAGGGTAGATTATCTTGCCAGTAAAAAACTTTCTGTCGGCGCCTCAATGGTACGTTTAGGTGAGCGGCCATTCTTTACAAAAATGAATTATGGCGATGATCCTATCCGCAATACCATGTACGGTTTGGATTTTAATTACCGCTCGGAGTTCCCGGCCCTTACCCGCTTGCTTAACAAGCTGCCCTTTTACAACAGTTCTACCGTATCCACCATTAATGCCTATGGCGAAGCTGCAGTTTTAAAACCCGGTCATCCGCCGCAGATAGGCAAAGGCAATGAAGGATTGATTTATATAGATGATTTTGAAGGAACACGAAACAGCATCGATCTGCGTTTTCCTTTTATATCCTGGTCGCTGGCTTCTACTCCGCAGGGCAACGGGTTATTTCCTGAAGCTACCCTTACCGATAATCTTGAGTATAACAAGAACAGGGCTAAGCTGGCATGGTACAACATCGAGCCGATCTTACAGGATAGAACCAGCCCCAACAATCCCGTTCGCCGCGACTTAAAAGCATTAAGCGATCCACGGGTAAGGCCGGTGTCTAATTCAGAGTTGTTTCCTCAACGCACTACCGATCTTGGCCTGAACCAGTTGGTAACGTTCGATCTTGCATATTATCCCACAGATATCGGACCTTACAATTTCGAAAACAGGCCCGGCGAAACAAATGCAAATGGTAAATTACTTGATCCCCGTAAACGCTGGGGTGGCATTATGCGTTCCATCGATCAAACTGATTTTGAGACCAGTAACGTTGAATTTATAGAGTTCTGGGTGCAGGATCCTTTCATAACAAAACGCAACAGTACCGGCGGAAGGTTGTATTTAAATCTCGGCACGCTTAGTGAAGACATTTTGAAAGATGGCAAGCGCTTTTACGAAAACGGGCTGCCTACGCCAAACCAGCCCACAGCAGTAGACACCAGCGCTTATGGCCGGACTCCCGTAAATCCTATACAGATTACACAGGCTTTCAGCAACGACCCCGCCGACAGGGCATTCCAGGATATAGGATTAGATGGTTTGGATGATGCGGCCGAAGCAGGTAAACGGGTTGCTTATTTAAACAGTGTTCGTAATAACTTCGGGGCAAATTCACCATTTTACCAACGAGCCGCAAACGATCCGTCAAACGATAACTATCGGTGGTACAGGGATCAATCGTACGATGCAGCCGGTACCGGCATATTAGGCCGTTACAAGGATTTTAATAATCCCCAGGGAAATTCTCCTGTTGCTACCGGCAGTTCTGAATTCAGCCCCGCTGCTACGCTATATCCCGATAATGAAGACCTTAACAGGGATAATACACTCAATGAAACGGAAGAGTACTACCAATATGCCATTGACCTGAAGCCGGGGATGGATGTGGGTAATACAAAATACATTACCGACAGGCAGAGGATAACAGCGAGGTATGCAGATGGCACTACCGGGCCTGAAGACTGGTACCTTTTCCGGGTGCCCATAAAAGATTTTGAGACAAGGGTTGGCAACATACCCGATTTTAAATCGATCCGTTTTATGCGGATGTTCCTTACCGGCTTCGAAGATTCTGTTGTACTGCGTTTTGCCCGTTTAGACCTTGTTCGCAATCAGTGGAGAACCTTCCAGTTTAAATTAGATACCACCGGAAATTACACGCCATTGCCTCCGGGTGCAACAAATACTTTTAACGTGCTTGCAGTGAACCTGGAAGAAAATTTCAAGCGTCAGCCGGTGAACTACCTGATACCTCCGGGCATTGAAAGGGTACAGCAATTAAGCAATAACAACATTAACCTGCTGCAAAATGAACAGGCCATGAGCTTTAAAATACGCAGCCTTGCAGCCGGCGATGCAAGGGCGGTATTTAAAACAATGAACCTCGACATGCGGCAATACGGAAAGTTAAGCATGTTCGTGCATGCGGAAAGTGCAATAGGAACATCTACCATTGTTGATAACCAGCTTAGTGCAGTCATCAGGATCGGGCAAGATTTCCTGAACAATTTTTACGAGGTGAGAATTCCGTTAAGGGTAACTCCTCCGGGTAATTATCCAAATACCGATGCGGGGCAGCGAAGGGTATGGCCGGACTCTAATAACCTCGATTTCAACATACAGGACCTTGTTCAATTAAAATTGCGCAGAAACAGTAATCAGCCCAACACAAATAATATCTACAGGGAAGTAATAGGCGGAAAAACTTTCTCCGTAAAGGGTAATCCCAATCTTGGCGAAGTAAGGGCATTCCTGATAGGGGTAGAAAATACCAACGGAATAAGCAGGCCCGATGCCAATGCCGAAGTATGGGTAAATGAACTGCGTTTATCAAAGCTTGATGAAAAAGGAGGTTATGCCGCATTAGGAAGGGTAGATGTGGGTTTGGCCGATCTTGGCAATCTTACGGTTTCTGTCAACACCTATACAACAGGCTTTGGTACGCTTGAACAAAGGGTGAACGAAAGGGCACGGGAAAATTTCTGGCAGTTCGATGCAGCCACCAACCTTGAGCTTGGTAAGCTGTTACCCAAAAATGTTGGTTTGTCCATACCCGTTTATGCAAGCATCAACCAAACAATACGAACACCTGAATACGATCCATACGATCAGGATCTATTGCTCAAAACAAAACTGAATGCTGCTTCGGGCAAATTAAAGGATTCCATACGGTCGGTCGCCATTGACAGAACAACCGTAAAAACGATCAGCTTTACCAACGTTCGCTTACAGCCCAAAGGCAAACAACACATCTGGAGTCCCAGCAACATCGATGTAAGCTATTCATATATAAAGTTCGAGCAAACCAACCCCCTGATCTTAAAGAACGATGTTGCAAGATACCGCGGAGGTTTAGGCTACACCTACAATTCGCAGCCGGTTTACTGGGAACCATTTAAAAAATTCATTAAATCAAAATCCCTTTGGTATGCACTGTTCAGGGATTTTAATGTAAACCCAAGGCCATCCCTGCTTAGCTTCAGGGCAGATATAAACAGGCAGTTTGGAGAATTCATTCCACGCATAGTAAATAACTTCGATCAGAAAGTAGAAAGGGTAGACACCACATATGATAAATACTTCACCTTCGACCGGTACTATAACCTCCGATGGGATTTAACGAAATCGCTAAACGCCGACTTTTCAGCCCAGAACAATGCCCGTATAGATGAACCCGCAGGCCGTCTCGATACAAAGCAGAAAAAAGACACTGTATGGAAAAATTTATTAAAAGGCGGAAGAAATACGTTGTACCAGCAAAGAGCCATTCTAAGTTATAATCTGCCCACGGCAAAACTTCCTTTAACCGATTGGATCAATTCACGTTACAGCTATACCACTACCTACAACTGGATTGGCGCAAGCCGGTTGGCTGTTAACCTCGGCAACACGATTGAAAACAGCCAGGAGCACAACCTGATCGGAGAATTTGATCTCACCCGCTTGTATAGCAAGCTGCGTTGGTTCAGGGCACTGGAAGAAACCACCCAGTCGGCAGATCAGCAGGGTAATAATAATGCGAAGGGAAACAATACAAAAGGTAATAGTGGTGTACCCGGAGGCAACCCGTCCAAAACTCCTGAATATGTGTCAACACTGCCTACTAAGGAAGAAGCCTTAAAAGGCCTTACCGGCAAGCAAAGAAAAGAGGCATTGCGCAAATGGAGAAAGCAAAGAAGAGACGAACGAAAAGCCCGCAGATTGATGAAGGCAGGCCAGCCGCTGGAACTGGGAACTTTCGAAAAAGCAGGAGGAAGGTTGATCACTATGGTAAAAAGAGCAACCGTAAATTATAGTGAAACTTACCGCAGCCGGGTGCCTGGCTATACCGACAGCACACAGGTGCTCGGGCAGAACTGGCGGTCAATGGCACCGGGGCTTGATTATGTGTTTGGAAGGCAGCCCGATACCAATTGGCTCAACCAAAAAGCGGCAAAAGGCTTAATAACACGCGACAGCCTCTTCAACTTCATGTACCAGCAGAGCTTTGAACAGAAACTAAGCCTCACAGCACAGTTAGAGCCGTTAAAGGAGTTTACCATTGATGTTAATCTTGATAAAACATATTCCAAGAACTACTCCGAACTGTTCAAGTTTTTACACGACAGTTCCAGTTATCAGCACCTCAGTCCCTTGGCGACGGGCGGTTTCAATGTAAGTTACATTGCGTTTAAAACACTGTTTCAAAAACACGATCCCAACCGCATTTCAGAAACATTCAAACAATTCGAGGCCAACCGTATTATATTATCGCAACGCCTGGCAAACAGCAATCCATATCAGAAAGGCGAAAGAACCCCCGATGGCTATTTCAAGGGGTATGGAAGATATGCCCAGGATGTTCTCATACCGTCGTTCGTGGCGGCTTACACCGGCCAGGACCCCCAGAAAATAGGATTGATAAAACAATCAAATCCCAATATCAAATCAAATCCGTTCAGCAGTATAAAGCCAAGGCCCAACTGGCGTGCAACCTACACAGGCCTTACCCGCATTCCTGCACTGGCAAAAACATTCAGCGTAATAAGCATCACACATGCTTACAACGCCAGCCTCGGTATGAACAGCTTTACAAGCGCCCTGCTTTACCAGGATCCGTTCAGGTATAGTGCACCCGGCTTTATCGATACGATTTCCGGCAACTTTATACCGTTCTTCCTTGTACCTAATATAACCATACAGGAGCAATTCAGCCCGCTTGTTGGTATCGATATTACTACCAATACCCAGCTTAATGCCAAGTTAGAATACAGGAAAAGCCGGCAGTTAAGCTTAAGCCTGGTTGATTACCAGTTAAGTGAAGTAAACACCACCGAGTGGACTATCGGAGGAAGCTGGCGTAAGCGGGGCTTTACGCTGCCCTTCAAATTGCCGGGTACCAAGGGCAAGAAGCTTGAAAATGATGTGAACTTCCGCCTCGACCTGAGCTTCCGCGACGATGCTACCAGCAACACCCGTATCGACCAGGAAAATTCGTTCAGCACCGGCGGCCAAAAGGTGTACACCATTCAACCATCCATAGATTACGTGCTGAACAATCGCGTAAACATTAAATTATATTTTGATCAGCGCAGGGTAATACCCTACATCTCAACCTCAGCCCCGGTTACAAATACACGGGCAGGCCTGCAGGTAAGGGTGTCGCTTGCACCATAACATGCACCGAAATTAATGTTCGATTATGTTGCGGTAAATATTACTTATTACATTTTCGGGTATTTTTATGGTACCGGCAGAGGTAATGCTATTGAGAATCTCTACTAATGAACATGACCGGAAATGGTGATAACAAAGTTTTTTGGATACCAGCATTTGTTTTTCATAGGATCATCGTTGCGTCGCAAGCACTTCATCGGCAGTGCTTGTGGCAACAGAACAAGGAAACAAACTACGCCATAATCTTCACTTAAATACGGCCTCATAAAACCAGCGTTAATAAATGCGAAGCATTGATGGACTTATTGTTTTTTTGTTTCTTTTTTCATCAAGGAAAAAAGGAAAACAAATGGGCTGTTCATTTTGTGTGGTTTGGGCCCCCTGCCCAAAGTACTCTTGCGCACACTTATACTGTTGAAGCTACGGTCGGCATCCGACGTTTATCCTGCATACTGGGGCAAAAGAGCTGCCGGTGAAAAATGTACCGCTCAAAAACGTAAGTGGCCACCGTGCAGGTTATTAGAAATCTTGGTAAAAACTTGCTTTTTTGATGAATGTTTCTTAGTATAGTAGTGAAAAAAACTTTTAAGCACAAAGTTTAATATCCTCCCTTACATTTTCGATGAACAAACAGGCTTCCTATTCTTTAGAAAAGGAGGCACAGTCAAATTGTGTCAGTTCATGCTCAGAGTAAACCAATGTAGTCGTAAAGCTATAGTTACATTAAACTAAAAGAATATGTTTGGCTCAGTAACGCTTGAGGTAGCAATTGGGATTATTTTTGTTTTCCTTTTGGTTAGCATTATCTGCTCGATGATCAGAGAAGGGATAGAAGCGTGGCTGAAAACACGGGCTGCTTACCTGGAGCATGGCATCAGCGAACTGCTGCAACGCAGAAGTGAAGAATCTGGAATTAACCAACATAATCATTCAGAGGATAACACAGATATCGAGGATAACAAAAAAGGGAAACTTGCTAGAACATTTTTTGAGCATCCGCTTATCTACAGTCTTTTTTCAGGTCCTTATAAACCGGGCAGCAGTATAAAAAAACCCTCTGTTTTTGCATCAGGCCGAAACCTTCCCTCTTATATTCCCGCCAAAAATTTTGCCATAGCCTTAATGGATATCGCCGCACGGGGCCCGCAAACAGATGAAGTTAGTAGCCACCCTGAAGCTCCTGGCATTTCCATTGACAACATCCGGATGAACATTATGAATCTGGATAGCCCATTTGTACAAAGAGCCTTGTTATCAGCCATTGATACTGCACGTGGTGACATTGAAAAGGTGCAAAAAAATATTGAAGAATGGTACAACAGTGCAATGGACCGTGTTTCAGGATGGTACAAACGGTCAACACATTGGATGCTCTTTTATATTGGTGTTGCGGTAGCCGTTGGTCTTAATATAAATACGATTGCCATTGCCGATTATTTATACAAAAATGATGCAGTACGCAAAGCCGTGGTAGCAAGAGCAGAAGCCGCAGCAAAAGATACTTCATTTCTTAGTTCAACAAAATACGCAGATGCAAAAGCAGCACTCGACTCACTTCGGCTTCCAATTGGATGGTCTGGCGGAGAAACATTAACGGGTGTAAACAAGAAGGGCTCAAAAGGCTGGTGGAACGATATCTGGTCTCCCTTGCTTGGTTGGTTGATTACTGCATTAGCGGCCACCATGGGAGCACCTTTTTGGTTTGATGTATTGAATAAGGTTATGGTTATCCGGGCTACCGTTAAGCCACATGAAAAGAGCCCTGAAGAAGCATCAGAAGACCGTCAGTTAAAGCCACAAGTAACAAGTGTTGTTGGACAAACGGTTACTGGTCAACCTCCATCACCAATAACTGGTGGCGGTATAACACCTTCTCCACCTGTAACAACCATCAATATAAGAGATGATGAAAGTGACCTGGATGGTTGTGGCGTAGAAATAAAAGACATTACATCTGATGAACAATTACCACCCGCTGAAGGAGGCGTTGCTTAGTTTATGCCATTTTCATTGATTTGGTTATCTGACGTTTTGAAAAAAGCAGGTTTGAAAGTTGCTCCGGTTGAAGGTTGGGAAGATAGGGCAGCCAGGGGCAAAGACATGGGAGACATACTCGGCGTTATCTGTCATCACACCGCAGGGCCAAAAAATAATAACATGCCCAGCCTTCATACGCTTATTCATGGCCATTCCCATTTGTCTGGGCCACTTTGCAATTTAGGATTAGGGCGGGATGGTACTTACTACCTGATAGCTGCAGGCAAGAGCCACCATGCAGGGAAGGGCATTTGGAAAAGGCTGGTGAATGGCAATTCAAATTTTATTGGTATTGAAGCTGAGAATACAGGCCGATCAAATGATTTTCCCTGGCCGGAAGTCCAAATGGATGCTTACCGGAGAGGCGTAGCGGCTATTTTAGCACATATTAGAAAAAGCGAAGAATTCTGTTGCGGACACAAGGAATACGCATTGCCGATGGGACGTAAGCCCGATCCAAGTTTCGATATGATTACATTTCGTGCATCAGTAGCAGATATCTTAAATGGAAAAGCAGATCCTGTTATATTGATTCCTCCTGTAGAACCAGATAAACCAGGCGCCTCTGCCCGGCCTACACTTCGTCGTGGTGCATCGGGTGATTTGGTTAAACAAATTCAAGAAAAACTTAGCATTAGTGCTGATGGAACATTTGGACCTGAAACAGAGGCAGCATTGCGTGCTTTTCAGCGCAATCACAACCTTGTTCCGGATGGAATTGTAGGCCCTAAAACTTGGACTGCCTTAGATGCGGCAGTATGATTTATTCTAACATTCTGCTTGTCTTATCAAAGAACACTTTTTTGTTACGTACATTTTTCAATCATGTGATTAAGATTAGCGAAGCTTTGATGAATAATGATGAATATCTTAATGAGTAGATTTAAAACTGCTACTTCTTGCAGTTGATAAGTACAGATAAAAATTATATTGAATAAAGGAATGTGAAAAATACCAAAAAACATGGCAACTGAACGTTTGCAAGCTTCCCTACAACTTAATAACTTACCCCTTTTCACATTGGCTACAAGGTCGGCAACTACAGCCACTGTTGCAACTACCACTGCTGCTGAACAACCAGGCCGTATTGGGATAATTCAGGAGATGGTGCTTGATCAAAGAGTATTAAGGCCACACGACGATGTGGTGCCAACGCAAAACAATGCCATAAATACCCGCATAGCAGATGTAAAGTTGTTCAACTCTGATTTAGCAAGGGTTTTTGCTCAGGTCAGGCCCCAATTAAACGGTGTTCCCCGCCAACAGGTAAAGGTTCCGGTTAGTACAAGCCAAAATGTAACAGATGAAACGTTGTTTGAGGCAGCAAATGATGCGAAAATTAAATTTTACCTGCCTCGCTACCGCTTTAAAACAGTGCTGGTTTCGGGGAAGCAGCAGTATGCTATTTCGTTACAACAAAGTACTGACGGCGGTATACTTACAATTTACCTTGAGAAATATGTAGCCCAATCTATATCTGAAGCAAGTCGCACAGCGCAGGAAATCGTACATTCTGTGAATGTCAAACTTCGGTATAATCTCGGTAATATGCTGAAGGAATTGGAATTTCAGGAGAGAACGGTTCAGCCGGACGGAATACTTGTTGTACTAAAAATTAGTGGTTTGGATGAACTGACACAGGTGTATCAGGCACTTAGTAAAACAGCGTTTGGAACCTTGCTTATAGTACAACGTTTAATAGAAGTAGCCCTGCCTGTAGTAGATGCCTTACCTGCTGAATCATCAACCAGAATTCCTGAAAATACACGTTTGTCCGGGAATGTCTTACGCCCTGATGTTTTAAGGAGAATTAGCACCAGAAGACGTTTAGATGACTTACCTGTGAATGACTTGCCTAAGGATGACCTGTCTTCGGTGAATACCGAAGATAGAACTCCCGGCAGCAGGACACTCTATCGGCAAACTACCCGCATGCTTGAAGTTGTAATTCCTGTCGACCTGCCTCAGGATCTTCATGGATATATTTATAAAGGAATTATCAACACACCTAATAATCAGCAACTTGGATTGATAAGGCATGAACTCAATTTTGAAGGCAACTCTCACGTTTATTACCAGGACCAGGCACAACCGCATAAATTCTATTATCTGCCAGACAGTTATAAAATTGCCCGCCTGAGCGAATCGCCTCATTACCCGTTTATGTCGATCAGTTTTGAATCAGTTGACCGTTCTTTGGACACTATGCAGGCAACGCTGGTTTATGTGGCTGCTCCTTTTGTAGATGCCAGGCGTTTTGCACATGCCTCTGCTAATCTCCGGTCGCTTGTTACCAATGCCGTTGAGCCCGATCTTCAACTTCTATCAACAACCTCAACCAAATTCCGGCTGGCATTACCTCGTAAAAACACGTCGGGAGGCCTTTTTCAGGACCGACCCGGAGCAAGCGTAGACGTGAAACATGGAATTCAAGATGCCATAACGCTGCCATTAGACGAGTTTCAGGGAATATATGATTCTCTTTTTAGTACTTCTGCTGTAGCCTTGTTTAAAGGTGAAGTGATTGTTGATGTAGGTTTTGGAGACCCGGAGGAAATTGAATTTATTGCTAATATGGATGATTTGGCAGGGGAAATATTTGATTATCATGCCGGCGTGCAGGATGCTACTACAGGCAGCATTACTGTTACACTTCGCAATGCAATCGAAAGCCCGGTTATCATTAAGAATCTATCCGCTACAATGAAAGGCAGGTTAACGGGAGAAGTAGCGACTACGCTTCAGAACTTTAACCCACCTTCTCCTATAAAACCTCTTGAAGAAGTTAAGTTTACTGTTGTTCCGGTAGCAACAGCCGGCGATACATGGTCGAACCCTGTTTTTGATATAAAGGTTGATGTGGTGCCGGATAAAGAAGCCGTATATAATGCTATTCTTGATCCGAATACGCTGGCTGTATACAATAAAGAAATTACGGTTACTATGTTTTCAGAGTCATTTGCGGCGCCGTCAAACCAGCCTGCTAATCAGTTGAAAGCTGTTGTTGTAGATTTTGAACACGGTAAGTCCGTGGATTTATCAAATGAAAAACTGGTAAGTTCGACTAAGGTAGGTTTGCCGCTTAATGATTTTATACTAAATAGAGAAAGCACAGCTTCGTTCCGATATCGTGTTAGTGCTATAAGGTTGTCAGGCACTACAAAAAGCGACTGGCATTCTGCGGATTCTGACAGACTGTTTATAACAAACAACGAAATACCACCAGCGAATTCGTAACCTGTAAGTTATCAGGAACAGACCATGAGTTTACGCGGCACTTTGGATTTTCAAAAGCCTATCAGCGCAGAGAGTGAAGAGGTGCAGATCTTTTATCCGTTTGAGGGCGGAAATTATTTTGTATTGCCCGATGCGCTTATTGTTGCTACGCGTAATAACGGGTACGTAGACTTTTCCCTTGAACTGGTGCGTGGACAAAGCCCTGATCTTCCTCCTGTACCGTATGGCGTAATAGATTTTAAATTACAGGCAAGTTACCCCATCGAAAAGGGGATTGCGGCTCTCCGCCATAATAACCTTCCGGCAACGCTTACGCCTGCTACTTGTACAGGCGGTTTCTTACGATGGCGACCCTTAGGCAATTTCGATAATGTGCCTGATGAGTTGCGTTTGCCCGTTGCATTACGCTGGAATACGCTTGGTAACCTTCGGTTTATAACCAAAGTTTCTCCTCTAACAATCACTTTGCTAAAAAATTCGCTGCTCAGTAATGTTGTATCTTTTCAGGCTATTGCCGAACTCGAAGTTAGTGGTGTTGCTCCCCGCCTGGCGCTACAGGTGCTTTTTAATCCGCAGGTGTTGCTTACTGCTCTGCATAAGCTTGCGAATGCTAACAATCAGATAGCTTACGAAGCAATTAAAAACTTCTTTCGACAAAACCTGGAAACACTTCCATTGGTAATTGAAGGAGATAAAGATATTCAGCAGCTTCAGGAATTTGCAGAAACAATGCTTGACTGGACACGAGTAAGGTTTGGAACATTCGTGCCTTCGCCGGAAGATGTAACAGGTGCTTTTATGACTTTAGCAACACCCGAAAGCGTGGGAAGCGGTGAGTTTAAGTGGGATTTGTCGCAGGCCATTAACGCGCCAAGGGTGATCAGGCTAATGCTGAATCCGCTGGCTGCTGCCCAACAACTTGTTTTGCAAAACGGAATGAACAGCGTTTGGCATGAAACCATTGTACCCCCTTTAAAAACAGGTAACCTGTTTGTGCTGATTACTGCAAATCTGCCTGCTTTCCGCCCTAATGTGCTGGCCGTTGGTGTTACGTTGCTGGCTCCTGCCCGTCCGCCGTTTCGGATGCAATCCATAAATCAAACTATCGACCTGCAACTGCCTGATGACAAGGGAAAAACAGTTCTACGCTTATCACCTGCTGAACCATCCGGGTACAATTATCAAACATTTATTTTTATAAAAGGTCTTAAGGGTATCGAACGCCTGAATGGCATTACCACTCCACACAGTGGCGAACACCTTGACCTTACAATTGATGAATTTCCTGTAAGTTTTGTAATGGTTGAGGCCACCCCGCAATTGCTTGAACTATCTGCAATTCATATTCATGTTCTGCAAACTAAAAAAGAAACGGAACTGTCATTCACATTAAATGTACAACAGCCATCAATTGCAATTGCATTGCCCAAACAAATTGAAGGTTTAACTTTCGACATTGAGGCCAGGGCAACAAATATTGACAAAATACTGCATCTAACAGATGTACCCTTTACTTCATTTTCTATAGGCTTACATTCATTTGCAGAATATGGCACACACCAGGTTGAAATTGACTGTGTATTTGACGATCTCAAGAGCCTCGTAGTTATTGACCTCCTGCCCGAAGATAGCGACGAAACAAACGAACCCGACTTGGTGTTTTTAACCCCCGTGCAGTCTAAAAAAACATGGAGCTATGTCGCAAGGTCGCCCTTTCGTGCCGGGTATCGTTACCGGTTTCATCATGAAACAATAAAGAATTCCTGGTCTGATATCCAACCATATTTTTCCAATCTAATCCTTCGATCATCCGAAATACCAGTTTAAATCTTGAAAATAAACAACAAATAGCTTTTATTTCTTAAAAATTTATTGTAATATCACCATAGAGCGTAATAGTGTTAATACAGTAGTAGCTACCCCTTTATATAAACATCTCGACCCTTTTGAACCAGCACACTGATTTTTATGCTTATCAATGAGATACCCGGTGCTTTTCAGGTTGGCGAAATTTATTGCTATCGCGATAAGAGCAATGCCCTTAACTTTTTTTGTGTGCCAAACCTACCTGCACCAGAGCGAGACGCTTTCGGCCGTCCAACGCTTTATTTATTTATATCGGATAAGCAGGGGATACTTCAACTCAGTACCCATTGGGAATTAGATAGTGAAACATTAAAGACTATAAAAGCAACATTAACTGAACGTTTTCCGGAACTGCAACACGAAAGCATAAATCTGTCGATGCCACCTATGACAGTCGAAGACGTTCAATTGCTGCTGGGTGACGGGAAGAACAAGTTCGATACATTGGTTACAAATCGTTCATCCGGCTTTCCGCCGTTTGCAACAGTTTTTAATGTTCATCTTACACAGGAACAATTAAGCAGTGTTCAGGCAGCACTTAACGGACGTGAACGATTTTTAATGGTTCGCTACATCATATCATTATTGCTTGACATTACAATAGAAGCCACTATTACCGGCAATGTAAGTGCTGATGTTGCAACCTTGCACATGGGAGATCAGCCCAATGCTGCGTTATTAATTGAACAGGCCGTTGCCCAACAGCGGCTTGCCATTACGCATACCGAAACAATGCCCGCATCGGATACGCTCAAAGCAAAAGCAGATGCACAGGTAAAAGCAAAAGCAGCCGCTGTATTGAGCGAAATGGCACGTAATTACCAGCGACCACAAAATAATGCAACCATAAACCCCATAAGTGACGCAACATTATCGGCAATGGTTACGCTTACAGAAAATCAAACGATCAGGTTGGAACCCACAACTGATGTGAGTTCGTGGTTTACAGCCAATAGCGGCACCGGCCACATTATTATTACCCCTGCTGAACGCTCTGCGCCTGCAACACTCACAAAAGGTAATCATACCTCCGGCCACGAAGAACAAATTGTAAGCCTTTCGTTCGATGCCAAGGATACTTCCATCAACTTTATTCAAATCGGGCAGGGTACAAATCAGGCAATATTACAGAGCCCGGAGTTTAAGCCGGTTTCTTTACCGGCAATTGATGCAGCAATGCCAATAAATGTTAGTGTTAGTTACTCCGACGGAGGAGCAGCTTACGAAACTTCTATTGCAGTCCCCTCGCCTGAGGGCTGGCGGCTCGATCCTGTTCATCTTGGTCTTATGCAGGTTTCACTTGATGGTTCAGCGCTGAAAGAAGCAGGTGCAAAGGCGGCCCGCGTACATATACGGTACCTGCCCGCCGGCAACGGCACAGAAGATGACCGCACCATATACTTACAACATAATGAATGGACGAGCCAATGGTATGTTGTTACCCGCAGTAATGAATTGAACGGCGTTTTGGAATATGAGGCGAAGATTACAACAGCAGACGGCTCCATAGTTAAGAACCCACGCATTACCATTGAGGAGCCATTGGTAAAACTATCAATGAAGACGGAGTCGAAATCAACACAATAACTAAATAAAAAGGAGAATAAACAATGTTAATGATTGACAAGAATATCATCATTCCCGAGGTTCCCGGCGTTTCCGTTTATGGAGACGAGAAGTCTCTTTCAACTTTTTATGTCATTCCGGATGCTCCTCGCTTTCGCATTGAAGAAGGCCTGCCTGTCTTTAAGTTTCTAAAGTATCGCGTTCCCATTGAACGGCAAAATGGCAAACGTGGCGGCGGTTATGTTTTCTTTGACGTAACCTTTGACGTGCCACCTGAAAAGATGGAAGCTGTTAAGGAGGCATTACAGGAACGGGTCAATCAAACATTTTCACGCATGGGAATACAAGCTCCGCCCGTTACTATAGGTACAGTTCCCTGGCTGCGCGGAACGGCCAGTATGGTAATGAAAGAAGGAGATGGTACAATGGTACAAAAGATTTGGAGTCCTGGTAAACCTTCGCTGTACGGACGCAATATTGCAACTTTTGCTATGGAACTTAGTGACTTTGGCGCAACACTTTTTGAGCAGGCGCTGCAAGGCAAAGGAGGCGTTGTTAGCGTTCACTATGATCTGTTTACGTTTACTAAATTACCTCCGATTAAAATCACCGGCCGGTTTAATGCAGAAAAATTCTATTCATTCAATCAAACAATTGATACCGATTGGAATCTTTGGGCCGAAGACTCTTACCAGGAAACAGTGCGGGAACAGTTTCGTGACTCATCATCTTACACCCTTGATTTTGATTGGGGTGGGATGACCGATGAAAAGATAAAGGGAACCATCCGGGATTGGGCAACCCGGACCATGGAAGATCAGATTGAAAAGAAGATGATTGAAGCTATTGCTCCGGTTTCGGCTGATGACCGCAAAAAGCCTGACGGTATTGAAGACGTTACACGTGATATCAGCGTACAGAAAATTGCCAGCTTTAATCTTAACTTCAAAGAGAGCCAAACAATGGAGTGGAACCCGGCACCACAAGGCATTATGCCGAACATTACAACCCTCAAGGGTCCTGATGGTAAGCCTTTGGTTTGGAAAGACTTTGCCCAGGAGGTTGATCTTGATGACCCGTTCTTCAAAACCTTAAGTGTTATCATGCAGGTGAATGCTGACTTTCAGAAATTACCTATTCACAGCGTTGAACTGCACCTTGAATACCCGGATAAAAATGGATTGAAGATTGGTGAGTTCAGCTTTAGCAAACCAGATGAAAAGCAAACGTTTACCAGCTTCATCCATAACAACAACTGGAAATACAAATACTTTTATGAGGTAAATTATAAGGGTGCAAGCAAAACCTTAAAGTCTGAAGTAAAGGAAACGAACGAAGGCGTACTTACTGTTAACCTTGACGATCTGGGCTTCCTGCACGTAACAGTTCAACCAGGCGATCTTAACTTCGAGCAGGTAGCGCAGGTACAGGTAACGATGCAGTATGAAGACAAGGCAAACCATGTTGAACTTATTGAACAGCAGTTTACCCTCGACAAGGATCACACCACACATGAATTTCAAAAATTGATCTTTACACCAACCAAAAATCCTTACAAGTATCGTATTAAATACTTTATGAAGGATGGCAAGGAATACCAGGTGAAAGAAGCCGAAGGCCGCTCCCCGTATCTTTTTATCAATGATCCCTTTACCGCAATGAAAACGATCGGCATACGTGCCATCGGCAACCTCGACACGGACGTTGATACTATTTTTATTGATCTTAAATACAACGACGACGCCAACAAATATGTACAAACGAAAACTGTAGCGCTGAGCAAAGCAAACCCCTTTTTCGATTGGACATTCCCGGTAATTGATGAAAACGCAGGAAACACAACATACTCCGGCAGCATTAAATTTAAGAACGGTATGGTTGAGGATATAGCCGTTGCCGTTACCAATAAGAGTACAATAATGGTCGGCAAAAAAATCGAGGACATTTTAGAAGTGCAAATTCTTCCCGACTTACTTGACTTTGCCATGATTAAACTTGTTAAAGTCTCACTTCGTTATGCAGATCCCAAAAACAATATCGACGAAAAGCATGATGTGATATTTAGACCGGGAGCCAACAGTGCCGCCACCTGGAAAGTTGAAATCAAAGACAAAAAACAAAAGCAATACACCTGGCATGCAAGCTATTTTTTAAAAGATGGTTCTGTGAAAAATACAGATGAAGTAACAACGGGTGACGAAACACTGATACTTGAATTGCCTGAATAAATAAAAAAGGGACAGACTATTACTATAACAAAAGCAAATTATGCTTTATCTCAATCCGCCTTTTCACATTATAAGCGGGGTTTCTATATTTAGCGACCATGCCGATCCGCTGCAGTTCTATTTTCTTCCGCTCGTGCCAAAACTCACGCAACTTAAGGATATAGATTCAAATGATTTGATTCCTCAAATCCAGATTATTAAGTATCGCGGACGTGCAGGAAACGGAGGATTTCTCAACTTCGATGTTAACCTGGGTATAAACGAAGCAATGCTTGACGACATTCGAACCGAATTGAAACGTCTTCAGAACCTACGTGACCAGCCCCGCCTTGCTCCCGTACCGCTCGTTGATGGAACGGTGAAAATGATGCTTTTTGGTAAGCAAAGCGGCAATACGGCCACAGGAAATCCTGCAACAGGCACACCGGCTACCGGATCCACCACCCCCGAAACTAATGCGACTGGCCCGCAGTTTGTGCTTAAAATTGATCACCACGCTAAGCCTGCGCTCTATGGCAACAACCAGGCAACTTTTTCTGTAGCATTGGATGAAAGCGGTATTGTTGTTTTAGAAGAAGCCATAAAGGGAGAAATGTCACCTATCGGCATCGTGTATTCACTTGATTTTTTAGGTTTGCGTCCGGCTTACTCGGTACGCCTTCACGTAGACTGGAACCGTGTGCAAAAACACCTTGATGAAAAGTTCAGCACCAGTGTTTTTCTCTATTCAACAGAAATTGAAAAAGTTGTTGACGAACTTGTTGATAATCGTACAATCGTTATTGAAGCTGATACTTTTGTAACGGAAGACGAGGAAAACAGCGGGATCATCGGACGCCGCGACCAGGCGTTAAACGAGGTGCGTGACATGATTACTGAAACTTTTTTTACTCCCAGTATCGATCCGATACGCGAAGAAAAGGACGGCTGGGATAAAGCCGCGCAACTAGCCAACAGCATTTCAATGCTTGCCGTAACAGGCGGATGGAGCAGTGTGGCCTCTTTCCAATACAAAAAACTTGATCAAACAAGGATTGACAGAAAAAAGCTGGACGTAAACATTTCTGAACGTACTGCCGTTAAACGGAGTATCTACCCGCAAGGACATCTAACCGGCCTCTTTCGCATTTTGCGAAAACCAGGCATGGATATTACAAACTTTATAAAGGAAGTTGACCTTGACGATCCCTGGTTTACCCGTCGCAATATAAACATAATCTCCCGTGGCAATTTCGAGGAAGACTCTATTGGTTCGGTCAATGTGCATTTGCGTTACGTAACCGAGCCCAAAAATGCAGTGCTGGTATCTTCCACCGATAGTAAAACGCTTGACTGGGCGAGCCGGATTGTAAACAATGGGATGCTTCGCGATATTGCTTATAAATACAAGGTAACATTCAAAAATGTAGATAACAGCGAACGTCCCGTCATGCTCGAATCGCCGGAGCAAACGGTAGATGTTGATAATCTTGAAATTAACCCCCGTGAGTTATATTCCATTGTCAGCATTCCGATTATTGCGCTCAATTTTCCGTGGAATCGCTACCCGGCTGTTGAAGTGCAGGTTCGCTATACCGATGAGACCAATAAGATTGCAATTGACGATAACTTTCTGCTTGATAAAAACAGGCCGGAGGTAACCTGGAAAATGTTTGTACTCGATGCTAACTCGCAGCAGTTTTCCTACAAAATCATTTACCGTGCTGCTAATCATAAAGATGTAACAATGCCCTTCATTAAAACTGATGAAGAGCGCATTACCATTCGTGACCCCTTTCCGCAAAAGCGAACACTTGTGGTAGTGCCAAACTTTGCATGGGATAAAGTTGACCGCGCCTTTGTTGATGTAACATATGAAGATGAAGAAAATAATGTTTTAGAAGAACAGTCTTTTGAATTTACTCAGGCGGATTCAGCAAGTAAAACATTCAGCATTGATTTGGTGAATAAAGAACGCCAACTGGTAAGCTTTCAGGCCACAATCATATTTAAAGATGGTCACATTGCTGAAATTCCTCGTTCTTATACCCTGGAACGTCGCATTTTGGTACGTAGCGACATGAAGGGGCACAACATTGTCAGGGTTCGTCCGGCAGCCGTTGATTTTGCGCTCAAGAAACTGCAGGAAATGAAGGTGGAACTTAAATACACCGACGTGTTGAATAATTTAGACTATAACGATGTATTTAATTTTAAGTCTGCCAGCGATGAGGCGCATTTTGAATACGACTACGTAGATAAAGAGAATGCCGGTTACAATTACAAAATCAATTATCTCTTTACCAATGGTCTCTCACGGTCAACCGAATGGGAGCAGGTTAACGATGAAGAATTGATTCTCCCTGTAGGTTAACCGGAAGTAAAAAGTTGATTGTTATAACAGAATTCAAAAAGGAGGAACGATGTTATTACTTGGAAGTAAAACAATGACTATTGACGGGATTACAGTATTTTTTGACCATGCCGATCCCGCTCAGTTCTGGTATTTGCCTGCCCCTGTCAGGCTGGCCCGGCGTGCGGAAGACCACAGGGCAGCATTTACTTTTATTAAGTATAAGCCAGCCGCAGTTGCCGGGGGCGCAAAAGGAGGCGGCTTTGTAACATTTGAAGTAAATCTAAAGCTCGACACCGAACAGGAGCGACGCATTCTGTCAAAACTTACATCGGTTTCCAGAGGGAGGCCAAAATTAGCCGTTGTACCATTCGATGAAGGTACAGTGCAATGCATAGCGCTTAATATACAAGGGGCCGGGGGAACTGCAGCTACCAGCGCTGCTGCAGGAACATTCAATGCCGTAGAAAAAATTCTTGGCGCTTCCGTACCATCACTGCACGGCGATAACTCGGCGGCGTTCAGTTTAACATTAAGCCAGGAAGGCGCAACAATACTTGAAGAAGCCTTTGAAAAAGGCACAACTCCGATAGGGGTTATATATGACCTGAAGTTTACGGGCATGCGTCCTGCACTCGATGTGAAAATTACTGCTGATTTCAAACGAGTTTACGACCATTTTAGTGCGGGCCTTAATGCACAGGTGTATTTCGTTCAGGCTGGTATTGACGCCGGGTTCGAAAAGCTTGTACAAGATGGTGTCATAAAAATTGAGGTTTTTAACTTTACTGGCGATGCTGACCTGAAAGAAAAAGAAAAATGGGTATTGGATTTTTTTAAAGATAATCTTTTGAGTGAATGGTTTAAACCGACTTTAACACCCGGGCAACTCGCCGGGGGCATGGCACAGGCTGAATCCCTTGATAATATTATCAGGCGGGGTAACGAACTCCGACCTCCTTCTACGCCACCGCCTCCACCACGCGGAACAAACACGCAGCCACCACCAAACCTGGGTCCTAGTCCTACTGCAGGAATAGGGCCTGCGGACGAGCATGTGAACCCGTTTTCTGCTTCTGCTACAGGAGCAAACAGTGCTACAGGAGCAGACACTGCTACAGGCACATCTACAGGTACATCGTCTGGCGACACATCATCAACAGCCACAGATGTAAGCCCCACGGAGGGGCTACATGTACCGCCCATTCCAACACCTGCACCGCCAACGGCCGGTACAAGACCCGGTGTATCTGCCAATGCCGCAAATGCCTTAACAAATGCCGCAGCGGGTGCGGGTAGTATGACGCCTGTAGTTTCATTCAAATTAAAATTAATTAAACAGGAGGAGCTTAAAACCATAAGCTTACAATACAAAGTTTCTGAAGCAACACAACGTACTTATGCCCCTCAGGGCTTCTTTGGCTTGCTGCTGGCCGACTTAGATAACGGTAAACACTTTGTTGAAGTGGATTTGGATGATCCTTTTTTCCGCGTTTTTTCAGTAACCATTGATGCGCCCATTGATTATGCCCGCATAGGGCTTAAATCCGCTCACGTTTCGCTAGACTACGGAAATTCGTCAGATGCAACAAACCATAAGCACGGCGACTTTGTTTTTGATGCGGTAAATAAAGATCCCAAACGTTTTGAAGTATTCATGAACAAAAATCGGGATACCGCTTATAAGTACCAGGTGCAATACCATTTTGATCCGACCAGCGATTGGGAAGGAGAAAAATTTTCCTATGATCTGCCTGTTGAAATTACCGAAGATCGTACGCAACTAATTAATCCGTTTGATCAAATTGGTTTTTTAGAAATAAAAGTTTCACCTCACCGGATTGATGCCGGGGCAATTGAATCGATCGACGTCATACTCGAATATGCGGAAAAGAATGGAAAAAAACGTGAAAAAACCGTTACCGTATTACCCAATTCTCCACCACAATTCTGGCGGCTTCGTTTAAGCGATCCAACACAGCGCTCCTATAGTTATCGTCAGGTTCATCATTTAAAAGACGGAACCATTCGGGAGACTCCTTTAGTAACCACACGGGCAACTACCATACTTGTTGATGATCCTTTTGAGGAAGCCATCGAAATTGAACTGGTGCCTGCTTTTGACAATACGAAAGTCAGGCAGGTTTTTGTAGATATTGAATACCGCGACGAAGAAAAAGCTTTTGAGCGGAACGAACGCATAACAATGAAGGGCAATGCCGTGGAAATTGTTTCGCTTCGTCTTTCCATCCTGGACCCTAAGAAGAAGGAGTTTCGCTACAGGCTGACCTTTGTTGGCAATGATGGTAAAATTAACCGGAAAGCTTTTGTTACAACAGATGATCCATTTATTTCTGTTTCAGAATAAATTAAAATAATTAAAATAAAATAAATATGGCTAAAAGAGCAGTAGTTGTGGGTATCAATGATTATTCAGTGATTGACCCAACTGGCGGAACAAACCTTAGTTGTTGCGTTAATGATGCTAACGAGATGGCTCACCTTCTGATCGATGCTTTTGGCTTTGATCCTAGTCAGGTATATCGCTACACCGATCGCCAGGCAAGCAGTGCAGCTATTCAGCGGGCATTAGCCTATGTGCTTCAACAATCCGAAGCAGGAGATGTAGTTTGTTTTTATTATTCAGGCCATGGCGGACGTTTTCCCGCACGGCCTGGTGATACTAACTCCGATAAATATTACGAAGCAATTATTCCCGCATCAGGTGCGCCCATGACCGACTTCGACCTTTTCCGGCTGGCGAATTCACTTGAACCCTCATTTGTTAACTTCAACGTAATTCTTGATTCCTGTCATTCCGGTGGAATGCACGATGTTGACAATATTGTAAAAACTCGTTCTATCCGCTTAGCTCAGCAGATTGTACAGGCAATGGTAAAGTTTTTGAGAACACTTATTCCTTTTGGTGTGACGATTCCTCCAAGTTCAAACGTTATGAATAATAACGTGAGTAACGTAACGGCTATAGGCGACGACAGAGTTGATCTGGATGAAGATCCAAACAAAACGCTTATTCAATTTTCAAAATCAACCTTAATTTCTGCCTGCCAATATTCTGAGTTGTCATGGGAAGTCGGCTCCGCAGGTGGTGCAGCCGGGCACGGCTTATTTACACAATCCTTTATCGATCTTGTTAATGCCAGCAATTTTTCCATTTCATATCATGATCTGATTAGTCAATTGCAACGCCGCGTGTCGCAAAAAATAAAGGATCAAATTTTACCTGGTCATCCGGGAGTAACGCAAACACCACAGTTAATGGGACAGCAGAACCGTATGGAAGAAGATTTTTTAGCTGGTTGGATAGACTCTCGATAAAAATTTATTTTAATCCGGCAAACGTATTGGTACGTTTGTTTTATACCTGGTTATGGCCAATGTTTCCATGTAACGCCAACTCAAAGGATAAAATAACCATAAAACAGGGAATCCTTAGCTGAATGGATATATCCCCAACAGGTAACTCTGCTGTAGAACGCGTACTTGAACTATACTCAACCTTATTACCCCAGCCGGCTGTTAGAGCATCTGCTTCCCTGTCACTGCTTTTACAGGCACTCAACCACTCGGCTTGGCCAGAGGTTAGTTGGGCATTTAGTTCACTTACCGGCGATGGATTTCCTGTAGAGTTTACATTCTCTCCGTCAAATAAAGCAATTAATTATACTACAGAAATTATTCCACCCGAAGTTGATTGTGCTCTGGGTCCCATCATAGCCAAAGATATACTTGCAAAAGTAGGTGCGAATACATTACCTGAGAACCTGAGGCAACTATGGCAAAAAATACAGCACGCATCAGTGCTTAAGTATGGAGTATGGATAAGCGGGCGGCATGATGTTGATTCTGACCGTTACAAATTATACATTGAAGTTCCGGAAGAAAGATCACAAATTGCCCAGGATTACGTTCGAACTTGCATTGGTAAACAACTTTTGCATAACGGTCAGCCGGCTCAACTGCGAATGATTGGTTGCGATTTAAGTTCAAATCGCAAAGAACTTTATTTCAGGCTAAAAAATCCGGAGTCCTGGCAAATCGGATACATAATGAAGAGCATAGGTATGCAGAATAAAGCAAGCAGGTTGTTTCAGTTTGTTGAGCAACTGAGCAATCGCTCATTCAATACTTCATTAGGCTCAAATGTAGGGTTTAGTGTATCGATAGCGTACGACAATACTCCGGTGGCTTTTTCTCTTTTTGGGTTTGCCAGATCCGTTTTTCGGGGCGGAGATGGAGATATTCGTCGTGCACTGCTTCAATGCGCCGACCGGTTAGGGTGGAACTTACAGACATATGCCAACGTGAGTGAGCCGTTATCCATGCGTGCCGACTGGAAAACCCATCATGGCATGGCTGCTTTTACCGTTACACAAGATGGGGTATTAGCGTTTCAAATAGGTTTGCGGCCTCCAAATACGAAAATAAACCAACCTTCGGATCAAACATAAGTATTATTCTATCCTGCGATGATATAGCAAAGGATCAGAGATCCGACGGTTCGTTCAGTTCAAACGTACATTTTCGCGATCAAATATTGCCGGATGCGAACGGCTTTATTACGGCATTGGTTATTCGAGAACTAAAGCAAAAATCAATTGCCGATACTAATGGTATTATTATATCCGCATTAAAGTTCCTTGAACAATGCGAATCGTTAAACCGGAAGGGAGTATTTAATTTTTATCCTGCACATACACGTCCGGTGTGGATGAAAAACTTGCCTGATGACGCAGATGATACATCAATTATTGCACTTGAACTGCTGCGTCATGGTGTAATTGATCGCTCATTCGTGTTGAAGAATACCTGCACGATACTTAAAGAGTTTCGGCTTCGGAACATTTCTCCTCCTGCCCCCGAATGGTTACGTCCGGGTGTCTTTCTTACCTGGTTAAGCGGTCACGAACATCGTAATATTGTAGATTGCTGCGTGAACGCCAATGTGGTAGCGCTTTTTGCTTATGCGGGAATTACACACTGGAACGGCTATCGTGAAGCTTGTGAGATGATAGATGATGGTATTCGTTGGGCGGGAGACTCTCTGCAGCGTGCCCGGTTTCTAACCCCTTTTTACCCACACCCCATCGAGCTTTTTTATGCTTTACGCTATGCTATTACTCAGGGAGCTATCCAGCTTGTTCCTGCCTTACAAAAGCTTACCCAGGCATCATGGGCTGCCGAGGATATAAACACTGCAAAGTATCGTCCAATTTGCAGCAGCGCTTATGGTGGTGTTGTATGGAGTTCATCCATCCTGCAAAAAATCAGGTTGCTTGAAGCTAATAGCTGACCAGTAACTTCCCGTGCAAAAATCCAATAAAAGACAACTTTGAGTTGCCACACACACAAAATTCAATTATCAATGCTCAAAGAGGATAAACCCAGATTTTTCAGTAGAGTTCAACCTGTAAGACTTAATGGCAGTTTGGTGTTTTGGATGTTTCTGAATAATCCATCGTACCATTGCCTTCGTTTTAGTGGGACGGACATTTTTAGCACTGTCGTTCCCTCTTGTTTATCTATCCAACTTCCTACTGCAAAGCAATTAAATCTTAAAGTGGAAAGTTTAGGCTGTGCTTGCTTTTGGTGCGTTAATTGTTTAAAAAACTCATCAGGTTATAGGCTATCATTACAAATCTCATAGCTGTTTCGTAGCACATAAACTGTTCAGACAAAATCCTTCTACACCAAAGTCTTCCTTAAGCTCTTTATTCTATTTTCAGCATCGCCTCTTCTTTTATATTGTTCCTAAATCTCTGTAGCAGGTAGGGGGTCTGGTTAGTTGTAAAGGCATGGTAACGGGTTCTGTATACCCTCTCATCTTCCAGGTCTTATGCTACTAAATAATGTTTTTAACTTTTACCTGTAGCTCTTTGCCGTAGCTGTTTACTTTGTTTAATAATAATAATTCGCCTTTTCTGTACTCCAGCCACCTTGTTTGTACCTTATTTCGCTTATCCATAAGCCTTCTCCTATGGCAGTCCATCTGGCAATGTTGCAAATCTCTCTTTGGAGATTACCCCAATTTACACTACAGATTGAGGCACTTAACATATGTAAATTATAGGACAAATTCAAAAGGCTGAAGATCAGCTAAGTTAGGTAGTAATTTAGCTATTATAATTATTTTCCCTCACTTAACATAAATATAAAAATCTTTTCACATTTTTATTTCTCAATTAAAAATCCGATTTTAATGGTTCTTACTGAAGCTCATCTTGTATAGCCTTAGAGATTGTGGCTCCAGTTGTAATAAATCTTACATCTAGGCAATAAGGAGGTTAACCTTCGCTTTTCACGTTCTAAAATACCATTTCCAGACAAATCCAATTCTTTTAAGTTTTTAAGTTGTCCAATTTCGTCGGGCAAGGTCGTTAATACGGGATTATTGGCTCTTTGGCTCAAATTCAACTCTTTTAAGTTTTTAAGTTGTCCTATGCCGGCAGGCAAGGTCACCCATGGATTGTCTCTCAAATCCAACTTTTGTAAGGATTTAAGTTGTCCTATTTCCTCAGGCAAGATTGATAATAATTGGCGAGACAAATTCAAAACTTGTAAATTCCTAAGTTGTCCTATTTCTTTAGGCAAGGCCGTTAACGCCTGATTTTTATAATTCGCAATTTGTGCGAACTCAGGATCATCATGTCCCAAATTCAACTCTTTTAAGTTTTTAAGTTGTCCAATGTCTTTAGGCAAAACCGCTAATGGATTATTATTCAAATTCAACGTTTGTAAGTTCCTAAGTTGCCAAATTTCGGCAGGTAAGGCCGTAAATCTATTACTACTTAAGTTCAACGTTTTTAAGGCCTTAAGTTGTCCGATTTCGGCAGGTAAGACTGTTAATAGATTGCTGCTCAAATTTAGCGTTTGTAGATATTGAAGTTGTCCTATTTCTGCAGGTAACGCCGTTAATCTATTATCACTTAAATTCAACGTTTGTAAGGCCTTAAGTTGTCCGATTTCGGCAGGTAAGGCTTCTAATTCATTACCACCTAAATTCAACGTTTGTAAGGCCTTAAGTTGTCCGATTTCGGCAGGTAAGACTGTTAATAGATTGCTGCTCAAATTTAGCGTTTGTAGATATTGAAGTTGTCCTATTTCTGCAGGTAACGCCGTTAATCTATTATCACTTAAATTCAACGTTTGTAAGGCCTTAAGTTGTCCGATTTCGGCAGGTAAGGCTTCTAATTCATTACCACCTAAATTCAACGTTTGTAAGGCCTTAAGTTGTCCGATTTCGGCAGGTAAGACTGTTAATAGATTGCTGCTCAAATTTAGCGTTTGTAGATATTGAAGTTGTCCTATTTCTGCAGGTAACGCCGTTAATCTATTATCACTTAAATTCAACGTTTGTAAGGCCTTAAGTTGTCCAATTTCTGAGGGTAACCATTCAAATGTATTGCCCCTCAAATATAAATGTGTCAAATTCTTGAATTTGCTTATATCGTGAGGTAGCAACATAACAAAGTCATCTTGATGACTGAAATATCCATCAGCAATAAGTATTTGTAATTTTCTGAATTGTAATTCTATTTTTTTATCTAAAGTGTCCGATTCGATATACCACAGTGCTCGATTCCATTTGGAATTTCTTAGGTCTAAAGCAACAAAATCATTTTCCTTTATCGTATCCATTAAATCTTCCACTGTATAGGCAAGCTTATATTCTTTACCTGTAGTGTCTATTAAATAGTCGATTATGACTCCCCTTTCATCTTTTTTGACTTTAGCAAACCCTGTGTAATCAAACTGTTCCGCTGTACTGTATTTGTAATCGATTACTGCATCTCCCTTTTGGTTTATAAAACCGTAGCTATCATTTTTAAATGCTAAAGCAAATTTCCCATCATAGAAATAAAAAGCGTTGATAAGTTTCTGATTTTTAGCATTTGAAGATTCTGCTTCTGCAAGTGCTTTTTTCGCTAAGTTTTTCTGTATTTCTGCCTCTTGTCTTGCCTTCACCGCATCATCTCGCTGTTGGGCTATCAATTTAAATACATTTTTAATTTCAGCATTGGCAGCTTTGGTATTTTTATGACATTCACGGGCTGCTGTTTGTGCACTTAGGAATTGATTAAGTGCATTTTTATAATCTTGAATTTCCGTAGACTTTTTACCGGCTTTCATAAAAGTTTCATATAATAGACATGGCTCACCGCTCTGTGCCTGCATATCGAGAGAAACAAAAAAAAGTAAGAAGGTAAAAAAATATCTCATTACTGATCTTTAAGTTTGGATTGAAGTTCTTTGTAGATCGGCATTTCAGGATAAGCTTGAATGCTATCTAGTGCTTCTCGGTACTTTTGATTTGCCAATTTAAATTGTTCCAGATCCCGGTAAGAATCTCCAAAACCTCTGAGCTCCTGGGCTTTAGAAAGCGCTTGTTCCTTTTTGATTTCCTTAAATGAACTATCAGCTTTAAAGCGTTGCCTGTCAGCTTTGATACGTTCAAGGTTTGCAGATGCTATTGCTTTCTCCGACTGTATGTAAAAGAAGACGGCTATTATAGCTACAATTACAGCCACAACCGCAATAGCCCCTGCATACCGCAAGTTACGCCGGGCTTTATCCTTTGCAATCTCTGCGTCTTTTCTTAAGGCAGCCTGTTCTTCTGCCCTTTGCCGTTCTACATCAGCCTGGCGTTTGGCTGCTTCGAGCTCCTGCTGTTGCCTGACTGCTTCGGCTTCAGCCTGCTGTTTCTCGTGTTGAAGCTTTTCTTCCGCTTTGCGCTTTTCAAAGGCTTCTGTTACAGGTGCTATCAGGGTATCATGGCTCAGCTCTATGCTGCGGCCACCGGTGCTGTTAAGCTCTGCCCTAAGAAAGTGAGAGTCGAGCAGTTTGTTAATAATGATTTGTGGTATACCTACCTGCTGCAAAATGACGATCTCAGGCAAGGGCACACGGTTACCGCCTACAATAAGTTTTTCTTCTATCAATGCCTGTACGGCATATTGATGTTCAGCAGGCAGTTCGCTTAAGGTACGGCGGTAGTTTTCGGCAAAAATGGACTGTATATTACCGAGGTCCTGTTCTGAAACTTCGCCTTCCGTAATCGTTTGACCCTGTACTACCAGGTCTTCAGCATAGCGGCAGACCATTTGTAACTGAAAGGATTCTATAGTGTGTGTAACATCATTTTCCAGGCTGTTAATGATCTTCTCCACCACTTCTGGCCTGAACGTAAACGGCCTGCTCGCAAATTCACCTGAAATGCGCCGGGCAGGCTCTGTAATAGCTTCTTCGGCTTGTTTTTCATTGAGGGGTTTTAATTCGTAAAAGGTTTTAAGAATGTTCGGAAAGTAGTCGGCAATCTGGTTCAGTTCGCTCATGCGGTCGCTACGGATGGCAAACAGGGTTTTGGTGCGCAAAGGCGTAGTGAGTAAAAGCAGTTCTTCTTTGCTCAGCAACCCCGGATCTTTATCCAGTTTCCTGTCCAATACCGATCGGATATTAGCAGGAATATCTGCAAACAGTAGATTGGCAAATTGTTTTTTAAAGTAGAAAATGTCTTCCGCCGGATAGGTCAGCAGCTCTTCAAATTGGTCAAAAATAAAAAGCAGTGTACGCTCTTTACCCAGGTGCTGGCTTTGCTTTAGCCGGTACCACAGGGAATTTTCATTCGGAATGATCTTTTCGAGGTAATCTGTTTGAGGATTTATATCTGTCTTAAGCTGTGCTATTACCTTGTCCAGGGGTTTTTCATATTGCTTCAGTTGTGCGTTATAGTTGCCAAACCGAACCCCGATAATATCGTAATGTTCAACCTGCAGTACCAAAGGCAGCAGTCCTGCGTTGATGAGGGAAGATTTTCCCAGTCCTGATTTTGCATAGAGCAGTACGGTTTTCTCATTTAGTATTTGCTGATAAAGTTTTTCTGAATCATCAGAACGCCCATAGAAGAGGTCCTTTTCATCCGTTTCAAAAGGCCGGGTTCCGGGGTAGCGATATTTTTTGCCACTACTACTCATAATAGGGTTCACTTTCCTTGTACTGAATGGGATTTTCCTCTTTTATCAATTCAAGAAGCTTTTCATACTCGTCCTGTTGACGAACGTATTCCATGAGTATATTTATACGTGCTGACTTGCTCTGCTCCGGTGTAAAATCGTCACAAACGCTTTCAAAATATGAAGAACAAAATGTCTCTAAATCTGTACCGTTTAAAGCCTTCATCAGGAATTTAACGAAACTCGCTACTTTGTAGTTGCGTTTGACAGGTGGGTTTACTGGCACCCGTCGCAACTGATTTTTGTTTGCAAAATGCCGATACAGGTTGTCAACAAATGCATCTATTTCATGCGGTACAAAATTGATATGGAAATGCTTTTCCCAGATCGTTCTTAAACCGGTTGCTCCGCTTTGGATAGATGCATAGCTGTTGTAGTTATTCGTGTCTATGTCCAGCATGTTAAGCATCAATTGAAAATACCATTTATCAAAGTCTACCCCCAGGAAGACCAGGTTCTTGGCATGTTGAAAGTTGATGGCCGTTTTAATGTTTTGGGGCAATTTGGTGCCTCCAACAAAAGCCCGCATGTAATTGTACATCTCACCATGAGAGATAATGAGTGTTTCCGTTTTATGGGAGATCCCTAATAAGTGATATATCAGTGGCGGTGTATCAGGACCAGGCACCTCGGGGGAATGCTCCTTGATAATATCATAATAATCTTCTGTAAAGGCAAAGCCGTGTTTGGTCATTTTTGTTTGAAGAGCGGTATCGGGGGAAAGCAGCACAATAAAATGAAAGGGAATCTGCGCCAGCTTTTCCAGCATTGGCGAACTGTAATCTTCTTTATAAAATCTCCGGACTTTGATCGATATATCATAGATCGCCTCCTTTTTGCTGAACACAAAAAAACCGTCTTCCGGGTGATAGGAATGAATGTCGGCAGGATGATTTTGTAATAATTGCCGGAAGAAATTGTTAAGCCGTTCCCTTTCCCCATAGTTCACAGTGGCGCCTGGGCCTAAAAAAAGCACGCATTTGCCTTCGCTTATGATTTCTGCCAGGGTTTCCCAATCAATAGAAGTAGTATTGCTGGTATCCATAGGTTAAACATATGGTTGGTACAATTCAAATTGCACATTGTTCATTTCCTGCATGGCATCTAATAGAGTATTAAACTGAATATTTCTTCTGCAATAATCCAGCAGAAGGTTGATCTTTTGCAGTTTATTTTGCCCATCGGTGAACCTGTTGTAAACATCCGGGAAATGATCCATGCAAAGAGTATTGAGTTCAGTGTCATTCAGGGCATTGTCCAGGAACTTACGAATGTTGGGTAGTTTGTATGAGCCTGAGTTTGACGTTGGAGTTTTGCGGGTTCCCGCATTTTCTACCTGTATTTTCAAGTTTATGTCGTTGTCCGAAACATTGACTACTCTTGTTTGAATGGCTTTCTTAATTTCAGCGAAATTATCCTGGGATAATATCTTAGGGCTAAGTGTGTTCATATCTATTATCCAGTCCGTAAGTTTGCCAAAATTCTGGTGTATCATTTTGATCTTATCAAACCGCTGCATCTGTTCAACTGAAAGCTGGCCTGACCGTTTTTTTACAAGTGCATCCCATTTATTGTATTCGTTTTCCCAGAATGAAAAATGTTCATCTATGATTACAGGATTAGTAAAATCTATGAACTCCACCATAACGGGCAATACCTTTTCCCTAAACTGATGTTTATCGAAGTTCGAATTCCGTGCTATTTCATATAGCTCGAACATGCAATAAGGGGATTTGAAATACTTCCGGCTTATCGCTACAACAACACATTTTCCCTGGCCAATTTTACCCATGAAATCACTAATAAATCCTTTATATCCCAGGTCGGCTTTATCTCTTATCACCTGGCAGCCATCTTCAATTAAGGATTGGTATAATTCGTTTACTAATTTTTCCCTGCTCTCACCCTTTTCATTGTCATCACCCCAGGCATATGAGAAGAATATTTCAGGGGTTGATTTCATAATATTTTAGACGTTGCTGTGGGCAAACTTTGGTAAGTTGGATGTCAATTACTGCTGAACTGAGGTGATATGCTCATAAATATACTACTCTAAATTCGAACATGAAAGGGGTTCTTGCTGGTGAATGAGATAAAAGAAATCCAAGTGCAAGCAGTTTCAAGAAATGAAAATTGTTGAACAGACCTCCTGCTATAGTGTTGAATAAAAGCCTGCCTGTTAGCGGATTGTCCAATTTCATGTGTGGAATGCTGCCATAACAGTAGCTATAGAAATGCAGTAACAAGATTGTCAATGCTTATCATCCTGGTCATATCAATTACTTTTTTCGAAGCGCCTGTTCTTTCTCGCCTGGTCAGTAACTTCCCGTGCAAAAATCATCATTCCACATCAAGGTCTTCTTTAAGTTACTTTATTCTGTTTTCAGCATCAGCCTTCGTTTATAGCGTTACTAAACCTCTGAAAGTAGTCCTGTTCATAAGAACCCATCGACTTCAGCATATATAGCACTTCTTCTTTTTTTGGTCGGTTAGTGTCGGCTACTCATTAATCGCCTTTCCTACTTCTGCTCTATACACATCTGTAAATCTGTTCTTATAACCGGCACTCGTAATGGACGTCCACACTCACGGTATGCAAATTGCTGAATTAACTGCATGACCAATCATCTTCATACAAACCGCCTCATCAACGAAACAAGTCCTTATTTATTGCAACATGCCCACAACCCGGTAGATTGGTATCCCTGGGGAGAAGAAGCATTGGAAAAAGCTAAAAAAGAAGATAAGCCTATTTTGGTGAGCATAGGTTATGCTGCCTGCCACTGGTGTCATGTAATGGAAAGGGAAAGTTTTGAAAATGAAGATACGGCACGTATGATGAACGAGTATTTCATTAACATTAAAATAGACCGGGAAGAAAGGCCCGACATTGACCATATATACATGGATGCCGTGCAGGCTATGACCGGCAGCGGAGGCTGGCCGTTAAATGTATTTTTAACGCCCGATTGTAAGCCTTTTTACGGGGGCACTTACTTTCCGCCTGTAAGGGCTTTTAACCGCAGCAGTTGGCGTGAAACAATCTCAGCCATCCACCAGGCTTATAAAGAAAAGAAAACTGAAATCATAAGCCAGGCAGAAAACCTTACCGGTCATCTGAGCAGTTCAAATTCGTTCGGCATAAGGAGCGGAAATGAGGCGGATGATCTTATCCTGAACCCGGATGATCTGAGTACTATTGCTGTAAATATGCTTAAAGCTGGCGACAAGCAATGGGGTGGCTTTGGCAAAGCGCCTAAGTTTCCGCAAACCTTTACTATTCAATACCTGTTACGGCATTATCACTATACAAAAGATGAAGCGGCTTTACAGCAGGCACTGCTCAGCCTTGATAAAATGATTTATGGCGGCATCTACGATCAACTCGGCGGAGGTTTTGCCAGGTACAGTACGGACACACAATGGCTTGCTCCTCACTTTGAAAAAATGCTGTACGATAATGCTTTGCTTATAAATGTTCTGGCAGAAGCATACCAGCTTACCGGGAAAGAATTGTATAAAAATATCATCACGCATACAATAAGTTTTATCAGGAGGGAGCTTTCAGATGGGCAAGGTGGTTTTTACAGCGCCCTCGATGCCGATAGCGAAGGTGTTGAAGGTAAGTTTTATACCTGGAGCAGGCAGGAGATTGATGATATATTAGGAGAAGACAGCGCATTATTCTGCGAATTTTACAATGTAACCGAAAACGGCAACTGGGAGCATACCAATATACTGTGGATCACTGAACCTATAGAAGAGTTTGCAACCCGTAGAAATGTTCATGCAGAAACGCTTAGAACTGTTTTAAAAAAGTGTAAAGAGCGATTGATGCAGGAAAGAGACAAACGCATAAGGCCATTGCTCGACGACAAGATACTGCTGAGCTGGAATGCTTTAATGAATACCGCCTGCAGTAAGGCATATGCCGCTTTAGGTAATAACGAATACAGGCAGATGGCTGAAGATAACATGCGTTTTTTAGAAGAGAAGTTTTCCGGTAAAGGCGATGGTCAGTGGTATCATACCTATAAGAATGGCGAAGCAAAATATCCTGCTTTTTTAGATGATTATGCCTACACCATACAGGCTTATATCCATCTGCAGGAAATTACCGGAAATGAAAATTACCTGGTTAAAGCCCGCAAGCTTACTCAATACGTACTTGATAATTTTTCAGAAGATGAAGGAGGCTACTTTTATTTCACTCATCAATCGCAGAAAGATGTGATAGTGCGGAAGAAGGAAATTTATGATGGAGCAACGCCTTCGGGCAATTCGATAATGGCATCAAACCTTCATTATCTTTCTATAGTATTTAATGAACCCGGATGGTTTACCCTGGCCGAAAACATGGTTAAATCTTTAAGCAACGTAATCCTGCGTTATCCCACATCATTCGGGGTATGGGCTGCCAATATGCTGCAGTTGGTTAAAGGATTGAATGAAATTGCACTGGTGGGCAAACATGCTGCCGGATATCTTCCCGGAGTGCTTCAAAAATATATTCCGGGTAAAATCTTACAAACATCAGAAAAGGAAAACAATGATTTTCCCTTGCTGGAAGGTAAAGTGCCCGGAGACGAACTTAAGATATATCTGTGCAGGAACTATGCCTGTTTACATCCGCTGGATAACATAGACCAGCTAATGAAAAGTTTATAGCTGCTTACCATATCGAAATAAGAAAAGGCTGTTTTGATTCGGTGCCTTGTAAAAATCTAATTCAAGCCAACCGTTCTGTCGCAATTCACATCTTTTTTCCAGGATTAAACTTTATGCTAACAAATAATTTAATTTCCGGCATATAAAATGTAATTGCCTGCATATGAACAAATTCTTGTTGCTTATTCTTACAATAGTTTCATTAGGCTCCATGGCCCAGGATGTAAATGTGATGATTAAAGAAGGCCAAAACCTCGAACGTGCCTTGAAAGAAGAGGAAGCCCTGGAAAAATATAAACAGGTAGCATTTGTTGCTCCCGGTAATATAATGGTGCTTGCAAAATGTTCGGAATTGAGCGCTGCAATAGGTTCAAGGCAGCAGGATAAAAATGTAAAGAGAAGTTTTTACGACTCTGCTAATGCGTATGCCCGCAAGGCTCTTGCCACCGACTCAAATAGTGCGGAAACCAATTACGTAATGTCGGTTGCTGCATCTAAACTTGCGGAGGTAGAAACTGTTGACAGAACAACCGTTTCGTACATAATAGACGCAAAGAAATATGCAGATAAAGCGCTAAGCATCAACCCGGATCATGCAAAAGCAAATTATGCGTTGGGCAAGTGGCATTTTGATATGGTGAGGTTTCCCTGGGCAAAAAAAACAGCTTTCAAAACTTTTTTCGGAGGCATACCTGCTTCAACCATAGAAGATGCAATTAAGTATATGGAAAAGTGCAAGGCGTTGGATCAGTATTATGTACGTAACTATCTCGATCTTGCAAAAGCATATAAATTCGATAACAAGCCTGCCCCGGCAATAGAAGTGCTTACCAGGCTCGTAAGGCTGCCCACCCGTACCGCCGATGATGTAAATTTAAAAAGTGAGGGTAAAAAGCTTTTGGAAGAATTGCAGTAGTATTTTTGGGAAGAATGTTAAGGCCCGGGGAGAACACAATGAGTGATCCTGTGAGGTATTAACCTGAAAAATCCGAGTTATGGAGAATGATGTTTTATTCTCAGAAAGCCAAAGGTTTAAGCAATGGTGGCTTTGGATAGTCCTTTTGGTACCTAATGGATTATTACTGTTCGAGGTATTTCAACAGTTAGTATCACGACAGCAATTTGGCGACAAACCTTCAGGCAATGCCGGGCTTTTTACTGTTACAGGGTTATTAATTCTTGTAACGATCTTTATTTTCAGCTTCCGGCTTGAAACCAAAATAAAGAACGATGGTATTTATGTAAGGTTCTTTCCTTTTCATTTATCGTTCAGGCACTACACATGGAGCAAAATAAACAAGTCGTTTGTAAGGCAGTATAACCCCATTGCAGAATACGGCGGCTGGGGCTTACGGTTCGGATTTGGAAAAGGAAAAGCCTATAACGTTTCAGGAAACAAAGGTTTACAGCTTGAATTTAATGATAACGCCAAACTTTTAATCGGTACAAACAAACCGGACGAACTAACAGAAACGCTTAAAAAGATAGGACAGCTCAGGCAATAAAACAAATTGCAGGTTTGCTCTGCAGCTTATAATTTCAATAAAAATACAGGCATATGCCAGCAGTAAAGCCTAACAACATTGATGAATACATTGGGAGCTTTCCGGAAGACACCCAAAAAGTTCTGGAGCAGGTACGTGCAACCATAAAACAGGCAGTGCCCGAAGCCGAAGAAGCGATCAGCTATGCAATACCTGCTTTTAAACTCAAAGGCCGTTTCTTCATTTACTTTGCAGGCTACGAAAAACACATCGGGCTTTACCCCGCACCAAGAGAAAACGAGGCCTTTAAAAAAGAGCTTTCGGCTTATAAAGGTGGAAAAGGCACGGTTCAGTTTCCGCTTAATAAATCCATCCCCCTCGATTTAATAACCCGGATAGTGAAGTTCAGGGTAAAGGAAACTTTAGAACGGGCTGATAAAAAGAAAACTAAATGAATAAATCTACAATAGCAGAGATCAGGGAACGTTTTGATAATGATGTTGAACGCTTTTCAAATCTCGATACAGGTCAGCTTTCTACAATCGACGCAAAAATATCTTTAGAGCTTATTACAGAGGCTTCAAAAAGAATTGTACCACATGCAGAAAACCTGCTGGACGTTGGATGTGGTGCCGGCAATTACACGTTAATGATGCTTTCGAAAATTGAGAATCTAAACTGCACCTTGGTAGATTTAAGTAAGCCGATGTTGGATAAAGCATTTAAAAGAGTGTCGCAGGTAACTGACAAAAGTGTAAAAATACTCCAGGGTGATATAAGAGAAGTTAACCTGAAGGAAAACCATTTCGATATTATTCTGGCAGGTGCGGTTTTACATCATTTACGGGACGACCACGACTGGGAAGCGACCTTTAGCAAACTGTATAAGTTACTCAGGCCGGGAGGTTGTTTAATGATCTCTGATTTAATAACGCAGGATACCGATGTATTAAACGAATACACCTGGGAAAGGTATGGCGATTATTTAGAAGGTGTAGGAGGAAAAGAATATCGGTTGAAAGTGCTGGACTATGTTGCAAAAGAAGACTCTCCAAGATCGATGAATTACCAGTTAAGCCTTATGCAGAAAGTTGGTTTCAGAAGCGTAGAAATCCTCCATAAGAATATGTGTTTCGGAGCTTTCGGCGGAATTAAATGATAGAATACTCTACCTCATTCAACAATCCTCCGGCTGCTTTGTATTATCCTGGTTGTCCGATTAATTATACATTTACTTTCTGCACAAATAAACTAAAACTATAAGAGTCATGCGGTTATTCTTAACAAGGCTGTTACTTGCCATTATTTTGTTGTACGCTCCGTACAGGTCTATGGCCTGGGGTATGTTGGGACACAGGATCGTGGGTGAAATTGCAGATAGTCATCTAACTCCTTCTGCCCGTAAACAGGTACAGCAAATTTTGGGGACAGAGTCAATTGCGATAGCAAGCAACTGGGCCGATTTTATAAAATCAGATACATCGTACAAATACCTTAACTCATGGCATTATGTAGATCCTGAAGGTGTTGAAGGCTATGGGCAAATGCAATCTTACCTTCAAAAGGATACTGCTGCAAATGCGTACACCAGGCTTAACTTTATGATCAGGGAACTGAAGAACAAGCAACTGTCCCCTGAAAAAAAATTGTTTTACCTGCGGATGTTAATTCATATTGTGGGAGATATACACCAGCCCCTTCATGTAAGCCGCAGGGGCGATAGGGGAGGCAACGATATAAAAGTTAAGTGGTTAAACGAACCAACCAACCTGCACAGCGTTTGGGATGAAAAGCTGATAGACTTTCAGCAATTAAGCTATACCGAGTACACAAAGGCAATTAACCATACAACATTGGCACAAAGAACTGCCTGGAAAAAGCTTTCCCCGGAAGAGTGGATGTACGAATCGTACCGTATAAGCGACAGCCTGCGTACTGATGTAAAGCCCGATGATAACTTAGGCTACAACTATAATTTTAAACATATACAAACGCTGAACGGGCAACTGCTGAAAGGTGGTGTGCGGCTCGCAGGACTGTTGAATATGATCTTCGGAAGTTGATATTACTTCGTATTTAAATGCAACGTACAAACTATTGGTAAATGTATTGACTATTCAATCGTATGATCAAAAGTATCCGAAGGAGACAAGACTATAAAAAAATTATAGACATGTTTCCTGTTTTATAAATGGATGCTTTACCTCTGTCTGCAATTGCAATATCCTGAAAGTAAATCGTATGTTTGAATACTTTTAAATCGTAAAAACCAAAACATGCCCGAAACCTTAAGCCACACTGAAACCATTATTAAAGACACTACTGCCAACCCAGCGCCTTTAGGACTATTGGGCTTTGGCATGACCACCATTCTTTTAAATATTCATAATGCAGGTTATTATGAGCTTAATGCCATGATAATGGGGATGGGAATTTTTGTAGGCGGAATAGCACAGATTTTTGCAGGACTGCAGGAGTGGAAAAAGAACAACACTTTTGGGGCAACAGCCTTTACAGCTTATGGCTCATTCTGGTTGTCGTTAGTAGTTATATGGCTGTTACCTAATACCGCTATGGGCGCTGCATACAAGTCAAGTGAAACTGCTATGGGTTTTTACCTTTTGTTTTGGGGTATTTTTACCTTACTGATGTTTATTGGCACTTTGCGGTTAAACCGTACGCTCCAGGTAGTGTTCCTCACCTTAACTGTTCTGTTCTTTCTGTTGGCCGTAAGCGATTTTACGGGTAATAAGCAGCTTAGGATAATAGCAGGTTACGAAGGTATCTTCTGCGGATTATCAGCATTTTACGGAAGTGTTGCACTTATTTTAAATGAAGTATATGGCCGAGAAGTTTTGCCTTTAGGCACCCTGAGAAGTAAGTTCTGATCCAACACAAAGGCGTGTTACTTTATTCTTTTGTTTTCTCGCCGCAATACGGGCAAAAAGCAAACAACTCTTCTAACCCGCTTGAGCATTTACTGCATATTATAACATTGTCAACAACAGGTTTAACCCGGAGTTGTTTTTGTGGTGTAGATTTCGGGGATCTCTTTTAATCCAAATGCCCGGAACCGCTTAAGAAGGGTTGGGAAAGAAGCAGGCTAATGCTCCTCAAAAAGAAATAAATGTTGAAGTTTGCGCCAATTAGCGGAGCGATGTTTATAGCAGCACTACAGCTAAGTGCCCCAAAAGTACTTGTTGCTTAACGGGTTAAAGTAATTTTTTATTACCGGCATTTGTTTTTTTAAGGTATCTGATGTTCTTTTCAGTGGTCGTAATGAACGCCGATTTTAGTGTGGGCAGTAACTGAGCCTGGCGCAGCAGTTATACCAGGTTCATTAACCATTGAATTCTTTTATAGCATTTCTTTAACCTTAAGTTTTTTTGCGAGCCAGCTTTCTTTTACCGGTATCATCCATTTATTCAGCAGTTCTTCTTTTGTTAATACGAGATTATTAAAGTAGATGGTGTCAGGAGTTATAAACCCATTTTCGATGGCGTAACTCAGTTGCAAAAGGGGGAGTAGCTGTACCTTATCTTTAACTACAAAAGCCAGGTTCTGCCTGTTGAACATATCCACATTAAATTTTTCTTCTATTGCTTTTATCAGCCTTACCGAACTATCGGTGCTGCAGCCGCTTACGCCAGCCTGGGTTTCATCGGCCATCAAAACAACAAACTGCCCAAACAGCAGGTTGGCATATCCTTTTACTTTATCTCCATGCGATCTCCAGCTTTCCACAAATTCATTAAGCATATCTTCAATCTCCAAAGCTTCACTGATAAGAAAAATGCGGCTCGACTGGTAAATCCAAACTTTGGAGGACGGATGGAAATCCTGTGGAATTACCGGGCGAAAGTCTATGTTCATCATAAATCCAACTTTTAGCAGAATGTTTGCATCTGTTTCAAACATCATCAGGCAAATTTACAACCGATTTAGCTGAAGGGCAACCTGCTTTCGAAGGTGTTTGTTTAATCTTAACTTATGCCATGCCTGCCGCTACCAGTTCGGCAACATCCATAACGGCTATTTCATTTTCTTTGTCTTTGTTTTTTATTCCGTCTGTAAACATGGTGTTGCAAAAGGGGCAGGCGGCTGCTACAATACCGGCGCCGGTTTCTATGGCTTCTGTTGTTCTCTCAAGGTTTACTCTTGTATTTCCTTTCTCTTCTTCTTTAAACATTTGTGCACCGCCGGCGCCGCAGCACAGGCCATTCGAACGGCAGCGTTTCATTTCTACCAAATCTGCATCAAGCGCTTCCAATACTTTTCTGGGAGCTTCGTATATGCCGTTTCCGCGGCCGAGATAACAACTGTCGTGATAGGTAATGCGTTTACCCTTGAAGCTTCCGCCTTCCTGCAATTTTATCGTGCCATCATTTATCAGTTGCTGTAAAAATGTTGTATGATGGATAACTTCGTACGTGCCGCCAAGCTCGGGATATTCGTTTTTAAAGATGTTAAAGCAGTGAGGGCAAGCCGTTACAATTTTTTTTATACCATACCCATTTAATACCTGTATGTTGTTATAGGCCATCATCTGAAACAAAAATTCGTTACCGGAACGGCGTGCAGGGTCGCCGGTGCAGGCTTCCTCCTTTCCTAATATCGCATACTTTATACCCGCCTTATCAAGGATGGTTGCAAAAGCCCGGGTTATTTTTTGTGCTCTTTGGTCGAAGCTCCCTGAACATCCTACCCAAAACAAAATATCCGGACTTTCTCCGCTTGCCGCCATTTCTGCCATTACGGGAACATTCATATAAACATTTCTTCAAAAATAACATAAAACGTGAGACGATCAGGGCAGATGTGAGATGCGAAACGTAAGATATAAACTTGCTAAGGTAAGACGTGAGAATTTTCATGTTTGTCGTTTTATGTTTCAACGTTTAACATCCTCTGTTCTCAGCCGTAATACTTACTTTTACGACCTGTTCAAGGTCGTTAGTTTAACCTTAAAAATTTTCACCGGTGAAGGTTACAGCTTGTTTAACCGGTACAATCCCGAACATTTGCCAATCCCGGCAATATAGTCATCACTAATCCATAACTGTAAATTCAAATACTACAGGCAGTATGCAGAAACTGGTAAAAATATTTTTCATGGGAATGGGGATAAGCTTTCTCGGTTCTTTGCCTCTTGGCTCCATGAGCATTGCTTCCATGCAGATTTCTATCAGCGACGGCTATGGACATGCGATGTGGTTTGCTTTCGGTGTTTTGCTGGTTGAAATGGTTTATGTAAGAATATCGCTTGTGGCAATGGACAAGATAAGAAAGCATGAAAAAATTCTGAAGATGCTCGAATGGGTTACGTTGGCTATTGTTGTGGCATTGGCCATATCGTCGCTCATAGCTGCAGCACGCAATAATCCTGATGCAAAAAATGTTATACTCTCCAACAACATGCCGAGGATGGTGCTTGGGTTAATGATGAGTGCACTTAATCCCATACAAATTCCTTTTTGGTTTGGGTGGAGCACCGTTTTGTTTAATAAAAAAATACTGCTACCTAAGAACAGCCATTACAACACCTACATTTTTGGCATAGGAACCGGTACATTCCTTGGTTTTTGTATTTTTATTTTCGGGGGACAGGTAATTGTAGATAAGCTGAGCCATAACCAGAATATCCTGAACTGGGTCATAGGGGGGATATTTCTAATTACAGCCATCATTCAGTTGTACAAGATCATGCGTCATAAAGATGCGGTACAACAAATACACGACCTCAGGGAGGATGAACTGCATCCAGAGAAACAGTTGTTGAATGAAGTATGATGGTGAATGGGCAATTATGAATGATGAGTGATGAGTTATGAGAGATGAGTTATGAGAGACGAGAGATGAGTTATAAGAGATGAGTGATGAGTTATGAGTTATGAATGATGAGAGATGAGTGATGGAGAGATGAATGATGAGTGATGGATTATGAGCTGTAAGTATTAATGATGAGTTGTGAGTTATGAATGATGGGAGATAAGTGATGAGTATGAGAGATGAGTAATGGAGAGATGAATTATGAATGATGGATTATGAGTTGTAAGTATTAATGATGAGTTGTGAGTTTATGAATGATGGGAGATGAGTGATGAGTTATAAGAGATGTGTGATGAGTTATGAATCAATGTCGTTAGTTAGGCTTTTACTGTAGGCTGAATAGAATTGTTGCCGGTACAAGTGAGTGACACAACCGGGGCTTAATAGTAATTCAAATGGCTTGTTCCAGAAAAATTCTTAACTAAAAGATACTGGGTGTACTTGAACATTAATTATTGAATATTGATTATTTGAATGGGTAATGGTGAATTATGAATGATGAATGGTGTTATGAATGATGAGTTGATGAATGATGAACATAATCTTCCCCATTGCCCATTCACTATTGCCCAGCGTTAGTCTACAATAAAATTAGTCTACAATAAAAAGCGTGCAACCGTTTACCGAGCCCGACCTGTGAGCGCCTGCATCATCACCAACTGTGTGCATCATTCCTTTTTGTAACGCGAATTTTCTGCCATCGTCGAGTTCAGTTTCAAGCTTTCCTTCCACACAAAAAATAATATGTCCTTTTGAGCACCAATGATCCGCCATATACCCGGCAGTATACTCAACCAGCCGTATTCGTATAACTCCCCATTGCACGGTTCTCCATAAAGCCTCACCTGATATGCCTTTATAAACAACCGGTTCAATCTTCTGCCAGTCAATGGCTTCAAATGGAAAAGATGGTAGCTGCATGTTAAAGGATAAGCTATGAATGATAAACTCTTACTATAAAGTAACTACCCAACACAGGTTGCAGTTGTCATGAGCTATATTGACTTTCATTTATTTTTAGTGAGAAATTTACTTTATCTGTTTCCGGTCTGCAATTGTAATATGGTTACAGAGTAAGGATCCAGTGTTCTGGTAAACACCGGTGCAACACCGTTTATTTTTGAAGTAACAGGTACGATCTTTTCAGGATCGGTAATGGTATTCGTGTCCTCAGGTTTATCACCTTTGATAACAACCAATGTTGCCTCGGGCAATATTTTGGTGACACCTTTTAAACTAATTTCAACAGGCTCCTGTTTACCGGTTGTGTTTACAATTTTGAGATAGATGTCTCCTGCTTTTTGATCTTTTGTAGCAGCATAGAAGATGGTTGGGATAGGCTTAGGTGTTATATTTTCTGAGCTGTCTCTCCGGGTAAGTGGCCTGTTTTGTGTAGGCACATTTTCTGCCGTCACCGGCACAATTTTGTTCCCCAGATAATAACTGAACAATTTTTGTACAAAATAAGAAGGCGACCCGTAACTGGACAGGGCATTATAACCAATCAAATCCGAATCCCATTGCCAGGCTTTGGGAGCTGTGGCAGTGGCTGTGTTCACGTTAACAAACAACGGAGCATAACACGACATGATCACGATGTCTGAATTACGTTCCATGCCTGTCATCCATGCGGCATCACCTAAGGCTGCATTCAAGTTAGTGGTTGGCACGCCTTCACGTGTGGCCCATTCTCCAACAAAAATCTTTGGACCCTTGCGATCGTATGTATCGTACTGGGAGGCGTTTTCCCACATTGCCCATGAGTTGCGGTAATAGTGCTCATCGAGTACTGCCGGTTTTTTGCCCGTTGTTACTTTAAGATTGGGAAATTGTGCATCGGCTATTGTTGAGATGCAAACCAGTTGAGGATATTTTGTTTCTATAGCCGTACGAAATTGATTGAACCGGCCGTCGTAACTGCCTGTTCTGTCAAACCAATCTTCATTGCCAATTTCTACATACTTTAGTTTAAACGGTGCCGGATGGCCATCTGCAGCACGTTTAGCGCCCCAATAGGTTTTCACATCACCCATAACGTATTCTATCTCGTTCAATGCGTCGTCTACATAAGGTTTTAAAAGCGGGCCCGCATCTATATGATCGCCATTTAATGAATAACCGGCATACACTCCTAAAACGGGTTCTGCCCCAATATCCTCGCACCATAATAAAAACTCCAGAAGTCCCATTCCGTCTGTTGGACGGTAACCCCAGGATCCTCTGTGACCAGGCCTGTTATCAATAGGGCCAAGTGTTTCTTTCCAGGGAAAGGCATCTGTAATCAATGGCCCTTCCAGGAAATTGCCTCCGGGAAAACGCAGGAACTTCGGCTTCATGTCAACCATCATTTTCATTAAATCAGGCCTGTTGCCATTAAGACGGTCTTTATACGTGGGAGGAAATAATGAAATGAGGTTAAAATAATAAAGACCTGTACGATTGGTCGAAATAACAAAACGTGCATCAGTAGTGGGTTTCACATTAGCAGCAGTAGTTAATGTAAGCTCATGTTTTTTCCAGAATATGCTTTTTGCAAGATTAATGGTGCCTGAAGCATAAACTGTTTTACCATCGTTACTTTCAATAGTTACCGTTATCGGACCAGCCGTATTGTCGTCGATTACCGGCCCTGCTGGTTGTGCAGGCTGCTGTGCCCCCGGGCGCCTTGGAGGCTGAAAACTTCCCGTACCTTTTATGTAGAATGATGCTTTATAAGTGGTAGAGGGTTTTACAGGTATGCCCCAGTAACCTTCATTGGCAATACCTACTCTTCCGTCTGCTTTTTCAACTGTAAGCCGTAAACAGGTTTGAAGCGCACCATTGATGGCGTGCCGGCGTTCATCAAAAGGAACATTGTCTTGTGTTGCTGCTATTAATTTGATAGCTGCTTTTGAACCGGAGTCTTGCCGCACAAGGCTCCACCCTTCAGGAGTCGTTGGGTTATCTTTGAATATGCGGTTACGTATCAGTTCTGCATACAGGCCTCCATCGTAGGAATGATTTATTTCTTCGGTCATCAATCCATAAAGCATAGGACTGACATTAGCTCCAGGCTTGGTTAAGTCTAAAGTTAGTTTGGTTTGTGCATTGATCTGAGGAGTGAAAAAAACTAATCCCAATAGCCCCAAACATATTTTTATAATGCTTTTCTGAAACGTGTTCATTTTATGAATTCTTCGGTTAAAAACTGTTGCAATGTTGTAAACACATAGAATGAGAAGGTAAAGATCGACCTCAGTTACCTGATACCTTTACGTTCCTGAGTGCCATCAACCTAAATATAGCACAGACAATCAATTGCTATGATCCTTACACTTATTCCCCTATTGAGAACTATAGAACTCATCTCTTTGATTGTTGAATATTAAAATAAATAAGACAGATGTTCAAAAGTAGCTTCCGTTACAAATCTAAGTGTTTGTGATGGAAGCTACCGTCGTTTTATTGTAAGAATATATAACGTTGTTTTATGCTGTTACCGTACGTTTTAAAAGTTCACGACGTCCCAATAAGCTTTTTTGGGTTGATGACTCATATCGAACAACAAAGGATAGTTTTTTCTACCCCTGCCATCCAGCCAACTATAACGATCGCTGACATTCCAGAAGGTTATCCCGGTGATCTTGTCTTTGTATTGGCGAAAAACATCAAACACCATTTTGTATTTCTCCCGTTGCTGTTGTTCCATTTCAGGAGTAAACATGTTGGTCGTATCTCTTCGTTGCCCCTGAATCAATTGTCCGCCTTGCCTTCCTGCATAAACAGAAACGTCCAGTTCCGTTACCTGCACCTGCAAACCAAGTGAAGAAAACATTTGAATAGATTTTTCCAGTTCTTCACGGGAAGGATTGTTGACTGACCAATGGCCTTGTAATCCCACACCATGAATAGGAATACCAGCTTCTTTTAACTTTTTTACCATCTGGTAAATTTTATTTCTTTTCCCAGGATTTTCGGTATTATAATCATTATAGAAAAGAATGGCTTTAGGGTCTGCAGCGTGTGCATATTCAAATGCTTTAGCAATAAAATCTTCGCCGCATATTTTATACCATGCCGACTGACGATAGAATATAGAATCTCTGTCGTCAATAGCTTCATTAACCACATCCCAGCCATACACATAATCTCTATACCGGTGCACCACGGTAGTTATATGGTCCTTTAATCTTTGAAGCAATACCTCTTTTGATACCGTATCGCCTCTTTCATTCTTGAACAGCCAGGATGGAGTTTGGGCATGCCAGCATAATGTATGCCCCCGCATTTTTATTCCGTGCTTCCTGGCAAAAGCTGCAATGGAATCAGCGTCTTTCCAGTAATATTCATTTTCTCTCGGATGAATAGGTCCCATCTTCATAGCATTTTCGGCGGTAAGGCTGTTGAAATGATTTACAATCAACGCAGAGTCCTTGCCGTGCAGCGACGATGGAGCAACAGCAACACCCATTAAAAAGTAATTGCCGTAATAATCTTTTAACCCTTTGGCATTGTTAGATGTCGATTGGCTTATTTTTTTGCTGCCGGTGCAAGAATCAAACAATAGTAAGGCAGCAACAATAATCAGTATTCCTTTCAGTGTATTCATAAATAATCGGTTTCTAAAAAATTAAGCAGAACTGTTGTGAGTAAGACAGGTATAACGTATGCTGCTGACCCAGAATACGTATGGTATGTCGCTTTTAGACAATTTGTTTCGTTTCCATGGAAAGTCCGCTGTAGAAACAGCGGACAACTTATACTTGCTATATAAGCAAAAACTTAGGTTCAGGTATTTAGCATCAATGAACGATGGATTGGCAGCTATACCGGAGAAGGATATACAACCCCTGATAACCACTTCTCTGAATAAGTTTAATTAACAACAGGAGTGAAAGTTTCAAGCTTTACCCCCCTGTCTCTTAACACCAAAGTATCGGTAAGGTTGTGAGTAGTTGTTCCAAAAGCAACCTGATATTTCAGGTACAGCACATCTCTTTTTTCATTTCCCCACATATCCCCTTTTTTTACAAACTGGCCATTGCCTGAAACAGTATACGAGGCAGATGCGGGACCTGAAACTGTGCATTTACCACTGTTATCAAAATTCAAAACCAACTGGAACGGAGCATTAATATTGCCTCTGTTTTTAGCGTTCAAAGCGATGGTATCCTGTGTCAGCGATTTTGTAAACATGCTCACTACTTCATCCTTTTCAACAAATGCACTACGATATACTACTGTTGTATCCAATGCGGTATTACTATTGTTACCCTTAACATCGTCGATGCCTCTGCGCAGGTAAGCGCCATGATAAGGGTTCACATATTTAACAGCATATAGAACAAAGTCCTTCGGTGCAACACCCCAATCACCTGCCTGGCGAGGATCGGGAGAGGCTTTAGCGCTTGTACCTCTGAGAACAGAGTCTGCATTCGTTACAGAATTAATCTTCAGTGGAATAACATAAGTGTTTTTTATAGCCTTGGGATCAGCAAAAAATGCATCGGTTAGTTGAACTTCAATTCCGCCCATTACCTTGCCTGCGGGAATTGTAATCTTCATGTCTTGTGGTAAAACGTAATAATTGGCAGGCATGGCAACAACATCATCTCCGTTAGCAGCGTTAAATTTCAACCTTTGTGTAAGCGAATTATTTACTGATAGATTAAGAGTGATATCTTTTTTGTTTTCATAAACACCACCCATTGTTGCCATTATTAAAAACTTGTGCTGATTATCCAAAGTATTGTCATATATATCCTCTCCCAACACAAGCGTTCTCACAGGTGTCTGGTAAGGAAAATACACTGTTGTGTACTTATAATCCGGAAACTCCCAATCTTTATTACAGGCCGTAAGTATGGAGAGTAAAACGACTGATATTAAAAGAACTTTTTTCATTTCATTATACATTGATGATTATAGAGATGGTGTTTACCACCCTTTGTTTTGTTGAAGGTTGGCTTTTAAGGCCTCGGTTAAAGGAATAGGACCATAATACATGTGATCTGAATACTGCCTGTTTTCAACCGTTTGCATATTATAAACGTTGTTGGTAATGATCACTCCTTTTGCCGGCTCAGTCAGGTTTTCTTTCCAGCGACGCAGATCCCAAAACCTAAATCCTTCAAAACTTAATTCTAATCTTCTTTCATTACGAATCAGTTTACGCATGTCTTCCTTTGTCGCAATGGATGCCAGATAGTTGTCCGGCTGGGCAATTCCCGCTCTTTTACGAATAGCTGCAATTACACTTCGGGCCGAGAACCCGTATGTAGCCATACCATCGGGACCCCAGGCTTCATTCGCTGCTTCTGCATAAATCAAATATATCTCGGTATACCTGATGTGAACCGGATAGTGTTTTTGAGTAGAAAGCGATGAAGGGTTGGCATTAACATCTTCTCTCAGCAACTTTCTCAGGTAATAACCCGTTCTGGTTGACGTAGGAAGAAAGTTAACGGCGTCGTTGGTTGGATTATCAGTCTTTGTCCAAATGAAAGTAGAAGTATTTTTCATGGTACTGCCATTAACAACAATATAGTTCCTCAATCGTGGATCACGATTAGCATAAGGGTTTGTTGCAACATAACCGCCGGAAGGATTTGTGATCGGATACCCATTTGCCATTGGGAATGCATCTACAAGATTTTGTGTTGGATTAATTCTTCCATTTCCAAAAAGAGTTGGTGGAAAGTTGTTTATCTCTAAAGTGTTTGTGCTGACAATGTTCCCTCTCCACAACATTTCTTTTTGATCAACCCCATTAGTAAGATTTATTGCATTAACAGGCCCTGCAGTGTAAAACAATGCCCCCTGAGGGTCTAATCCACCGATACCTCCATTCAAAGTGAGAACTTCGCCGGCATAATTTGCAGCACTTTCCCATTTGGTTATTGTTGACTGCAGATTGAATGCCGGACTTGCAGCCAGGAGTGCAGCTTTAGCTTTTATTGCTTTTAAAATGCGGCCAGACACACGTTGCCGGCTGAAGTTTCCAAAAACAAGGTTATAGTCGCCTACAGCCATGCCATTATATTTGCCTGGTAATTGGGCTGCAGCAATATTGCCGTAATCGAGGGGCAAATACTTCTCGGCCTCGCCAAGATCACTATATATCTGCTGCATACACTGGTCAAACGTATTACGTGGCCTTTTGAAATCAGAATTTGGTTCAAGCGCTTCCGTAATGATAGGCACACCAAGCAACTCGCCACCAGCGCTGTAACCTGCATGAGCCTGAAGAAGGTTCAGCATAAACAATGCTCTTAGCCCATAAACTTCGCCCTTAAGACGGTCTGTAAATAAAACCCGCCGATCTTTACTTACAGGAGACCAGTTTACACTATCTACTTCCCGGAGAAAAAGATTCAAATACAGAATAGCGGTATAAGAATTATTCCATTGGTCAACCGGATTATTGGCAGCAGACCACGCCCCGGTTGCCATAGTTGAAAGCGGGCTAACTTTATCGTTCGTTACAGCATCGTCTGTAGCTGCTTCGCTAAAGGAGTAACCATTTGTCGGAAGCCTTGTGTAAGCATTCATTAAAATACCTTCTGCAAAATAAGGATCATCATAAATTTCAGGCAACAGGCGGTGGTTATCGTCAAGTGGAGAGAGGTTCTTTTTGCAACTTGCCAACACTAACCCAACAACAAAAAGTAACAGTAATTTTTTACCCATGTTTATCATTTTACTACGTGAGGTCATACTTTTAAAATTTGGCTCTGATTCCTACAGTATAATTCCTGAATTGCGGTGTACTTGCCACTGCCAGATCTAATATTTCGCGGTTCTTCGAAAACGTATACAAATTGGAACCGGCAACATATACCAGAAAATCCTTTACAAATGTTTTACCCAATACGGTACCTGGAAGATTGTATGTAAGCTGTATTTTGCTCAGATTAAACCTGTCCGTTTTATACATCCAAAAATCAGAACTACGGAAATTATTTGCACTTTGCTGTGAACTAAGGCGGGGATATGTTGCAGTGTTTTTTGTACTTTCTGTCCACCTGTTAAGCACAACATCTGAATACTTGACATCGCCGCTTACCCAATAGTAGTTGTTATTCTTTAAACCATACCCGCCGCTATTTCCTGTGCCAAGTACAAACAAATTGAAAGCTTTATAACCGACATTTAAGTTAATTCCATAAGTGAACGGCGCAATAAAACGACCTATCATTACTTCATCCCGGTTATCGATGATCTTATCTCCATTTTGATCTACATACTTAATATCTCCGGGTTTTACTTCGCTGAAAAGTTGTCTTGACCGGGTGCTTATATCATTTTGATCCATAAAGAAGCCATCGCTTACCAATCCAAAGATTGCATCTACCGGCTTGCCTGTTCTGTTTTGATAAGGATCAAGAAGAAACTCATCACGTTTAGTAACCTTCGAGTTAGCGTAAGTAGCATTTGTTCCTAAACTTAATTCTACATTTCCAACCTTCCTGTTCACGTTCAGCATAATGTCGAAACCGGTACGTTGTTGCGCATTGTAGTTCGTGTAAGGAATAAATGTGCTGAAATAATTAGGGTACTGTGAAAATCTTTGCGTAGGAAGATCATCCATCTGCGTTTTAAAGAAAGTTGTTTGAAGCGTGAGAAGATCGTTGAAAAAAGACCCTTCTATGCTTGCATTAACTTCTTTTCTCCGCGGAAATGAAAGGTCAGGACTAGCTCCGAAAGAAGAAGTTGTAGTTTGGTTTGTTGCCTGTACAGCATCATTCCATGAGTAAGATTGGCCTCTTGCATAAATATTATCGTACAGGTAATAACCGCTTATATCCAGGTCGGTGTTTAGAATACCTGCAGAAGCAGACAACTTGAGATGATTGACCGCTTTAGAATTCGCAAGGAAATTTTCGGAGCTAAGTAACCATCCCAGGCTAACGGTTGGAGAGAAGCCTGTGCGGTTACCTGCGGCTAACCTTGTAGAGTTTACATAAGCCCCGCTGAAGTCAGCCCAATACCTGTGTTTGTAATTGTAGGCAACCTGTAATCCCAGGTGTGAATTGGTAATTGGCTGGTATATATCATTAACCGTGATTGATGAAGTATAACCAAGCAACTTAGCCGAAATGTTATGAGCATCCTTTACCGTTTTATCATAACCCAGCCACGATGAAAAACCTATATTCTGTCTTTGAGCTGTATTGTTGATATTCTGTGTACCGGGCCGGGAGTCCTCTCCAAATTTCTGAAGACTGGCTAAAGAATCTGACGCAGCCTTCCACGTTGGTACATAAACTGCATAGGTATTGCTGATTGACTGCAGGTAAGAATTGGAATAATCGAGATTGAACAGCGTGTGAAAGGACAAGCCCTGCACTACTCCACTCAAATCAGCATTGATTTCATTGGTAATCTGAAATATACGCCTGATGTTCTTATCGTAACCTGCAACATACAAGTCGGCAATCGGATTTGTTTGGAAGCTTTGCAAACCCCCCAACAAGTATTTGCCATCAATAAGGTTGCGGCTTGCTTCAACCAATCCAAGAGAAGCCTTGTCATTAGGAGATATAAAACTTATTGGAATAAGCGGGATGAACCTATTAGGCAGTAACGAAGCTGCATTACTCCAATAATTAGTATTGGCAGCACTGCTACGTGCCCTGCGGCTTTCAGCGAAAATAGCAGAAACATAAATGGCACTGGAAATTTTATCATTCAGTCTTAAATCAACATTACCTCTTACATTTAAGCGGTTGTCGCCTTCGTTTTTACCTTCGCCAACTTTCAGCAAGGTTGAACTGTTTGACCAGCCAATGTTTGAATAAAATCTTGCATTGTTTGTTCCACCGGAAAACTCAGCATTTGCATCAGTAGCGTTTTGGAATTTTTTTAGGTACTGCGAAGAGTAATAATCCACGCTTGGATAACGATATGGGTTGCCGGTACGATAATTCTGAATTGTAGCAGCATCCCAGCCAGGCACATCGCTTAAGCCGTCGTTGTGGCGGGCCTCGTTGTACAATGTCATGTAATCAGCAGAGTTAAGGTAATTAGGCAGCGCTATGGGCAGCGCAATACCAGAATTTACCCTTACACCAATTTTACGACTGTTAACTTCACCTTTTTTGGTTGTAATGAAAATGATGCCTTTAGCTGCCTGGCTACCGTAAAGAGCTACAGCATTTACTCCCTTTAAAACACTGATCTGCTGTACTTCGTTAAAAGTGATATCACTAAATTCACGACGAACGCCATCTATCATTACAACGGCGTTCTCCATTCCCCATATGTTGTTACTCCATAATAACCCGGCTACCCTGCCATTCATTCCTCCTTCAACCGTAAGGTTATAATCACGATCAATATAGGTTTGGGGGTTTAATACGCTAACAGCACCAGGAAGATCCTGCTTGTTTATTTTTTCAAAAGGAAGGTAAACTTCCTGCGTTTCATTCTCTGCTGCAATATTGATTCTTGCAGGTATTGCACCAGCCCGCAAGGTCTGCATTTTATAACCTTTCGCATTTAATAACACAACTGAGTTTGCCGGTACTGTAATGGAAAATCTACCGGCTTGATCTGTGTAGGCTTTGGTGTTACCTGCATTACCCGATACAAGAACCCCTGAAACAGGCTTTCCCTTATCGTCGTGCACAATTGATGTGACAGTAACATGTTTACCTTCCTGTGCTTTTAAAACCATTGAAAAGCATAGGAAAATAACGCAGAACGTCAGGCATATTTTTATATACTTCATTAACTTCATTTTAAATTTCAATTCTTTGGTTTAAAGGCTTTGATGTTTTCATTTTTCGTTTATACCGGCAAACAGTGCTAACCTTTATTACCAGCCTGGATTTTGTCCGAACGCCGGATAAAGATTTACCTGATTAGTTGGTAACGGAAGCCAGTTATGTTTCTTTTCAAAAACTCTTGTAACTACCACTCTTTCTCTTAAATTGATAGGCTTGCCGTTTGTGCCCCGGTCAAAGTCGATGACAGTTTTTTCAGTATATTTTTTCTGATCAGCTACCTTCCATCTGCGCAGGTCGTGCCAGCGCAAACCTTCAAAAGCAAGTTCAACTGCCCGTTCACGCATAAGCTCTTCCATGAAAGCATCTTTAGAGCCGAGGAACCGGGCATCTACGCCTGGCAAAGGAGCTCCACCCGGTAAGAGCACTCTTTGTCTTACTTTATTTACAGCTTCAATTGCTGTCATAGAACCAGGGTGGTTGCTTTGAGGCGTTCCATATCCGTGCAGAACTGCTTCAGCATACATGAGATATACATCTGCTAAACGCAGATAAGGAATTACAATGTTGAGATTGTTCCATTCATTGTCAGTACTGTTGCACCCATCTGTTACAAATTTGCGAACCAGGTATCCCGAACGACTTGCTGTATTCTCAAGCCTTATATTTCCTCCGGTATATAAATTGGCAAACTTGTAAGCAGCATTCCCGGTACCCCGGATCATCTGCACGCCATCATAAATAATGTCCTTGTAAAAGCGAGGGTCGCGATTGGACCATGGATCGGCAATATTGTAGCCAGAACCGGCTGCATCGATAGGGAGGCCGTTCGCCATTCCAAAATAATTAACATAGTTAGCTGCGGGTGATGATATGCCGGCTTCACCGCCTAATGGTGGTGGTATAAACATATTAACTAATGACCACCTGGAAGCTCCACCTGGTCCGGGGCTATAACTGGGAGGGCCAAAGATTACCTCAGGATAACCGGGATGTTTTCCGTAAGAGGATATCGTAAACACAACTTCGTTGTATTTGTCCCAGGGTATTAGCTTGTAATAGGCTTCTCCACTCTCTGACATTTTGATGGCTCTCGCAAAAGCGTCGGCAGCCTGTTTACACAACTCCTGATCATAACCGGTCTTTCCGGTTGATTCCTCGTTCATCATCGGGCTTGCTGCGTAGAGCAAATCTTTACCCTTGAACCCAAGAGCCGCAACTTTGGTTACACGCTGCTGATTATTTCCTAAGGTCGTTTGTCCAACAGTTGTGTTATCCCAATTAGACGGTAGCAAAGCTGCCGCATCTTCGAAATCTTTCGCAGCCTTAAGCGCTGTCTCGCGGTAATTCAGCCTCGGCAACTCCAGCCTTGTACTGCTGGATAGCACTGTATCAATGTAAGGAAGCCCACCCCAGAAACTCATTAGCTGAAAATGAAAAAAACCACGGAAAAACAATAGTTGTCCTTTAATAATATCCTTTTCTTCCTGTGTAGCATTAACCATTTTATCGAGGTTAGCCAGGCCAAGGTTGGCTTTGCGGAGACCGTACCAGCTTAATGGCCATAATCCTTTTCTTTGTGGGTCGTTCGACGTATTCGCACCGTTATCGTCGAGCCAGCTATTATCCCAGCCACCACCACCGGTTTGCCATGCCCTGTAATTACCATTGTCAAATTCTGCATTCAGCCTGTAGGTTGCATTTGTAGTTGACAATATATCGTCTCCCGTATTCCACTCCCCATTCCACGTGGGCTTTGACATATCAGGCAAACAATTATATAACTCCTCGGTAAAGCCCTGGAAACTCCGGAAATTTGCAAACACGTCCTTCTCCGAGATGTTGGCTTCCAGGGGCCTGTCAAGATATTGTTTACAAGAAACTATTCCTAAAACTGCGAGCAGTATACTTACAGATAAAGTTATTCTTATTGACATTTTCATTATAAAACTATTTTATCGATTATAAACTAAGATTGAACCCAAAGTTGATGCGGCGAACAGTTGGATAAGCACCCTGCCCAGAAGTATTGCCATTGCCAACGTTTGCTTCACGATCGTCAGGCATTTTGCTCCAGAAAAGAAGGTTGTTGCCATTAACAAATAACCGCATGGATTGAACTCCTGCCTTTTTTAACCATGTTGGGTTTAAAGTATAAGCTATTTCTGCCGTCTTTAAACGGACATAAGAACCATCATAGAGGTAAAAATCTCCATAAGCACTGTTAGATCGTAATGACTTCCATCTCGGCAAAGGAGATCTTGCATCGGTGTTATCCTTTGACCAATAATCTCCCTGTTTGAAAACCGAATTCAACTTTGCATTGAAGTTAGTTTGAGTTAGCTCCCGTGTTACATTATTCACCGCGTAGAACTGAACCATTACGGTGAAACGTTTGTAGTCGAAACCTAAACTGGCGGTATATGTATTTTGAGGCCGGGCCGGGTACGCGTACGGTACAATATCAGCCTCATCAATTTTACCATCGCTATTAAAATCAATCAGGTTGAAGTTTCCCGGCAATTTATTATTGTCGTTTTCATTTACAACAGTGCTGCCGTACACCTCATCCCATGTATTATAAAACCCTGTACGAATATAAGACCTGGCCTGGCCGATCTGGTATCCCGCCCGTTTGCGGTATGCATCCAGCAATTGAGGATCGTCGCGATCAATGATCTTATCTTTTGCGTGGGTTATTGCTGTGTTTGCCCATAAACGCATATCTCTGCTAAAGCTTTTATTAAACCTGAGTTCCAGTTCATATCCCTTCACCTCTGTTTCGCCCAGGTTGGCAGTTGGCGGAGTACCGCCGAAATAAGCAGGAACCGCTCTCTCTGCACCAGTTATTAAAACGTCTGTTCTGTAATCGCGATATACTTCCAAAGTACCTTCAATAAGTCCTCTCCACAACGAATAGTCAAGGCCAATATTTGTCTTAGCCACTTTCTCCCAATGTATCTCGGGGTTACCTATCGTACTTTCTCTGAAGTATTGATATGGGCTGAGAGCATTATTATCGCCAAAACGAGTTTGTCCTCCATAGCTCCACTGCGTTACGTAGAGGTAGTTTGAGTTAAGCAAGTTGCTGAGGTTATCATTTCCTACAAGACCATAAGAACCGCGAAGCTTAAGAGATGACACCCAGGGGATATTCTTCATAAATTTCTCATTCGTCAACGTCCATCCTACTGCTGCCGAAGGAAAAAAGTCAAACCTGTAATCAGGGCCAAACTTTTGAGAGCCGTTGTATGCTCCATTCATCTCAGCAAAATACCTGTTAGCAAAATTGTAAGTAACCCTGCCAACCCAATCCTCTCGGTATTCAGCAAAATTGCTACCTGTAGCATTTTCGTTGCGCATGAACAAGCCCATTGCGGTAATACTGTGCCTGCCTATTTTGGCAGAATGGTTTAGCTGCAATTGATACACCTTTCTTCTTCTTGTTGACCCGGTTTGAAAAGCATCGGCTCTTGCAGACCATTGCGGTACTACATAGTCAAATTGATTAGAGCCCGACGTATTCCCATATTGAACACGCCCATCAGGTGCAATCCATTTGGTAATTGCGCTTCCGCCATCAAATATTCCACCGATAGCAACAAAGGTGTTATCCAGGGAATAAGCGCCTCTAAAGCTGAGGTTTTTTACCAAAGCGCTTAAATCCTGTGTAAGTACAAAATCGGTTGCCATCTGGGTTGTCTTAGTATTCCTGACACCGTTGTTACCAAGTATCAGGGCAGGGTTATTGGTTGAAACCGGATCAAGGGGATAATAACCGTAAGTGCCGTCGCTATATTGCGGATAAAAAAGATCAGGTGCATTACCATATATTCCCTGGTACCACGAATACTCAAAACCACTATATGAATCCTGCTTATTTCCGTGCAGGCCGGAAAGGTTTGCTGAAAAGTTTGTGGTATTTGTCAATTTGAAATCAAGATTTGCGCGGACATTTAACCTGTCATAAAAAAATCCGGGTTTATAGCCTTTACCATTGTCCGGAATTTTCATAATGTCGCCTTCGCGAAGCACGTCTACTGAAGTAAAATACTTTATAAAACCTGATCCTCCGGATATATTGATGTTGGCATTTTGAGCCCAGGCCAATTTTTTTAATGACTCTTCCTGCCAGTCAATATTGGGGTATTGTTGCGCCTCCTGTGCATTTGCCGGATTACGGTATTTATCAATTATTGGCTGAGGAGTGTAGTCCTGCCATGATCCGGGACTAACGGCCAGTTCCCGTTCGATCGCCAGATTTCTAATTCTTAAAGCATCGTAAGCATCATATTTCTGTGGAAGGCGTGAAGGGATCTTCATAGTAGAATTAACTGTAACATTTATGTTCGCTCTACCTTCAACACCTCTTTTTGTTGTAATAAGAATAACACCATTGGCACCCTTAACACCAAAAACCGCTGTAGCAGATGCATCTTTCAGCACCGAAATACTTTCTACCGAACCAATATCCACTCCACTCATTGGACGTTCAATTCCATCCACTAATACCAAAGGCCCCGAGCTATTCCACGTACCCTGACCCCTTATATAAATAGCAGGATCTTCACCCCCTGGCACCCCCGTTCCCTGCACAGTTATAACGCCAGGTACGTTGCCGGTAAGTGCTGCACCTATGTTGGATACACCTCCTGACCTTTGCAATACCTTGCCAGAAGTTTGAGTAATGGCAGCCACTATGCTTTCCTTCTTTTGCCTGCCATAACCCACCACAACTACATCATTTAATGCTGAGCTACTAAAACTCAAACGAACATCTACGGTACTTTGACCTACGATATTAACTTCCTTTTCCTCCATTCCAACATAACTAATCACAAGCGCTTTAGTTTTTGCAGGAACAGAGATTTTGAAATTACCTTCAGGATCGGATGTAGTTGCAATAGCTGTGCCTCTTATGTTTATGGTAGCCCCTGAAAGGCTGGCACCTGCCTGGTCTTTAACTGAACCCGTAATAGCCCGGGAATTTTGTGCCATCACCGGCAACCCGGCAAATAAAACCAGGCAAAAAGCAATTAATAGCGATGTAAACGTGCAGCAGGACCCGCAAGAGGATAAGTCTCGTATAAATTTTTTCATACCTTGATTAAGTTAAATAATGAGGATTTGTTCAGCGCAGAACTTTTATTGTAGCGGAACTAACGAAGAATTGAAATATTCTTCGCTTCTTTTTAGTGGAGCATCAATTAAGTAAAATTTTTCATCTGGCGTGGTAGATTTTAGGTACAGAAATAAAGAAACAATCGTGCGGTATTGAGTTTAAGCTCAATGTAACCGATTTCAAAACTACATTATATAAAAATAAGAAACGTAGCTTATTTGTTGAAACTGATGGAACAAATGTTTATTTGCCTTACAATTTAAATTGCTCAAATCACGAATGACGGGTGTAAGACGTTCTATATCAAAGTATTATCTCCTAACGGTTCTTGTAAAAATCCTGTCATCATCTTATAATATTATTCTTTAAGCTATCCCAGTCCTTTTTTTCGTCTTCTGTTTGTTGAATGAAACAATCGATGTATTTTAAGGTCTTCTGTTCACATCAGCCGGGTTAATACTTTTGAGGTTTAATAACCTGGTATTTGCCGCTTAAGTGCATCAAACTGAATAAATACAACAACCCGTCATAATACGGGTCAAAATATCCATCTTCATAAGGCTCTAATCTGGCATTCCAAAGGGCATGTACAAAATCTAAATCCTTAGTTATATGAGAAGCAGAAGTTGCCACCAACCCGAGCGAATGCCTCAACTTTTTGAAACCACCTGCCTGCAAGATAGAGTCCGGTTTTGAGCCATCAGGATTGAACTGGTCTTCGAACGTGTTGATGCCTTTTGATTTCAGAAAGCTTTGAAACCGTTTTGCATAATCTTGCTGCCAGGCTTCGTCTTTTCCGAACCACACATAATCCATCGTAATATTCATAGGTACACGCCATAAATCATATCGAAAAGCATCGGGTATCCATCTTGTACCATGCGGTTTGCCGTCAAATTCTGTATAATCGTAATTAAGACCGGTTACCGGATGGCAGGCTTTATGCAGAAAAGCACGGGAACTGTCGGCACACTCTGTAAAACTGTTCGTGACCATCTTTGGCGTATTGTGCCCATACTTCGAGGAAGGCTGGCAAATGATAAGAGGGGTCTGTCCAGTTGTAAGCTTCTCCTACAGGTACAAAAGTGATTTGTTTGTGTTGGGAGTTGATCAAATTGTAAACACCACCCGGTTCCGTCTTTTTTCCACATTGCATCCAGTATGTGCCGTGCCTCGCCATAATAATTAATGCCGGTGTTGTTTCCCCAGCGGTTGGAGGCAAACAAAAGGCCGGTAACATAATATAATTCGCCATCCGAAGCGGGTCCTTCGGAATTCTTCTTCATGGTTTTTGGGTTGATGCTCCAGGCGAAATAGCCTTCCAGAGCTCCTTCATGATGCTGCAGATATTTTTTTGACCATCGCCAGATACGGTCAAATGCATCCTTTTTATTTCAATTGCACTGCTATCATCATTCCATATGAAAGCCCTTCGGTGCGGGCATCGTGGTTTTTTAGATCTGACACATAGGCCATAGAATCGCCAACTTCAAAATAAATGCGATCCGGGCCTTCAAAAAGATCCTGGTAAGCTTTGGCTAACTTTTTATCAATATCGGATGGGTTGTACCCTGCCTGGCGAAAAATATTGGGGTAAACATCTGTGTAAAAAGCCGCCGTTTTTGGTTTTGTACGATCGTTTTGCTTTTGGCTTATGCTAACGCCAAAACAAAACAGACCAAGCACCATTAAAAAAACAGGCCTTTTGCAAGAAAAATCCAGATATTGTTTCATTGTTTTAAAACAAACTTTACTTAAATAACGATTAACGTCCTATCACGGTGTATATACCTTTCAGGGTTGTGTTGCCGGCTCATATTTGGTGGCGGCAACATCAATGGACAGAAAACATGGCAATCGTGGTTGGCTACCGCATCGTTTCTTCTTTTTGATCTTTCTACAAATAAAAATTCAGAAGCTTTTAACTGCTCTAAACTAAGGGCACTTTTAAACCAAACATGGGTCTTTTGTTGAAAATCATAGAACAAATGTTCAGGTGTAAAAGGCATCAGGGGGAAATATTGGCAAACCTTCGGAGAAAATTTAGCAAATTTGCTGGTTAATTAATGCTTGCCACGGCCCCCGATAGATAAGCTTTTGCTGCACGAAAAAAACGAACGTTTGTACGACCAGTTTCTGATGATTAAGCGCAACGGGAAAAGGTTGTTGAATTTAGTCAACCAGCTTCTCGATTTCCGGAAAATGGAAGAAAATGAATTGAAGCTGCACCTGTCGGAAGGTGAATTAATATCGTTCGTAAACGAGATTTTTGATTCGTTCAAAGATTTAGCCGAAAGGAAGAAAATTGATTTTGTCTTCACCAGTAATATTAACCGCTTTCTTACACAATTTGACCATGATAAAATAGAACGGGTCTTATTCAATTTACTGTCAAATGCTTTCAAGTTCACGCTTGAAGGAGGAAAGATCAGTTTTGAAATTGAAAAGTTTAAAAATCCGTCCGATCAAACAGCAACCTGGATTTCGTTCAAAGTAAAAGATTCAGGTATTGGTATTCCCGAAGATAAAAAAGAGAAAATATTTGAACGGTTCTTTCAACATACAAAAGCTTCCTCCATACTTAACCAGGGAACAGGCATTGGTTTATCCATCACAAAAGAATTTGTAAAAATGCAAGGTGGAACGATTGCGGTGGAAAGTGAATTAGGAAGAGGTACTATGTTCTCAATTCAACTTCCATTTATTCCACTCACACACTCAAAGAAAGATGGCGAACCACAAACAGAACACATAGAGATAAAAAGGGTAACGGAAGAAAAAAAAGAATGTATTGAAGATTTCAAAAAAGAAGATGATGAAAAAAATTGGCCGGAAAAGCCATTGGTTTTGCTGGTTGAGGATAACGAAGATTTCCGGTTCTACTTAAAAGATAATCTTAGGTTGCAATACAAGGTTTTTGAAGCCGCTGACGGAAAAGAAGGCTGGCAAAAAGCATTGGCCGGGCATCCGCAGTTAATTGTTAGTGATATCAGTATGCCCTATATGAATGGCATTGAGCTTTGCCGCAAGTTGAAAACAGACAAAAGGACCAACCACATTCCTGTGATTTTATTAACCGCATTAACAGGAGAAGAAGACCAGATAAGAGGCCTGGAAACGGGCGCTAACGACTACATTACGAAGCCGTTTAATTTTGAAGTGCTGAATGCAAAAATCAGAAACCTCCTGGTATTAAACAGCTCACTTAAAAATACATACACTAAGCAAATTAAGATACTTGCTCCTGATGTTGAGATTGCATGTGAAGATGAGAAATTCTTAAAAAATATCATACTTTACCTGGAAGAAAACCTTATGAATCCGCAATTGTCGGTTGAAGAACTAAGCAAACATATAGGAATGAGCAGGAGTTCCCTGTACAGCAAACTTTTAGAATTGACCGGTCAAACTCCTGTGGAATACATTCGTTCCATAAAGTTGGATAAAGCAGCCGTTTTATTGGAGAAAAGTGATATGAATGTTGCCGAAATAGCCTACTCTGTTGGATTTGCCACACCGAACTATTTCACTAAATTATTTAAAGCAAAATTCAACATGCTTCCTTCGGAATATATAAGTAAGATGAGAAAGGACAGTGAAAAAAAGAATGCAGGAGAGTAGATATTTAAGAAGCTTTACTGCGGATAGTTAACCAAACGTCTTTAGCGTCCTTTGCTAACAACTTAGCGTTCTCTGCAGTAAATTCCGGATGAAACCGCAAGGAACTCAAGGAAACAAGGCAAAGTACACAAAGAAGGTGCATACGGAATCTCAAAGATGGAATTTAAAGCTTCTAAGGCTAAGAAATTGAAAGGGAAATAACATTCAGGCGTTCGACAGTACGAACTAAGTTATAAGTTAATGCAAAAGAATAAATGCCACAAAAAAGCCGCCTCAGTCAGAAGCGGCTTTTTTGTAAGCAATCAGCATTGTTTTTTATTTTAATGCTGTACCATTATCTTTTGAACTTTTACTTCACTGCCGGTAACCAGTTTAACCAGGTAAGCGCCTGCAGCATACCGCGAAGCATCTAAATCGTAAGTATACGTCTGGTAGCCTTCTGATCTGCCTTTAGCCAGTACTTTAAGCAATATGCCTTTCATGTCGTAAATGGCAAGTGTGTAATCGCCTGCTTTCACTATGTTGAAAGTAATGCGGCTATTATTGACTGCAGGGTTTGGATTAGCCTGTAAACGCTCCCGGGCAAGTTTGAAGTTCACCGTTCTAACTCCATGATCAGTAACTCTTCCATCCAAATCATATTGTTTTAAACGGTAATAATTGATACCATTTACAGGGCTATTATCGTACACTGAATATTTTTGCGCCTGTGCTGTCGTTCCTGCCCCGTTTACTGTTGAAAGCAGGGTATAGTTGATACCGTTTTCAGAACGTTCAACTTCAAAACGATCGTTATTTTGCTCGGTAGCAGTTGACCATTCAACTTTTGCATGTTCATTCTCAGCAACTGCATTAAAGCTTGTAACGGTAACAGGCAACGAAGCATTACCGGCATTGTACAATGTCGTAATCTGGGCATCACTCAGGGCATAGTTATATATTTTTAATTCGTCCAGCATGCCTTTGTAAGGAGCCGGTTTGTTGGTGGCGGCAAGAAATTCCAGCTCCCCGATATTGCCCACGATCAGTGCGCTCGGCTCTCCTATGCTCCTTCCCCCGGCTGCTATGGTAAGAGAAGTAGCCAGGGCACCATTACGATATATCCTGAGCCTCCTGATGGAGGTATCCCTGTATATTACCACGTGCACCCACTGGCCGGTAAAGAAAGGAGTGCCGAAGGTTGTTGCCTCTTCTTTTGTAACGTCATCATCAATTGCAAAGCGAAATTCTTTGTTCTTAAATTCAACATCGAAACGTTTTCCGGTAGCTCCGGTAGCAGCATTTTTAGTAATGGAACCCTTGCAAAAAAGGTAAGCGCTTGAATTATTGTCAGGAGGCAGTAAAGAAGCATCAGCCTTCATCCAGAAAGAAAGAGAAAAAGAACCTTTATCAAGATACAACTGGTCTTTATTTGGAATGCTTACCACATACATATCCTGGGTAGCGGTTGAAAAATCAAGCGCATTTTTAATTTTCCCGGGAACCCTTATACTTTGGTTATCAGCATCCAGACCAAGAACGCCATTGTTTTGATATGCAGAAGAATCAGTTATACGGGTATCTGCATCAGCCGATTCATCAAAGCTGTATTGCCCGATTAAACCTGCCGGGTATACTTTAACCGTTCTGAACGACCACATCGGGCCAGTGGCAAATCCTTTAGCATTGCCTGCATCTATGCGCCAGTAGTAGGTAGTTGAGTCAGATAAGCCTGTAACCTGGTACGAAGGACTTGCTACGTAAGGAACATCTGCCTTCTTTATAAGGTTAGTAGAGTCGGTGCCGAAGTAAACTGCATACGAGGTGGTATTTGCAGAGCCTGCCCAACGTAGCGTAAGGTTGCCTGCTGTAAGGTCAACATACTGAAAAGCATTGGCCGGTGTAGGCGTGGCCGCCGGAGTTGGTGCAGAAGGTAAAGCAGGTGTTATTACAGATACGGGGCTGCTGTATGCAGATGTATCAGTAGCGTTAACAGCTTTCAGCCTGTAATAATAGGTTGTATTTGGAACTAATCCCGCATCGGTGTACGATGTGGCATTTGATGCCGGATGGTTTATATCAGTATAGCTGGTTCCGTTTGTTGAACGCTCCAGTATGAACATGTTTTCATTATCAGCATTATCCGTCCACTTTACAACTACCGTGCTGGCGGGTGCAGGCGTTTCAACCGAAGTAGCGGTTAATGTAACTGCAGAAGGCGACTTAATGAAAACCGCCGGAGGCGTGCTTATGAGGCTGTTAATGTAAACTTCAATGTTAAGGTATTCAGGATAATCTGCACTGAAAGCTGTAGCATCGGCTTTATTGTTTTTGTTCAGGCTGTGTGCATCTTCCCATGTGTCAGGCATTCCATCCTGGTCAGTATCCAAAGGAGCCGGAGCGTTAAACACATCGCCAACCCCGCCGTTAGATAAAGGCAGGTCTGTTTCTCTGTACACATAAAGGCCTTTTGTACCCCTGGATTTTACTTCATCTATCATTAACGCATCCACCTGGTCGCGGCGGGGATAAGAAGCCCCAACACTATCTATAATGTATTGATAAGCCTGTGCTGCCGTAAGCGAAGGAGATTTTGCGGGGTAATCAAAAGCCTGCGCCTGAAAGGCATCGCCGCTAATGCCGGGATAGCCTGTAGCATCAAAAGGAACTAACGTACCATCTAACCCGCCGTTCTTATTATTGTCGAAATAGTTACCTGCACCATAAATATTAAACGTGCCTGTTCCTCTTGAAAATGGAGTTGTTTTGTCGGGAGGAGTAAGCGGGCCGCCAACAAAATAATTATTGATAACGTTCACTTCGGATATGCCGGAAGATCCGCCCATAATATAAGCATCTCCCGACCATCCGTAATTCAGGTTTGTATCAAGGCGATTACCATTACCCCAGTCGTACACCACGTTATTTACAAATTCATTCACTCCTTTTACTTTGGGGTTGCGGGTTTTGTTGCTGATATACAGGTTCCTGAGCAAGCTAACCTTACCTCCGTCGGGAGTTTGAATAAGGCCTCCCGCGGAATGGTTTTCACGGTGAAGGCCCTGCCCGATAATACAGTTTTGAAGTGTGATGCTGTCGGGGGCAGTGCCTTTACTATCCCAGTTAATTGAAAATACTTCATCCATACCCCATGAAAACGACATGTGGTCGAATATCATGTTGGCGCCGCTTGCAAGGCCTGAGGCATCGTTGCCCGAGTTGCCGGTTGCTCCCAGGCGAACCCTTAAGTATCTTGCAATGGTATTGCTGGCTGCAGAAAAAGTTACTCTCTTGTTGAAGAACACCACTCCGTCGCCCGGAGCCGTTTGCCCTGCGATTGTAACGTTTGGAGAAACAACCACATCGGTAGTGAGTTTTATAATTCCGCCTACGGCAAATGTTACAATGCGCCCCGGTTTGCTTACAGCATCCCTGAAAGAGCCAGTACCGGAGTTGTTAAGATTGGTTACCACATAAACTTCGCGGGTGGCGGCGCCCCTTGCGCCTTTTGCAAAGCGGCCAAAACCTTCTGCACCGGGGAAGGCAAGGGTTTGGGCTTTAAGCCTTTCCAGCACATTGGGATCCTAAGCTTAGAATTCCACGTGGACAAGTTGTCGCG